>WNFH01000627.1_pt1 | contig 22756 bp, 19 predicted proteins | sample 5400411 | NCBI WGS metagenome assembly WNFH01 (sample SAMN13153347, study PRJNA577476) | soil metagenome | isolation source: 200 cm saprolite under Douglas fir tree site 2 hole 3 | place: USA:California | collected 2015-04-18 | reverse complement strand
GTGGATCGCTCACCGCGAACGCGAGCATCCTGACGATTCGGTCGCTGAGCACAGCCGCCGGCGCGTTCGCTGCCGGGACCTCGACCGTCGTCGTCAACATCTCCGGCGGCTCCATCAACGTCCCGCAGACTCTGCACGACCTCGTCGTGAGCCCCGGCATCAGCACGACCTTTGCCTCGAGCATCACTTGGTCCGGGGCGCTGACGCTCACGAGTTCCACGTCCGTTTTTGACGGCAATCTGACTTCGAACGGCCCTTCCGTCCTCAACCTCGGAACCGCCACGCTCTCGATCGCAGGATCATGGGACACCTCCACCGCGGCGATCCTCACGACGATCGGCTCCGCGGTGACCTTCACCGGCGGCAGCGGCTCGATCACCCTTGGGGCGGGCCAGCGGTTCGCCATGCTGACCATCGCCGGGACTGTCGCCCTCGCGTCCGACCTGACCGCGGACTCCCTGACCGTGACAAGCTCGAACGTACTGACGATGACGAGCTACCGCATCGTATTCAACAGCCTGACCGTCAACGGGACGATTGCCGACGGAACTGTGAACGTGACCGACCTTACGGTCACGAACAGCGATACGACCGCTTTGGTCACCATCGCGGGGTTCACCGAGTGGTCCCGAGGTTCCTCGTACGCTTGGACCCATACCTCCACCGAATCGTCGCAGACGATCACGTGGTCGATCGGTGGAAATGCCGCGGGCATCCCGTACACGGTGACCAAAGACGCCTCGTCGTTCGCGACCGGAACCGTCAACAGTTCTGGTCAGGTCGTCTTCACGATGCTCGGGTCCGACCCCGCCATGCAGGTGACGGTGCACAATCCGATTCCGCCGCCGTGGTGGCAGTCCTCCTACATGCTTGCGATCTTCCCCATTGGAATCTTGTTGGGTGTTGCAATGTTCGCGCAACGACAGCGCTGGAGGCCCGCAAAGGCCTTCCTCGTGGACGACAACAATCGAATGCTCAGGGAATTCACCCTGGACCCGTCTTGCCAGGTCACATACGACCAAGCGGTGCACGCCGGCATCTTGGACGCGATCGACAAGCCGATCAAGGTCACGAAGTACCACGGCCAAACGGTCCGCGGGGACGCACTGGCCGTCGTGCTCCTCGCCTACGGACCGGTCACGCTGGAGCACGTCGAGTTCGCTCGGGAGATGCTCGTCCAGATTCAGGACAAGTTCGAGGACGCGGTCAAGCAACGCCTGGAAGAAGCCCGCGCCCAAGAGGCCAACGTAGCGACTCAGATGGGCGACCTCGCGAACCGCCGGACCGAGGTCGACGCGCGAGCAGCCGAAGTCCAAACGCTGGCCCAGCAATCGGAAGTCCTCCAAGCGAAAATCACCGCGGACACCGAGGCCATCGAGGCGAAGGAGCAGGATCTTCGACGAAGAGAAGAGGAGCTGGCGAACAACCGCAAGGCCGTTGATGCGCTGGCCCGCCAAATCGAAGAGGACCGTAGTTCCCTCGACCGACACACCGGGGAACTTCAAGACCGGGCGGCCGAAATCGCCGCGAAGTCCGAGGCGGTCCAGACTCGAGAGGAAGCGGTTAGCGCGCTCGAGCGGACCCTTCGGGACCGAGACGAGACCCTCGCGACGGGAGAAGCGGGCCTTCAGGAAATCCGGGAGCGCCTCGCGACCGATACATCGGCGATGCAAGTGAGACTCGAAGAGACCAAACAACGTGAGGAAGCCCTCGGTCGCGATCAAGCGAACCTCTCGAATGCCCGCGAGAAGTTCGAGGCGGAGCAGCGAGAGCTGCTCGAGTTCAAGCGTTCCATCGACAGCCGGGTCAGCGCCGTTGAGGAGAAGGAGAACGAGATGGACCGTCTGTCGAAGGACCTCGCCGCGCGCGAGGTCCGCATTGTGCCCGAGGAGGCACGGCTCGCGGAGCGGACGAACGTTGCAGGCCAGAAGGAAGCCGATCTGAAAGCTCGCGAGTACGAGCTGACAACGAGAATCCAGACGCTCGACGGGCGCGAGCAGGAGCTCGCCAGCCGCGAGATCACGGTCAACGAGGACCGCGTGGTCCTCCAGGAAGCGCGCGGGGCGTTCGAGTCCGGTCGAAGAGAATTCGAGGAGCGCAAGAGCCAGCACGACGAAGAGGCGCGCCGACGTCGGGACGACCTGGACGGTCAAGCCAAGACGGTCGGCGAGAGTCAGCTTCGCTTGGCCCAGGAGAAAGAAACTCTCGATGTTGCGCACAGCGAGAGGAGTCAGGCCATCCTGTCCCGGGAGATCGACCTCGAGGCCCGCGAACAGTCCCTCCGAGAGAAGGAGGAGGCCATCCGAACGCAGGCGGACGAAAACACGAGGCGCTTCTCAGAACTGACCGGTCGGGAGGAGTCCCTCGAAATCGAGGCGGCGAAGGCCGACAAGATCCGGAGCGAGCTCGATGCCCGGAAAGCCGATCTCACGAGCCGCGCCAAAGAACTCGAAGACGAGGCGGCTCGATTGAGGGGCGAGGAGACGAAGGCGGCCGAGGAGAGACGGACCTGGCAGACGACCTTGCAGTCCGAGCAAGCGTTGCTCAAGGACCAGCGAGACGCGTTCGAGCAGGAGGCCGCTTCGGCGCGTGCCTCGTGGGCCGATCGGGTAATGCGGATCGAGGCGCGCGAAATCGACGTCGAGGAAAAGGAAGAAAAGGTCCGGACCGACGTCGACTGGATCGCTCGAAGCGACGAGGACCTCAAGCGTCGTGAGAAGGTCGTCGAGGAGGCCGGGCGGTCCGCGGCGCAGGTGCAGGCGAGCGCCGAACGCGCTACGAAAGAGGCCGAACAGCGATTCCTCGAGATCGAGTCGCGCGAACGCGCCCTTCGGGAAGAGGCCGCGCACGAAGCGATCGAACTCAGCAAGCGGACAGAGGCGTTGAAGCAATTCGAGACCGATCTGAACTCGAAACAGGCCGACTTCGAGCAGGACCGGACGGCACGGACCCAGCGGCTCCAGGAGACCGAGACCGAACTCCATTCAAGAGCCGACACCCTTGACGCGAAACGCCGCGAACTCGAGGAACGAGAGAGCCGCATCGCGGTGACGGAGGAGTCTCTCCGTCAGAGCGACCAACGACTTCAGCAGGAACGCGCCGACCTCCAGGCGGCGGCGAAGCAGCTCGAATCTCAGCAGCTCGAACTCGCGCAGCTCAAAGACCGATACGAGTCGGAAGCGGCGCGGGTTCGCAGTGAAGCGGAGGGCTTGCGGCAATCCGTAGCAACGAAGGAGTCCGAACTGCAAGCGGAGCGCGAGCGGATCGAACGCGATTCGTCCGCCCTCCAAGAGACCCTCGGCGCGAAGGCGAAGGAGATGTCGGTCCGGGAACGAGCGCTCACCGCGCGCGAGGCGGAGCTCCAAACCGAAGAGCAAGAGCTCGAGGCCCGCGGACGAGAGCTCGAATCAAAAGAACGCCAGGCCGAGGCTCACCTGACCGAGATGTCCGCGCAGGCAATGGCCCTCATCCGGCGAGAGCAGGACCTGAACGACCGAGGGACCCAGCTCGAACAGACCGTGCGTGGGTTCGAGTCGGAAGCGACGGAGAAACGCCGCGAGTGGGAGTCCCTTCAGACGAGCCTGAGGTCGCAGCAAACCCAATTCACTGTGTCGTCGGAATCTCGGGCCGGCGAGCTCGCGAAGAAAACGGAAGAACTCGAGGGACGGGATCGCAGCCTGCGCGCGGCTTCGGCCCAGTTGGAGGTCGAACGATCCAAACTCGATGCTGAAGCGAAAACCCAATCCGCCAAAAGCGCAGAAGCCGATGCGGCCTGGCGACGATCGGAAGCCCGTCTCGTGGAACTCAAGGCGAAGGAAGACGAGTTGCTCCGTGCCCGCCAGTCGTTCGAATCCGACCGCTCCACCTGGTCCGCCCGACGAACCGAGGAGCTGAAGCAACTCGAGGCGACGCGCGATGCGGCCGCGCAACAAGCCCAGCAGGCGGAGCGGCTCGTCGCCGAGTCCCAGCGCAGGGCCCTCGTCGCAGAAGAAGCGGAACGCGCGGAAAAACGCCAAAGTGCCGACCTCGCTGCTCAAGAGGCGCGCTTGGAGGGTCGCCGGGCCGAAGCCGAGAAGGCGGAGCGCGATGCGCAGGGTCACCTAGCACAGTTGCAGGAGGCCTCCCGGAATTTGGCCGTGAGAGACATGGAAATCGCTACGGCCGTCAAGGATCTCGAGACGCGGCAGTCGAAGCTTGCGGCCGCGGAGAGGGATTCCGCGGCGATCCAAGCGGAGTTGCGCTCCCAAAAAACGACCTTGGACCAAGAGACCGCGCGAATCAGCGCGTCGTCGGACCAGCTAACGATGCGCCAAAGGGATCTGGAGTCACGGACGGCCTCTCTCGAAACCAAAGTGGCCCAGGCCTCTACGAAAGAGCAGGCCCTCGCGACAGAACTCCAACGGGCGGACAACCTCATGGAGGACCTCACCAAGAAGGACCACGACCTTCGCGCCCGCGAAGAGACCACGAAGACTTCCGAGAAGACCTTGGCGGCACGCGAGGCGACCCTCGTCGCACGCGATGCCGAGGTCCGGGAAGGGATGCGGGGCCTCGAAAAGCTCCGCAAGGAAATCGAGGGCCAGCGCGGCGCCACCGAGGAAGACCGTCAAACGGCGAAGACCACCCGAGAGGAAGCGGAAGCAACGAAGCGCGAGGCGGACAAGATCCGGGCTCAGGCTGACGAAATGCAGTCGGAGGTGAACAAGAACCTCCGGTTCCTCCAGAAGAAAGCTCTCGACGTGTTGGATCAGGAGGAGAAAATCCGAGCCCGCGTCGCCGCGATCGAAGGGCAGGATAAATCGCTCGACACCCGGGCGGAAATCCTCGAAGGGAAAGAGCGGGCCCTCGAAGCGGACCAGGCCGCGCTCGACTCCAAGGTCGCGAAGCTCCAAGCCGAGATCGATCGGCTGCGCGGGAGCATCGCCGATGCGGAGAAATCCGGAGGCCCGACGACGGCTGCGATGGAAGAGTGGAAGAAGGACGTCGAGAATCGCGTGAAGATCATCCAGAAGAAGGCCATGGACCTGCTGGACCGCGAGGAGAAACTCCGGAAGAAAGAGGAGGAGCTCCGCGCGCTCGCCAGCCAGCTCGGCGTGAAGCCGTGATCCACATCGGATGTCCGAGACCGGACGGCCTCCTCTTCGACGTCTAGCGCACGGCCTTGCGGATCGCCTGGGCGAAATCCTCCATCAGGTCGTCCGTATCCTCGAGGCCGACGCTGACCCGCACGAGCCCCTCGGTGATGCCGCTCGTCTTCCGCTCCGACTCCGTGAGCGGACCGTGGGTCATCGAGGCGGGGTGCTGGACGAGGGTCTCCGTCCCTCCCAGGCTGACGGCGAGCGTCGCCACCTTCACGGATTCCACGAACCGTCGGCCCGCGCGATGGCCTCCCTTCAACTCGAAGCTCAGCATCGCGCCGAACCCGGACATCTGCTTCCGCGCGAGCGCGTGCTGCGGAAACGATGTGAGGCCGGGGTAATGGACGACCCGCACGGCCGCGTGGTCCTCGAGGGACTCGGCGAGGACCTGCGCACTCGCGCCCTGGGCCTGCATGCGGATCGGGAGCGTTTTCAACCCGCGTCGGACCAAGAACGCCTCGAACGGGCCGAGGGCCGGTCCCAACATCGTGTAGGTGAACCAGATGCGGTCGAATAGCCGAGAGGTCGCGGTGACGACGGCACCCGCGATGACATCGCTGTGACCGCCGAGGTATTTCGTCGCGCTATGGAGGGCGGCGTCGATCCCAAACTCGAGAGGACGTTGGTTGATGGGCGATGCAAACGTGTTGTCCGCCAATGTCGTTGCGCCAACCGACTTGGCGGCTTTGACCGCTTCCCTCAAATCCGTGATGATCATCGTGGGGTTCGCCGGAGTCTCGACGTACACCAACCGCGTTCCGCTCCGCACCGCCTCGCTCCAGGCCCCCGCTTTCCGCGGGTCGACGAAGCTCGTCGACACTCCGAAGCGCGGCAAGAGGCGGGTGAAAATCTCCGTGGTCGCGGCGTAGAGGCTCGCTCCCGCGACGACGTGATCTCCGGCGTCCACGCACGCGAGGATCGCCGACGCGATCGCGCCCATCCCGGATCCGGTCACGAGCGCACGGGCGCCACCTTCGAGGTCCGCGAGCGCGTCCTCGAGTTCTCGGAGGGTGGGATTCCCCCACCGCGTGTAGTACGCCTCCGGGGCCGTCGCCCTTGCAAACTCCGCGCCTTCGCGGGCGGATTCGAGGGCCCACGTCGAACTCGCGTAGATCGGCGTGACAAGCGGACCCCGCCTCTTCCCACGCCGTCCGTGGACCGCCCGGGTCCGAGGTCCGAGGCGCTTCGCCATGGACCACGACACCGTCGGGTTGCCGAAATAAGTTTTCGAAGTCGGAAGAAAACGCACATGGGACAAGGGCGAGACACGCGCGCATCGCTGCGATGAATGTTAAACCGGAAAGGTCAAAAAGGGGGGGTGTATAACAACCCTCCGCCCGGTCGTTGTGTCACGGCCGGGCGACCCGCCTAGGGAGGCAACTCGATGTCTCGTGAAGTGGACTTCGCCGCGAAACCGATCGACCCCGACTTCATGAACAAGCCGGATGAATACCCCGAGACCGGGACCCACTTCGACCACAAGGTATACGCCGACGGCGTCGAGCGGCTCGATGCCGACGGGAATCCATACCCGACGAAACTCGGAATCCACGGTCTCCACGTCGCCGTCGACTTCGATGGCTGCGTCGCCGACGGCGTCTGCATGGACGTCTGCCCGGTCGACGTGTTCGAGTGGCTTCTAGCTCCCGGCAAGAAGGGGACGGGAAACGACAAGATCATCGAGAAGGGCGGCGAAGAGTGGGACAAATATCGATGCGACAAGTCCGACATGATCCGAGAGTCGGACTGCATTGACTGCATGGCGTGCGAGACCGCCTGCCCGACGAAGGTCATCAAGATCAACCCGTAGCCCTCCTTCGATCGACGTTGCGACGCCGGGGCGTTTCCTCCCGTTTGATTCGACCCAAGGATTATCTATAACAGCGTTATGCGAGCCGCGAAACGGGTGCTTCGTTGACCGATGTGCTCTACGCCGGGTTTCTCGGTCTGATCGCAGGACTCGTGCCGGTGTACATCGGCCTGGCTCCGTTGTGGATCTTCAAGCGGCTCTCAATCGGATGGCGAACCGCGCTCGTGAGTTTCTCGGCGGGCATCCTCTTGTTTCTGTTCGCCGACGTCACGCACGAAGGCGTAGAACTCTCGCAGGTGGTCGGGAGTACGCCGGCGCTCTTTGTGTTGGGCCTGGGGCTGGGCCTCCTCGGACCCGTGGCGATTACGCACATGCGGCGAAGGAAGATGGCTTCACAAGCCCAGGCGTTGCCATCGGACGCGCCGTCGACACCGATCATCAGCGCGAAACTCTTCACCGCCCAAATGATCGCCTTAGGCATCGGGCTTCACAACCTCGGGGAAGGACTTGCAATCGGAGCGGCCTACGCGGCGGGGGTCTTCGGCCTCACGAACCTCCTCGTCATTGGTTTCGCTCTCCACAATTCCACCGAGGGGATGGGAATCTCGGGTCCGATCGCATCCACCAACATCGGTGCTCGGGACGCGCTCATCCTCGGATTCCTCGCGGGCTCCCCAACCATCCTCGGCAGCATGATCGGCTCGCTCGCTTACTCCGCGGCGCTCGGGACCCTGTTTTTCTCAGCCGCGGCGGGGGCGTTGCTCTACGTGATCGTCGAGCTTGTCAAGGTCACTTCCACGCCGGAGCCCAGCAAAACCGTCTTCGTCGGAATCGTGATCGGCATCGTCCTGATGTTCGTGACCGGCCTTCTGGTTCGGTGAGACAACCGAGGATCCCGACCGACGTGTGATTCACCGGAGATCCTCGTTCATCGAGCCGCTCCGGTACCCGCGAAGATCGACCGTCACATGTACGAACCCGGCATTCCGGACCGCCTCCACCACTTGCTCGGCCATCGCGGTCTCCGTCATTCGTGGAAGATCCTCCCGAGGCACTTCGATCCGCGCAATCCCGTCATGGGCGCGCACGCGCACGACCCGGAAGCCTAACGCGCGAATCGCTCCCTCCGCCGCCTCGACACGCTGTAGCTTCTCCATCGTAATCACCTCGCCGTATGCAATCCGAGAAGACAGACACGCGTTGCTCGGCTTATCGAAAAAGCTGAGGCGCAACTCGTGAGCGAGCGCTCGCACATCCGCTTTCCGGAAGCCGAATTCGACCAGGGGATGCCAGAAACCCGCCTCGTTCATCGCTTGGATCCCTGGCCGATGGTCGCCCAGGTCTGAGACGTTGACGCCATCCGCGATCGCCGCGAACCCTTGCTTCGCCGCCAGGGGCTTTAACGCCGCCCCGAGCTCTTGGCGGCAAAAGTAGCATCGATTGGCCGGATTCGCGACGTACCGATCGTTGGCCAGCTCGGAAACGCGGACGGTCTCGAGGCGAATCCCAATCTCCGCGGCTTCCGAGATCGCCTCGGAGAGCTCCCAACGGGCCAGAGATTCCGCGTCCGCGAGGACCGCCAGGGCATCGTCCCCGAGCGCGTCGTGCGCGACGCGTGCGACGAGGCCGCTGTCGACCCCTCCGGAGAATGCAACGAGGACGCGGCCCCGGGACCGCATCGCGGCGGCCATCCGATCGTGCGCATCCCGCAGGTCGAACGAGCGACTCGCGGTCTCCATCGCCTCATCGAACGCGGCATCGGGGATAAAGCCATCGCGCGTGACAAAACGTAATGGCCACTGGCGAGATGACGGCGCGTGCGCCCCGCCTTCCTGGAATGCACCACGTGCTCGAAGCACCACGCGCTCCGGCTCCTCAACACCTGCGACTGCGGCGGTCCCTTGTTTGCCCGCTACGACTGGAAGGACATCCGCCGCGAGGACCTGCTGCCCCGGAGGGATCTCTGGCGGTACGCGCCGCTGCTCCCGTTGGAGCCCGGCGAGATCCGATCGCGCGGCGAAGGAGGAACGCCCCTTCACCAACTCGAGCGAATCGGCTCGGGTGGCCGAGTTGCGCGTCTCAAGGTCGCGTCGTTGCACCTCAAGGACGAAGGACTGAATCCGACCCGCACGTTCAAGGCGCGCGGCATGGCGGTCGCGGTCCCGATGGCCTGCGCCATGGGGGCGACGACCTTGGCCGTCCCGACCGCCGGAAACGCGGGCGCCGCGCTGGCGGCGTATGCGGCCACGTACGGCGCACGCGCCATCATAATTATGGCGAGCGACGGTCCCCCGTCTCAAGCCCGCGACGCGATCGCATACGGAGCCGAGGTGCTCCGCGTCGACGAGGACATCGCGGATGCCGCGCGCATCGTCACCGAACTCTCGACCACGACCGAGCTGTTCAGCGTCGCGACGTTGCGGGAACCTTATCGTGTCGAAGGCAAGAAGACGATGCTCTACGAAATCTGGGAGGCGCTCGGCGGCATGCCGGACTGGATCCTCGTCCCAACGGGAGGTGGTACGGGAATCGTGGGGATGTGGAAGGCGCTTCACGAACTGCGCGAGCTCGGTTGGTACGAGGGACCGTGGCCGCGTTTCGGGATCGTCCAGGCCGAAGGATGCGCGCCGCTTGTGAAAGCCTGGAAGGCGGGCCGGGAGACGGCCGAGCCGTGGCCGATGCCGCACACCCAGGCGGCCGGGCTTCGGGTTCCGGCGACCCTCGCCGACCGAATCGTGCTTCGTGCAATCCGTGAGACGCGCGGCGCGGCGGTCGCGGTTTCAGACGAGGCGATGAAAGTCGCGGCATTGAGTCTCGCCGTCCTCGAAGGGATCGGCGCGTGCCTCGAAGGGGCGGCGACCCTCGCCGGTCTCCGGCGCCTCTACGACGACGGCACGATCACGCCGGAGGACCGGGTCGTGCTGATGAACACCGGCGCGACCGACAGCGGGACCGTCCCTTCCGTCGATGTCCCGGAAGTGAAGACGGCGGAACAGGTCCGGCAGTACCTCGGGCTCACGCCGCGAGCTTCTTGACTTCCTCGAGAATTCTCGCATGGTCCGGTGGGACTTTCGGGTCTTCCGTGACCCACTTGTACCGAATGATCCCGTTCGCGTCGAGCACGAAAACCGACCGTTTCGTCACGCCTTGCAAGCCGAAACTGCCGAACCGATCGTAGAGCACCCCGTACGCCTCGCTGACCTTCTTGTTCCAATCGCTGAGCAATGGGTAGTTGAGGTGGTTCTGTTCCTTGAAGACGCGATGGCTGTGGTGACTGTCCGTGCTGATGCCGAACACCTTCGCACCCCACTTCTGGAGGTCTCCCATCGAGTCGCGCATCGCGCAGAGCTGACCCTGGCACACGTTCGTAAAGTCCCAGACGTAGAAGGACAAGATGACCGGGCCTCTGCCGAGTTCGTTCGAGAGGGTGACGGGCTTGCCTTCGTCGCTCAGGACCGTGAAGTCTGGCGCCTTCTCGCCGAGGTCTGCCATGGAGGTTCCCGGCCGTCGAGAGGTACGCCGGAGATAACCCTTTCGCTTCGATACTGCGCGAAGGCGCGATGCCGCATGACGGAACGTATATCTAACGGGTGGAGCCCATTATGGGCCTCGCCTGTCCAGAGGCAATGCTGAACTAGACCGAACGCATCGCTTGGGGGAACAACGGCTAGGGGGAACGAATGGCGAAGTACGTGCTCGCCGCCGATTACACACTCATGACGGACTACCGCAATGTCCCTCTGGCGACGTTCTTCAGCTGCATTCCAACGGACTACTGGCACTCCCGCCTCGTGTTTCGCATCCTGGCGGACCCGCCGAAGCTCGACCCGGAGGGGCGGCCGATCCGGGTGCCGTACGGCCTTCGGAAAGTCGAGGCATCGCTCGTTCGCGCGTACGGGCGCGACGCGGTCGTCATCGCCGACCCTCGGAACATCGATCGATACATCGATGACGAGACGGAGGTGGTTGGACTGAGCCCGATGGATCCCCTCGGCCTCGGTCCCGTCAGCATGTCCTTCACGATGGGCGGGGTCCTCACACCGTTTACGAAGGCGATGTTCCTCGAGCTTGTCCGGCGCGTCCAGCGACCGAACCGGAAATACAAGGTCGTCCTCGGCGGGCCGGGCGCGTGGCATTTCGACTATCGCCCGGAAATGCAGGCATCCCTCGGCATCGACCACATCGTCCATGGCGAGGTCGACCACCTCGTCCCGGAGATTTTCGATCGGATCGTGAACGATCATGCGCCCCCGGTCATGCGCTTCACCAACGCGACCGCCCCGACGGTCGACCAAATCCCGAAAATCCTCGGTCCGACGATGCACGCGATGAACGAGGTGATGCGGGGATGCGGCCGGGGCTGCGAGTTCTGCGAAGTCACACTGCGCCGCCCCCGGTATTTCCCGTTCGACTACATCGGCGACGAACTCGCCATGAACACCAAGGTCGGGGAATCGTCGATCCAACTCCACTCGGACGACATCTTCCTGTACAACCTCGAGAACTGGAAAACGATGGAGCCAAACGAGGACGCGGTCAAGGACCTCTTCCGGTACGTCATGGCCCAACCCGGCGTCTCTCATTGTTACCCCACGCACGGGACCGTCAGCGCCGCGGTCACGAACCCGGGGCTGATTCGGGACATCTCTGACATCGTGCGCGCCGGCCCGCGCAAGTGGGTCGGCATCCAGAGCGGAATCGAGACGGGGAGCCCCGCACTCTCACGAGCCGTGCTGCACCGGAAGGCCGCTCCGTTCACCGCCGAAGAATGGCCGGACATCGTCGTACAGGGCACGCAGATTCTAAACCGCAACTATTGGTATCCTGCGTTCACGATCATCCTCGGCCTGCCCGGTGAGACTCCGGAGGATGCGTGGATGACCGTGGACCTCCTGGACCGGATGGAGCAGATCCCGGACGGCCACTTCATCACCGCGCCTCTCACGTTCGTGCCGATCGGCGTGCTCCGGGGCGAGGAGTTCTACAACATCGACGAGATGATCGACGAGTCCCGGTTCAACGTCGCCTACCGCGCGTGGCGCCACGTGCTCCTGGAAATCGACAAAGACCTGTGGCACCTCACCCGCCTCCCGGCGCCAACGAGGGCCCTCATCGTCGCCACGGCCCGGATCGGAGGCCGATACATCCTCGGGATCATGCATCGCTATGCGAGGCGAATGGGCTTCCGGATTCGAGCGCCCGCCACAACGCGTCGCCAGGCGGAGGGCCATACCCTCAGCTTCCCGGCAGCGTGAGGCAAGAATAGGTCAACCCTCGAGGCGCGCGGTGACGGATTGGCCACCGACCTGGACGAAGTCCATCGACCGATAGAGCGCGATCGCGGGGTCGTTGCCCACCGTGACATACAGGGCGAGTCGAGGCTCATCGCGACCCGCGAGGCGTCCCATCGCGGTTTGGAGCAACGCCCGACCGAATCCGCGACCCCGGCGATCCTTCGCCACCCCGAGTTCCGCGACGAGCGGCATGCCCATCCAGTGCGTGATCAGGATCGCGCCCACGATGCGATCGCCTTCGAGGCCAACGTGCGAGGCGTCCGGCATGAACTGACCGGAATCGCCTTTGAAAAGCCCGGCCACATACCCGCGCCACTCGTCTTCCGGGCCCGTGTGGATGCCGTACTGCTGTTCCATGTGCCCCGCGTACACGTCCATCAGGAACTTCGTGAGCCCGAGGACTTCGTCTTCCTCCGGCGGTTGCAGCTTCAGGTTGGCCGGCGCGTCGCCTCGCTTCGTTGGCGCCTCCATCCGCATCCGCGCGAACACGCGCTGGAAACCGAGCGACGTGAATACGGATTCGTAGAGATCCTCGAAGTGGGCCGTAATCGTGGTCGCGCCTCCGGCCCGGAGTCGATCCATGGACTTCAGGAGCGCACCGGCAACCTCGTCGCGGTGCGTCGGATCCATCGAAAAGCCCGAGATCTCCGCGGGACCCAACCGCACGGTCCCGATGATGCGGCCGTCTTTCTTGACGGAAAAGTGCGACCGCTGTTCCTCTGGAGGGAGCGCGAGGTACCGATCTAGGTGAACCGTGAGGTCACGCGTCGGAAGATCCGTGCGCCCGGAGACGAAGGTCCGCCAATACGCGTGGGCGTCCGTCGTCTGCAAGGGCTCGAGGCTCAACGGCACCCCTGCGGCGAAGGATTCGCGAACCATCAAGCTTCGGCCGCGGAGATTTTATGCGGAAGGAGGCCCTTCGACACGACGCATGGACTTCGGGCTCACGGAAATCCAGGAGATTACGCGGAAGACGGTCCGCGACTTCGCCGAGCAAGAGGTCATCCCGCAGTCCCACACCTTCGACGAGAGCCAGGAGTTCCCGCACGCGTGGGCCAAGAAGATGGGCGAGCTCGGACTCTTCGGGGTCTTTGTCCCGGAGAAGTACGGGGGCGCGGGCCTCGACACCGTCTGCTATGCGATCACGATCGAGGAGCTCTCTCGCGGGGATGCGAGCGCCGGCGTCATTGCGGCCGTGTGCAACGGGCTGGTCTGCGAACCGATCCTGCGTTACGGGACCGAGGAGCAAAAGCGAAAGTTTCTCGAACCGGTCGCGCGAGGAGAATGGATGGGCGCATACGCGCTCACGGAGCCCGGGAGTGGGTCCGACGCGGCCGCGATGCGCACCACCGCCACACTCGAGCGGGACGAGTGGGTCTTGCGCGGCACGAAGACGTTCGCGACCAACGCGTCCGTGGCCAAGATTGTCGTCGTGTATGCTCGGACGGGCGCGAAGAAACACGAAATCTCCGCATTCGTCGTCCCGACCGACGCCAAGGGCTTCTCCGTCCTCAAGAAGGAGGACAAGATGGGAATCCGTGCGAGCGACACGGTCACCCTCGGGTTCGATGGCTGTCGGATTCCGAAGGAGAACCTCCTGGGAGACCTTCACAAAGGGTTCACGATCGCGATGGCGACGCTCGACGGGGGCCGGATTGGCATCGCGGCCCAAGCGCTCGGCATCGGCCAGCGGGCCCTCGAGGAGTCCACGAAGTACGCGAAGGAACGGCAGGCGTTCGGACAGAAAATCGCGGACTTCCAGGCGATCCAGTGGAAGCTCGCGGACATGGCGACGGAGATTGACGCAGCCCGGCTCCTGACCTATCGCGCCGCGCATCTCGAAGACCGGGGGCAGCGGCACACGTACGAGTCGAGCGTCGCGAAGCTCTTCGCGTCGGAGGCGGCCCATCGAGCCGTCGACGCCGCCGTCCAGATTCACGGCGGCTACGGATTTATCAAGGATTACGTCGTGGAGAAGTTGTACCGGGACCAACGCGTCACCGAAATCTACGAAGGGACCTCCGAGGTCCAGCGACTCGTCATCGCGCGTTCGATCCTCGGCGGCTGAGACCCGTTCAAGTCCGCTCCGCGACAGAAATCCCTGCGACGAGAATCCTTTATGCCCGCGTGGCTTTTGCGGCATGATGGCCACGCGCGTTCTCTACATGGAGGAGCGACGAGGACAGGATCCGGACCCGTGTTACGCGCGGGAGTTCGACGCGCGGATCGTCGAACGCGGTCCTGATTTCGTCGTCCTTGATCAGACGCTCTTCTACGCGGAGGGGGGCGGGCAGCCCGATGACACCGGGAGCCTGCGGTGGACCGACGGCGAGGCTCGGGTCCTTCGGGTCACGAAGGAGAAGGGCGTCGTCAAGCACCACGTTGACCGAATGCCGAGTGCGGATTCGGTACATGGCGTCATTGACTGGGATCGGCGGTACAAGCACATGCGCATGCACACCTCCCAGCATCTCATGTCCGGACTCGTCTTCCGGAGGTACGCTGCGAGGACCGTTGGCAACCAGATCCACATGGACTACAGTCGCGTGGACTTTCAACCCGCGAACTTCACGACCGACGATTTGAAGCGAATCGAAGACGAGTGCAACGAGGTCGTCGCCTCGGCGCAAGATGTCCGGATCTTCGAAGAGGACCGCGTGGTTGTCCAGAACAAGATCGAAGACCGAGCCCTGCTCGACCTCATCCCGCAATCCGTTCGGCGCCTGCGAGTCATCCAGATCGGCAAGGCGGACTACTGCCCCTGCGGTGGCACGCATCTGAAGAACGTCTCCGAGATCGGGAAGGTCCACATCCTCGAGAAGCGGTCGAAAGGGAAAGAGACGGACCGCATCGTGTACGAGCTCCTGTCGGGGTAGGCCGTCTCGCGACTCGGAGACCCGCGAGCGAGTGCTTATGGACTCTCAACCCCTTGATTGACCGAACCATGAAGGCCGGGATTGTTGGCGTCGGGAAGCTCGGTGGCACGATCGCGTTCGCCCTCGCGCGAGAAGGCCCGTGGGACGAACTCGTCCTCGTTGATGCGGTGCAGGACCTCGCCTGGGCTCAGGCCGAGGACATCCGCCACGGCTTGCGCGTGTCCACCCAACCGGCCGTCCGGGTGGGCACGATTCAGGACCTCGCGGATTGCGACGTGGTCGTCTTGTCGGCCGGACAGGGGCGGAAGCCCGAGATGACCCGCCTCGACCTTTTGCACGCGAACGCCGGACTGGTCGCGGAACTGAGCCGAGACATCGCCCGCGTGGCGACGCGTGCCAGCCTCGTGGTGCTGACGAATCCTATGGATGTCATGACGACCATCGCTTGGCAATCGACCGGGTGGCCCCGGACCCGTGTGCTGGGCTCGGGCACACTCCTCGATTCGCAACGGTTGCGGGTGATTCTGGCGGACCACCTGCAAGTGCCGACCGTGAAGGTCTCCGCGACCGTCCTGGGTGAGCATGGGCAGCGGGTCGTGCCGGTATTCAGTCGTACGAAGGTAAACGGACGGCGCCCGAGCCTCTCGACGAAGGACAAGGAGGAAATCACGCGTCGCTTGCGCGACGTCAGCACGCGGATTATCGAGTCAAAGGGCGGGACTGCGTTCGGCCCCGCGGGCGCGACGGTGGAGCTGATCCATGCCCTCGTCGGCTCCCGGCCACGGGTCGTGCCTTGCTCGGTCGTCCTGGACGGGGAATACGGAGTCCACGACGTCGCGATAGGCGTCCCCGCCGTGCTGGGCACCGGCCGAGTCCTGGGCCTCGAAGAATGGCCTCTCGCAGAAGATGAGCAGGCCGCGTTCGAGGAAGCGGCACGCGATCTGAAGGCGTTCGCGGACGACGCGGCAGTCCTCCTGAAAGTCGGCGAGCGACCGTCCGGATGAGCGGGACGTCTGCGTTGGCGTCACACGTCAACCGACTGCGTACCGTTCCAGAGCTTGCGCGCCCCTTTCTCGGCCGCGGGGATCAGCAAATCGCGTCCTGATTTCGTGGGGATGATGAAGAACTCCTCGGTCTTCCCGGACTCGGCGAGGAGTACGAGCTTCACCTTGCCGCCCTCCATGGGCTGGCCGGTCTCTGGATGCAAGTAGTTGTATCGGACGTAGCGGCCTCGGTCGATGAGGAACCGGACCTCGATGTCGCCTCGCTTCGTGCGCGTCAGGACCTCCTCCGGAAAAATCGTCATGGTCTCGGCGGGGCAAGGCGGCTGCGTGCAAAGAACGTGCCGTCCAACGCTTTGCGACACCGGAGCACAGTTTCGCCAAATGATTCTCAGCGATTCCGGCGAACTGATTCTCACGGGCCGAAGGTTGCAAGGGAACTCTTATCGAGCCGGCCCTCCCGTCCCGACCGAAACCATGGCCCACAGCTACGAGAGCGGAAGACAAGCCGTGGCCGAGCTCGGCGCGAAGCAGCCACATGAGCTGCTGTTGATGCTGGGCGGCCTCCTGGCGGTCCTCCTCACCCTCGCGACCTATGGGATCCAGTGGGTGACTCCGCCCGGCATTGCGCAGAGCCAGTATGCCACCGTAGCGACGGCGTTGATCCTCAACGTCGTCCTCGGAGCGGCGCTCTGGGCCTCCTCGGCGATCACGCGGAAGAACCTGATGAACGGAGCCATCGTGGCCGGTGTAATCAGCATCGTCCTGATCTACTTCGGTGGTCGACCCGGCCAGATCGGTGGCATCGTCGGGATCCTCGGCGCGATCCTCGCCGCGGCAAAGCCGTATCTCCCCTGGTCCCGACACGACTGAGCCGAGATTTTCGGCTTGCAGCTCCGATGCTCCCAGCGGAGCCCTTACCCTTTTTGACCTGTTTTCTCTTCTGGCCTTCCTTGATTCGTCGGTGCGTCGCCGAGGCGAACACGGCGAATCCCGTGGAAGCGGGGCCTATTTTGATGACTGATTCTCACCGCGTGTTAACCGGGTCGGAACCCATATCGTCCGGATGGCGGGTAGGCCGCCGAAACCATGACCCAAGGCTACGAGACAGGAAAAGCCATGGTCGAACTCGGCGCGAAGCAGCCACACGAGCTGCTCCTCATGCTGGGCGGCGTCTTGGCCATCCTCCTGTCGGTGGCGATCTATGGGATCCAGGCAGCGAACCAGGGAATTCCGTCGAGCCAGTACGGCACGGTCGCGACGACCGTGGTCATCAACGTCGTCCTCGGCGGAGCTCTTTGGGCGTCAGCGGCGATTACGCGGAAGAACCTGATGAACGGAGCGATCGTGGCCGGTGTGATCAGCATCATCCTGATCTACTTCGGAGGCCAGCCCGGCACGATTGGCGGCGTCGTCGGAATCCTCGGCGCGATCCTCGCGGCCGCGAAGCCGTACATGCCTTGGTCCCGCCGCGACTAGGCCACCGGAACCTCCTGCTCACGCCGCGCGTACGCGCGGCGTATTCTCTTCATTCCAGATGGAATGAGGAAGGGCCCTGCGACCCGGGCAATGGGCTCTGGCCTGATCCGGCCTGCGAAGCCGGGCGAGCTATCTTTCGAAAAGCGTTTCGCCGCCGCATGCAATCTTTTCGATCTTGTAGTAGGGAAGACGACCCGTGCGCGTAGCGAAATAACGACGCTCGAGCTCCTCAATTTCCGATCCATAAATCGTCCGATGTCCTCCCGGTCGGGTCCGATCCCGATAGACGACGACCACCTCGGCGAGGCGACTCGGCTCTCGCCACCGCAATTCGTTCAAGATCTCCCGCGCGGTCCGAGTCACCTGGGCGCTATCGCGCACCGAGGACTTCGCTTTCGCGGCACAAAGACCATATCGGGCGGACCGGTTGCGAGGCCCATGGACTACCCGCCCCGCGTCCGGGCCGTCCTGGACCGGGCGAAAGCCGGCCAAGGCGACACGGTCCTGGTCGTTGCGAAAGGCGAACGGTACGAAGGCACACTCATGCCGCATCACGGGTTCAGCGGCGAGGACATCTTGACGGTCAAGCTGCCGAACGGATACAACATCGGCATCGCCGCGGCGGATATCGAGTCCGTCGACGTGACCGCCAAACATTCCCCGGCCTCGATCGAGCGGCGGCTTCCGCCTCCGACGACGGCCAAACCGACGCTCGCGGTGCTCGGCACGGGCGGAACGATCGCGTCCTACGTTGACTACCGCACCGGTGCGGTCCATCCCGCGGTGACCGCGGAGGAACTCGTCTTCAGCGTGCCGGAGCTCCTCGACATCTGCAATGTGCGGGCCCGCGTGATCTACAGTATCTACAGCGAGAACCTGAAGCCGGAGAACTGGCAGCATCTCGCCCGCGAGACCGGGAAGGAACTGAACGGCGGCGCCACCGGCGTCCTCATCCCGCACGGGACGGACTCGCTCCACTTCACGACGGCCGCGCTGTCCTTCATGCTTCGGGATCTCACGGGACCCGTCGTCGTGGTCGGAGCGCAGCGGTCGAGCGATCGGCCGTCCTCGGATGCCGCCCTGAACCTGATCAGCGCGGCCCGGGTCGGGATCGCGAACCTCGGCGAGGTCGTGGCGGTCATGCACGGGGAGACGAGCGATACGTTTGGCCAGATCCACCGCGGCACAAAGGTCCGCAAGATGCACTCCTCCCGGAGGGATGCGTTCCGATCCTTGAACGCAACTCCGCTGGGTCGCGTCCTCACGGACGGCACGGTCGAGCTTTCGGATCGCGCATTGCCTCGTGCCCGGGGCCCCACCAAAGTGGACGACGCCCTGGACACGAACGTCGCCCTGGTGGCCTTTTATCCGGGTCAACGACCGACGGAGCTCGAGGCGATCCTTCAAGGGCGGCACGGCGTTGTGATCGCGGGCACCGGGTTGGGCCATGTCTCCGAGGACCTCATTCCGGTCCTCCATCGCGCGACACGGGACGGCGTGGCCGTCGTCATGACGACGCAGACCCTTCAGGGACGCGTGGGCATGCGCGTCTACGACACGGGCCGGGACCTCCTGAAGGCGGGGGTCATCGAGGGTCAGGATATGACGCCGGAGACGGCCTACGTGAAGCTCATGTGGGTCCTCGGCCACACGCGCGAGCATCCGGAAGTCGCGCGGGCGATGGCGACGAACGTGGCGGGCGAAATCAATCCGAAGATCGGCCTCGACGAGTTCGCCGAGTGAATCGCGCGCCGCCAACGGCTCGTTAACCTTATCCCGCGCGCGGGGTTCGGCACATCGGATGAAGATCGATCAGGTCGGGGAGGTCGGCGTCGTCCTAACCGACGCGAACGAGCCCGTCCTCCACGGGGGCGACCAGATCATCGGATACCGATCGCTCAAGTACCTCATCTTCAAGCCCGTCGCCCTTTCGAAGAAGACGCTCGTCGAGCAGCGGGAAGGTTGGGTCTGGCAGACTCGACGTCGGCTCCTCCTCCTGGACATGGAATGGCTCGATCTCCCCGGCGGCAAGAAGGGGAAACGCTACCACGAGATCCCGCTCGAAGAGACGATCGACGTGGTCCCAAAACGCAGGCGGGTGCTCCTCGTCACGGAGGACAAAGCGCATGGTCGGGTCGTCTTCGAGTTCCGGCCGTTCGGCGCAGCGTCTCGATTGCTCGCGTGGCTCAAGAAAGAGAAGGAGCACCGCCGGATGCGGGAGGAAGGCACGTTGCGCTCTCCGTACCGGGAAGAGGACCGCTAGCGCCCGGGAATCTGCTCGATCGGCTGCCTCGGAGGCGGGGGCGGCGTCCGTTGAGGTGGTTGGACGGCCTGCGCCTGCTGCATCCGTACGGCCGCCTCTCGGGTCTCTCGGCGGGCGCGCTGCTTCCTTTTTAGCCGTCGAGTGTAGAGGAGCGAGCCAATGAACGCGATGATGAGGATGAACAACGCGCCCGCTTGGGCCGGATGATCATTGCCGTAGAAGAGGCCGAGGAACAGAAGGACCAGGATCCAGAAGACGATGTAACCCGCGATCCGTCGCTTCGCGAAATCGAAGACCCGGCCCATTCCGTCGTCCGCTCCTCCGGCGAGGACAAGAAGCCATCGGTGTCGGTCGCACGGATGAGACCATTCCAAAAGTACATCGGTCGAGACGGCGTTTGTGAGGCGATTCCCCATGTCCGCACTGGATGAGTACCAAGGCATCTGGGACATGTTCGCGCAAATGCACCGCGAGACCCATGGCGAGAAGCACGCCCCGATCCGGGACTTCAATTGCTGCGGCGAGTACGCGGTCGCGATGGCGTTGCGTGCCGCGTCGACGCTGAGACCCGAGTATCCGCACCATCTCCTCCTTCGAACGGCGGCGATGCCCGAACTCGACCGCGATTTCTACGTCAAGAATCTCCTGTCCACGGATGGCGAGCCGGAGCCGTCGGACCCCGAGCCGCTCCGCGAATACCGGGCGAGTCGGCGGTATCACATCCTGTGGACGGAACTCAGGGAGGCCGCCACGCGGATCGCGTCCCTCGAACGGGAGCTCGAAGAGTCGGGGGCCCGCATCGCGGATTTGGAGGCGACCCTCCGCAAAGCGGGAGTCGCCCCCGAGGCCGTAGAGAAGGCTTAATCCCGAGCCTGGGTTTGCTGAGCCGATGGACTACCGTGCGCTCGGCCTGAAGGTCGGCCTGGAGATCCACCAGCAGCTCGCGGCGCACAAGCTGTTCTGCGAGGACGTCTCGGCCCTGGTCGACACGGCCGACGGCCAACGATTCCGTCGCCGGCTACGTCCGACGCAGTCCGAACTCGGAGAGGTCGACGCCGCGGCAATCGAGGAAGCGAAGCGGCGTCTCACATTCGTCTACGAGACGACGACGAACTCCTGCCTCGTCGAAGCGGACGAAGAGCCGCCCCATCCGCCCAATCCGGAGGCCCTCGACATCGCGCTCGAGATCGCGCTCCTCCTGAATGCCAGGCCTGTGAGCGAAGTCGACTTCATGCGGAAGATCGTGATCGACGGCTCGAACACATCCGGCTTCCAGCGCTCCGCGCTCGTGGCCATGGACGGGTGGCTCGAGACGAACGGGAAGCGGATCGGGGTGCCGACGATCCTCCTGGAAGAAGATGCCGCCCGGAAGCTCGGAGAGGCCGAGGGCGAGGTCGTCTACCGGCTCGACCGTCTTGGGATTCCGCTCGTCGAGCTTGCCACAACGCCGAACATTGAAACCCCGGACGAGGCGCGGGACGTCGCGCTGACGTTCGGGTCCCTCCTGCGCGCGACCCGGAAAGTGAAGCGCGGGATCGGGACAATCCGGGAGGACCTCAACGTCTCCATCGAGGGCGGTGCGCGGATCGAAATCAAGGGAGTCCAAGAACTCCGAATGATCGCCACGTTCGTCGAGCGGGAGGTCGAGCGGCAAGTGATGCTCCTGGCCGTGGCGGCCGAGCTGAAGGAACGCAAAATCCGATCGGTGCCGACGGACGTTCGTGACGTGACCGCCGTGTTTCGCGAAACCGAATCGAAGGTCGTCCGGACGGCTCTGAAGAAGGGCGGTGTTGTCCTCATTTGGGCGCTTCCGGGCTTCGTCGGGTTGCTCAAAGGAAAGCTCGGTCCGGAGTTGACGGCCCACGCCCGGATCGCGGGCGTCGCAGGAATCTTTCATTCCGATGAGTTGCCCGGGTACGGTATCACGCAATCGGAGCTCGACGCTGCTCGGAATGAATTGGGACTCGGCGCGCCGGATGCCTGCGTCCTCGTTGCCGAAGAGGAGATGAAAGCCCGCGGCGCGATTGACGAGATGGGGCCCCGCGCTACGGCGGCACTCCATGGTGTTCCTCCCGAGACCCGGGAACCGCGGCCCGATGGGACGACGGCCTATGCCCGTCCGCTTCCCGGGAAGGCCCGCATGTATCCGGAGACGGACGTGCCGCCGATCCGCGTGACCGCGGAACGGCTCCGTCGAATCCGAGAGCACCTCCCGGAGAAACCCGACGACACGATCGCGCGTCTCGCCGGGGGGTACGGGATTCACGAGCAGCAGGCTCGCCAACTCGTCCAAGAGGGGAGCGACGCCGCCTTCGAGGCCATTGCGCGCGAATTCGGGGAGGCCAAACAGGTAGCAACCGTCCTCCTCTACACGTTTGGCGAACTTCGAAGAGAAGGATTCGACGTGGATGGAATTCCCGTCGACCACTTGCGAGAACTGTTCGCCCTGTTGAAGGCCGAACGTTTCGCGAAGGAAGCCGTGCCGGAAATCGTGCGCGAGATGGCGCGGACCCACGCTCGTGCGTCGGAGGCGATGGGGACTCTGGGCGTCACGCGAATGAGTCGCCCAGACCTCGAGTCAATCGTGGACGAGGCGTTGCGGGCATCAGAGGACTTGATCGCCTCTCGCGGAACCGCCGCGGAGAAAGCCGTGATGGGTCAAGTGATGGACCGAGTGCGGGGCCGCGCCGATGGGAAGCTCGTGAGCGAGGTCCTTCACGAGCGTCTCGAGGCGTTCATCAAACAACGGCCGAAAGGGAAGAAAAAAAGATAAAGGCTCCACAACGGGTCAGGCGCTGTCAATCATCAGCGCTTGCCTTTCTTGGATTTCTTCGCGGTCTTTTTCGCTGCCATGGTGGGGTCTAACTCCTCCTCGGGGCCAGGCCCCGGTTGATG
>WNFH01001371.1_pt1 | contig 22760 bp, 23 predicted proteins | sample 5400411 | NCBI WGS metagenome assembly WNFH01 (sample SAMN13153347, study PRJNA577476) | soil metagenome | isolation source: 200 cm saprolite under Douglas fir tree site 2 hole 3 | place: USA:California | collected 2015-04-18 | reverse complement strand
TCCGCCGAACTCGGGAGCCCATTTTTTCACGGGCCGCAACCAGGGCGCAATTTCCCGGTCCGGGATGATAACGAAGATTGGTTGCGACGCGTAGAAGAAGCGAGTGCGCTTCCGATGAATGCCGGTCCAATGCGTGGATTCCAAAAAGGAAGGCCGGAAAGCGAACGTCGGGGAACGTGGGATGCGATCCGGCCCGGGTTAGAAGATGTCTGAACATACGACATATCGTGATGCGATACAACTAAGTTCTGGTGCGCCGAACTGCAAGACTCAGTGTGGAAAAATCTTCGCGCTGATTCTCTCTCGCTACCCTGGTCGTGTACCCCTTTACGAGATTTTTCCGCTGGCGAAGCAATACAATGCTCGCATCTTCTCTTTGCGGCGCTGGCTCTGGCCGAAGGGCTTCGACATTAACTGCGAAGAGGAATGGGTGGACGGTCAGTGCCACACCTGGTACCGCTTAGTCTGCACGATTCCTGAGCCTGCAAAGCCCGAAACTCCTAAAGTTGAAACTCCGTGGCAGGATCGCCCGCGGTCAACCGGCCTACCTCTCTTCGATCTGGTGGTGCGCTCGTGATGTTTGGAAAGCTCTTTCCACGAATGTACACGGGTGTCGTGGCCGGCCTGATAGATGGCCGTCACCATGAACGCCTCGGTCCAGCATGGATGCTTTTCGTTTGGTGCGTCATGCGCCAGACCGGGCAAGGCATCGAACCGAAAACTGGAAAACAACAGGGCCCCGTCGCTGGCGGAAACATCGTCACCTACGCGGAGATTGCCGAAGAGATGAACTGCAAACACCGCAGCGTCCGCGAATGGATGCCGCGGCTTGTTCGAGAGAAGTACCTTCGCGTGGAGCATGATCGGCGTGGAATCCGTATCTTTGTGCTGAACCCCAAGAAATTCAGGGTGCCAGAAAACCGGCAGTCTAAATCGGTTATGCATGCCGGGACTTCGTCAGTTAGGGTGCCGGAACCTTGGCAGTCTGAAGGTATCCATCCCGTTGAAAACACAGTCACTTCCGAAACGACCTTACGAAACGATCTTACGAAGCTTCCCAAGAATAACAACAAAGATTCGCTCGCAAAAAACGCTCGCTCTGATTTTTTTTCTCTCTTAGGAAAAGAGATGGGAAAGCAGAAGAGCATGCCAAGAGGAAAGACCCTGCGAGAGTTGGACGCAAGGCGAAGAGAACTGCTCCGGCAAGGCGAAGAGATCATGCGGAAGCATCCGCCCGAACTGCGACCAGTGGAGGTGTCGGCCTAGCCATGCTGCTCACGACTCAACAGAGTTACAAGCTCCTCGCAAAGCACGGAGTTTTCGCCCGTGAAATCTGCGACAGGTGCGGCGCCGTCCTCGGCGCGGTGCGATTCACCCGGAAAGATGAATTGGGGATTTGGTGCAGCCGCGCATGCAGAGGTGACGGAGAGCGGCAAGCGACCCGCAAAACGGGACGCCCGCGAAAGTATCGGAACGGCGAGGAAAGCCGCGCAGCCAAGACGCGACAGCAGCGAAATTATCGTTCGCGTCCAAGTGTGGAAAAAACTGTCTGCATTCAATCGGAAACAAAGGACTTACAGGCGCAAAAAACGCCTCTCTCGAACTACCCCCTTACCCGGCCTCTTTCGGCTCAAGAAACGGCCTATAGCGAAAATGGGGGCGCAAGAGTTTAAGCGATGGCGACTGCCGCAAAACTCGTGCAAGTTCCACACCGCGAGGCAGAGCCGCGGATGTACGAGCGGCATTATTCGCCTGCCGAACTCGGTGAGCTGTGGAACCTGAGCGCAGACACAGAGCGCCGGTTGTTTGCAAACGAGCCAGGCGTGCTACAGATCAGCAATTCACGGCGCGGCAGGCGAAGTTACGCCACCATGCGCATACCGGAAGCGGTTGCTGCGCGCGTGCATCGGAAACTGAGTTCGGTGTAAACTCCACGACCATGCTAACCATCTATCGCAGACACCGAAAAGATTGCGAGCACCGAAGCGAGGGCCGAGCCTATCGGCGCTGCAAGTGTCCGCTGTGGGCCGATGGTTTGTTAGCCAAGACGGATGTACGCAAATCGCTGGGCGTCACGGACTGGAACTGGGCGATTGAGATTACCCGCCAGTGGGAAACCGAAAAGGCGGTTATGCCGAAAGGCGACGAAGGGCCGGCCACCATCGCCGCGGCTACCCTTGCGTTTGAAACCGAGGCCATCTCTCGCGGGCTGCGCGAGCGCACCGTCTACAAATATAAATTGCTCTTTCGCCAGCTCAAAGAGTTTGCCACTGCGCAGGGCATCGCTTACCTAAAGCAACTCGACGTTCCCATGCTTCGCCTGTTCCGCGCGTCGTGGAAAGATCGCAACATGGCCGCGCTGAATAAACTGGTACGTCTCCGCAAATTCTTTTACTTCGTCGTCTCGAATGGATGGATGGAGTCCAATCCGGCGAAGCAGTTGGAGAATCCGAAGGTGAAGATGCGGCCTACCCTACCATTCACCCAGGACGAAATGAGCAAGATCCTCGGCGCGGTCGAGTCCTACAAGGACGACTCCCAAGGATTGAGCGTACCGAACGCCGCGAGGTTTCGCGCCTTGATTCTCCTGCTCCGCTTTTCCGGTCTGCGCATCGGTGACGCGGTAGGCTGTCATCGCTCACGCATCGTTGACGGCAAGTTAAAGCTCTACACGCAAAAGACCGGAACGATGGTTTATATCCCATTGCCTGAGTTTGTCGTGAAGGAACTCGACTCCATCCCGCCGATGAGCGACGCCTATTGGTTCTGGAGCGGCAAAGGAAAACTCTCAACGCAAGTTGGTGACTGGCAGTACCGGCTGCAAAGGCTCGAAGAATTTACGAGCGTTGCAAATATCCACGCCCACAGGTTCCGGGACACCTTCGCTGTAGAATTGCTTCTCTCTGGAACGCCCATGGAGCGCGTCTCGATTCTGCTAGGCCACGCCAGCATCAAGGTCACGGAAAAGCACTATGCTCCGTGGATTCGAGAGCGTCAGGAGCAAGCGGAGGCCGATGTGCGCCGCGCTTGGACGCAGGACGCGATCTTTCTTCTCGAAACGAAGGGTACACGTAAGGTACAATCTAAACGGGAGGCGGTTAACTAGATGAAAAAACTACAGATAGCAGCCTACCGTGGGTTCGAATCCCACCCTCTCCGCCAGAAATCCGTTATCCTAAGAGTTGATGATCCTCCGCACGGTTGAACAGGTCCGCAGAGTGTTCCTCGTCATTGCTGGATTCACTTTATTGCTGGCAGGCGTCGTTATGCTGGTCACCCCAGGGCCAGGCATTGCTGCGATTCTCCTCGGTTTAGGTTTGCTTGCTGCCGAATTTGTTTGGGCGCGCCGCCTGATGGACCGTATCAAACACGAGGGCGGCAAATGGAAGGACGCCGTGATGGGCCCGCCAAAGGAATAGCGCTCTAAGTGGGCGCAGCCAACTCTTTGCTGACGGAGGAATCTGAAATGGAAGTCGGTCTGATCGGGCTTGGAAAAATGGGCGCAGGGATCGCGAAGAGTTTGTTGCGGGCAGGTCACCGTGTAACAGTTTTCAACCGCACACGGGCTCGCGCCGAGGCCTTGCGCGCGGACGGCGCGACCGTAGCGGGATCCGTGGCGGAAGCTTGTCGGGGTGAAGCGGTGTTGACGATGGTCGCAGATGATACGGCGTTGGAAGCCGTTGTGGCTGGCGAGGGCGGGGTTCTGGGGTCGCTGCGTCGAGGTGGCATTCACGTTTCGCTGAGCACGATCAGCACGGCGCTGAGCGACCGCTTGGCGGCGGAACATTCGAAAGCAGGGCAAGAGTTTGTAGCCGCGCCGGTCTTTGGACGCCCGGAGGCAGCTGAAGCCGCCAAACTTGCGGTGGTGGCGGCGGGGCCGGCGACGAGCGTGCAGCGCTGCAAGCCGCTTTTCGAAGCGATGGGACCGAAACTGTTCGTGGTTGGCGAACGGTCCTCGATGGCTAATGTCGTGAAGCTCTCGGGAAATTTTCTGATTGCCACGGTTCTGGAATCCCTGGCGGAGGCGCTGGCGTTTGCGCGAAAATCCGGCGTGGATCCCGGGCTGCTCCTGGAGTTTCTGACCACTACGATGTTCACGGCGCCGGTGTACAAATCTTATGGCGAATTGATCGTCCAGGGGAAGCACGAGCCGGCAGGATTTGCTTTGCCGCTGGGATTGAAAGACGTGCGGCTGGTGCTGCAGGCGGCGGAGGCGGCCAGCGTGCCGATGCCCATCGCCAGCGTTTTGCGAGACCGCTTTATTACCGCGATGGCGCGCGGGAATCAAGACAAGGACTGGTCGGTGATCGGGCGAGTGGCTGCGGAGGATGCGGGATTGCCACCGGTAAAAAATTAGTGCGAGTCGAAAGGCGAGGAGCTCTGGATGGATAACTGGCGGGGGAAGTGGGCTCTGGTGACGGGAGCGAGCGCGGGCATCGGCGCGGCGCTGGCGGAAGAGTTAGCGGCTGGAGGAACACATCTCGTGCTGACCGCGCGGCGCAAGGAGCGCCTCGATGAACTGGCCCGTGCGTTGACGGCGAAGCACAAAGTGAAAACTGAAGTTTTCGCTGCGGATTTGGCGGAGCCGAGCGCACCGGAAAAGATATTTGCCTTCACGAAAGAAAAAGGAATCGAGATCGATCTGCTGGTTAACAACGCCGGCTTCGGCCGGCTGGGTGAATTTCCATCCGTCGAGAAACAACGCCTGCTGGACATGGTGCAGGTGAATTGCAGCGCCGTCGTGCATCTCACTCGGCTGTATTTGCCGGAGATGGTCGCGCGGCGCCGCGGCGATGTTCTCATCCTCGCTTCGACCGCCTCCTTCCAGGCCGTTCCCTATATATCCACGTACGCAGCGACAAAAGCATTCGATCTCTTGTTCGCGGAAGGCCTCGCCGAAGAGATGAAGCCGTACGGCATTCGCGTGTGCGCCCTTTGCCCTGGCTCAACGGAATCTGAATTTCACGCGGTCGCCGGCCAGGAAAAATTCAAGAAAAATGCCGAGACCGCGGAAAAAGTTGCGCGCACCGGACTGAAAGCCCTCGCGGCGGGGAAAAGTTACGTAATTTCCGGCCTCGGAAATTATCTCGGCGCGCATGGCGAACGCCTCGTCCCGCGCCGTTTCGTAACCCGCATCGCCGCCGGAATGTTCAAGCCCAAAAGCGAGTAGAGCACTTTTTTTGTCTGACGCAAGCGCTTCGACAATCGTCCAACCTATTGTGAAACCAAAGACTTCCAAGCTCAACCGCCGGCCGTCCAGAGCCGGCGGGAACTTTTTGCAGCGGGACAGGGAATATACCCATTGAAAGGCTTCAGAACGTCTAACCAGGAGAGATGAGGATCGCTGAGCCAGCGAGAGACGACGTTCTGTTGCGGCGGGCCGCCAAGGGCGAGGAAGAGGCGTTCACTCTTCTGTACCGGCGGCACCAAGCGGCGATGTACCGCTTCTCGCTGCGCATGACCGGAAGCGCGTGGGCCGCGGAAGAAATTGTGCAGGACGTTTTCATGACTTTGATGCGCGCTCCGAAGAAATACGATTCGAGCCGCGGAACGCTTGGCGGATACCTGTACGGAATTGCGCGAAACCGCGTGATGAAGCATCTGGAGCGATTGCCGCGGGAAGTTCCTCTGGAACAAAAAAACGAGGACGGAAGTGGCGCGGGAATTGTCCTGAAGGATGCGGCGACTCCGGCAACCTGGGCGGAAACGCGCGAGCGGATGAAGCAGGTTCGCGCTGCAGTGCTGGAATTGCCGGCGGAGTTTCGCGAAGCGGTGGTGCTGTGCGAACTGGAAGAGTTGAGCTACGAAGAAGCGGCGCAAGCGGCCGGATGTCCGATCGGGACGATTCGATCGCGGCTGCATCGCGGGCGCGCGCTGCTGCTGGCGAAGCTCGAGATGTTGCGCGACGTGCCGCGGCGCGCGAGCGTGGCGCGATGACCAAGAGAAATGGAAGTGCGCGATGAAGTGTGAGGACTTTGACGCCATTGGACTGGATGCAGAGCGCGACGCATCGCTGAGTGAACTGGAGCGCGCCGCGGCTCGCGAGCACGCGAGCGGGTGCTCGCGCTGCGCGGCGCTGCAGGATTCCTGGCAGGCGGCTCGCGTCGAGCTGCACGCCTTTGCGGATTCGACCGCTGCAGCGGAGACTCCCGCGCGCGTTGAGATGCGCTTGCGGCAGGAATTCCGAACGCAACACGGCACGATGAAAACGCGGCGCGTGGCCGTAATCGCTGCGTGGGCGCTGGCTGCCGCGGCAGTTTTGGCCAGCGCGGTCAGCTGGAGCAACTGGCGGAAGAGCCAGCAAGAGGAGGCAGCAAGGCATCTGGTTGCTCCGCAAAATTCGGCACTGGCGCCGGCGCAGAATGGTGGCGCAAAGACGAACGACGCAAATTTGAAGAATGACGCCCATGCGCCGCAGGAAGGTTCCGCGAACTCGGATTCGGCCGGGACGCTCGTGGCGGACAACGAATTGCGGAACTTCACTCTGCTGCCGGGAGCCTTGCCTGCGGAAGCAGACGATGCGGCGATTGTGCGTGTGCGGATGCAGCGCGGTGCGCTTGGTGCGCTGGGCCTCCCGGTGAACGAAGAGCGCGCCGGCGAATGGATCCAGGTGGACTTGCTCGTTGGAGACGACGGGCTGCCCCAAGCGGTGAGGCTGCCGCAACAGTGATTGCGCGAACAGAGGTCGGTGCGTTCCGGAGGTCCACGAAATGACGGAAGCGATGGCGCTTTGGGAGAAAGTAAAAGCCGCGGTCCACTTTGGTGAAGAAATGCCGGAGCACGCTTTGGTAATCGTGCTGCGGCGATTGAAAAACGGAATCGCGGGAATTGCTGCGGCGAAGAGTTCGCAACAGTTCGGGAGAGAAGAGGAGAGGGAATAATGAATCGCAGAATAAGCATGAGCCCGATTTTGGGTGCGGCACTGTTTCTGAGCGCTGGAGTGGCGCGTGCACAAGAGCCGCCGCCACATCCTGGCGGGGACGTAATGTTCCATAGAGTAGGACCCGGCGACGACTTCATGGCTCCGCCGATGGGCGAGCGGATTGAATTGCTGGGCTTCGAAGGAATGCACGGCGGAAAAGTCGTGACGGGAGCGCCGTTCAGCGCGGTCGCCATTTCCGAGACGTCGCGAACCCTGGCAGACGGAAATCACATTTCGCGCAAGACGCAGACGAATCTTTTCCGCGACAGCCAGGGGCGATTCCGCAAAGAAGTGACGCTGCCCGCCATCGGACCGCTGGCCACTTCCGGGGGACCGAGGTCGTTTGTGATGATCAACGATCCGGTGACGCAGCAGAATTTTATTCTGCATCCTGAGGAAAAAACGGCGGAGAAGATGGGGAAGGCGTTTGGCAGGATGAAAGGCGGGATACCCGGCGAGAGGCACGGCGGGTGGAAGGGCAACGCCGAGTCCTGGGAAGCAAGAGCAGCGGCGAGCGGAAATTTCAAGAAGGAAGATCTGGGGACGCAAACGATCGCTGGAGTGAGCGCGCAAGGAACGCGGTACACGCGCATTATTCCGGCGGGACAAATCGGAAACGAAAAACCGATCACGATCGTTTCCGAGCATTGGTACTCCAATGATCTGCAAATGACGGTGATGAGCAAGAGAAGCGACCCGCAGTTCGGCGAGACCACCTATACGCTGACGAATATTCAGCGGGCCGAGCCGGCCGCGGCGCTCTTCGCGGTGCCTTCGGACTACACCGTGCAAGAAGGCCACATAGGCCGGCACATGATGAAGTACAAACAGGGAACGCCTCCGCCGGAAAATTAGTGTGAGGGAATAATTCCCGGCGACGGCAACGCCGTCGAAACAGTCTTCTCTCCTGAAGACGCGACGCCCTTTTCGCAGCAGCCTCCGACGCTGCGGGAAGGGCGCTGCCGTTTCTGGAGAGGAACATCAACGAGTGTCAGCCGCCGCTTGGCGGCGGATTGTTGAACTGCTATTTCCTAACTTGCATCGGCTGGCAGGGCGTCAGCCGATGACAAATTTCGTTTTTCACGAGTTGCTCAAGGGATGGCGCGGTCGAGGAGTTCGACGACGTGGAGGACTTGCTGATTGGTATGGTGGATCGCGGCTCCGGCACGCAGTTGCAAGAGGCATCCGGGATTGGCGGTGGCGATGATCGGGGCACGCGTGGATTGGGCGTGTTGCATTTTTTCCGCCAGCAATTCGAGAGACGTTTCCGTTTGCGTGACGTTGTAGACTCCGGCGGAGCCGCAGCAGATTTCCGAGCCGGGCAATTCCACAAATTCGAGTCCGGGGATGGCGCGCAGAAGCGTGCGCGGGGCTTCACGGATTCTTTGACCGTGGAGAAGATGGCAGGAATCCTGATAGGTGACACGCAGGGGAAGCGGTTTCAGTTTTACGGTGAGGCCGAGCGCGGCGAGAAATTCGGTGACGTCGTGGACTTTTGCGGAGAATTCACGAGCCCGGGCAAACTCCGGCTCTTCGGGCGAAAAGAGATGATCATATTCCTTAAGCGTGGAACCGCATCCGGCGGCGTTGGTGACGATGGCGTCAAAGTTTTCGCGAAGGAAGACGGCAAGATTTGTTCCAGCGAGTTCTCGGGCCACATCGCGGATGCCGGCGTGCGCGGAAAGCGCGCCGCAGCAAAGCTGTCCTTTAGGCACGACGACTTCGCAGCCATTGGAAGTAAGGACGCGGATGGTGGATTCATTGAGCCGCGCGAAGGCGACGTTGGCGATGCATCCGGCGAAGAAAGCGACGCGGGCGCGGCGCGGACCCGCGGCGGGATAGGTCCGGCCGTGGCGGCCATAGAAAAAGTCGTCGTCAATGCGCGGGAGGAAGCGTTCGCGTTCGGAAAGACCGAGAAGTTTCAGCACGCCGATGGCGCGCGCGACGGCTTGCAAGCCGGAGCGCTGGTAGAGGCGGAGAACGCGGGCGAGATCGACGATGAGAAGGGGATTGGGGAGCAACTGCCGGAAGACGTAGTCCCGCGCGACACGAGAGATCCAGGAACGCTCGCAGTCCCGCTCGATGCGCGCGCGAGCGTGCTCGACGAGCTTTCCATACTCGACGCCGGAGGGGCAGGCGGTTTCGCAGGCGCGGCAGTCGAGACATTTGTCAATGTGATCCACGAACGAATCGGTGACGGGAAAATTGCCGAGCTCGACGTGAATCATCTGGTGGATGCGGCCGCGCGGGGAATCCGCTTCGAGATTCCAGAGGCGGTAAGTGGGGCAAGCGTTCAAGCAGAGACCGCAGTGGATGCAGCGGGCGTAGTCCTCGTAGACGGGAGCAGGGCCGGGGATGGGGAGCGCGGACATGGTTCGGTTCTTTGCGAAGGATGATTCTACGGGAGTTCGCGGCCATTCGACCATACGCCAAGAGAGCAAGGGGCAAAGAAGGCTCTTTCCGAGAAGGCCGGAAGGTGCTGGTGATTCCCTGCTTCGGTCCCGATGAACCGGGGCCTAGTTTGACAGTAACCACCCCTCCCCCCCTTTTTTGTAAGTGTTGATTCTAAAGGGAGTTAGTGTTTCCTTAAGTCCTTTATTTTCAACACTTGCAAGACAGTCCACAAGTGTTGATTCTAAAAGACCTACGGACGCGATCCATCTGCTAGAGAGTAACGGGATGGGACATGAAGATTTCAAGGAGTTAGAGGTACGGTCAAACGCAGCTACGCAACAAATAAAGTATAGCATCTCGGTACTGGTTGTCAAGTGGTTACTTCTAAGTCGTTTGGATGCGGCAGGATAGCGGGGTGGGAGCCCGAACTCCGGCGCGGGGAAACGCAAAAGCACGGCACTCCGGATATATGGGACTTTGGCCAAGCAGAGTCGAGACGGCACGTGTAAGGCCGAGCCATAGGCACGCGGCAAGGTGCAGCCAGAGTTCCTAACGAGATGGAAAGCGAAAGGGACTCCGGTTAATAGAAAGACCATCTTGAGAGAAGTGGCTCTCAAGATGGCCAATCTTTCTTAATCGTTGTCTGGATGACGGTGGCGCCAACGCCAGTATTTCCGCTGTGCTCTGGCGTTCTGCCTGTCGTACCCACGATAGGTCCTGCGCTGAACCACGTAATAACGCCTGTAGGCGCGATCTTCGCGGTCGTCCCAGTTGTGGTGGTCGCGGTGGTCCCGATCGTAGACCCGGACGACTTGCACGCTGGGTTCTTGAGGCTTAGGGCCGGCCATGGTTACCGCTGGGGCGGCAAGAGCAGCGCCCAAAAGCAACAAGCTGAAGTATCGATTGAAATTAGGCAAGATGTGTTCCTCCCATCCGAGGTATCCAGATTCAAACTCCCGGTGGTCTTAACAATGCACTTCTGGCCTCCCGATGTATGTTTCATACAGCACCCATTTAAAAAGTATAATTTCTCCCGACCGCGAAGCGGGCGGACGCGGGCGGAGCTGGCGTGCCCAACTAGAGGGACCGGCAGCGGCTGGCTTCCATGGTTGATAGACGCGTTGCGGGCACTGTTGAACCAGACTGGGTCAATGCGGCGTGCCTGCTGCCTGGCTCGGAGTCGCAGCCACCTTGCCGGCGGGCGGGGCGGCTGAGGCAGCCGCACGAGACAAGACGTAGGCCTGGATGGCGCGGACTTGGGCGGGCTTGAGGGCGTCCTTGAAGGAGGGCATGCCGCGCGGGATTCGCGAGTGCCGCCGAGGACGATGGACTCGAATTGCTGGTGGGTTTCGGCGGAGGCGTAGCGGAGGTCGGGAATGCCGGCGCCCGGCACAGCGTTGATGCCGTGGCAATTCCAGCAGAGGGTTCCATAGAGGAGCGCGCCTTCGTGGACGGTCGCCGGCGTGGCATTCATGCGGATCGCGGGCGAGGGTGGCCCCGTATGACCAAAGGTGGGAACTTCCAGTTTTGCGTTGGCGCCAACGGCGAAGGTGAGGACGCGGCCGAAGCCGGGCTTGAACGGACCCATCCCAGGAATATTGATTAGACCGGCGGCGCCGCCCCATCCGACCATCAGGGTAAGGTATTGGACTCCGCCAACGACGTAGGTGACGGGCGGGGCCATGATGCCGGTGCCAGCGTTGTACTCCCACAGCTTCGTGCCGTCGGTGGCGCGATAGGCGCAGAGCACGCCGTCCCCACGGCCTTGAAAAACGAGGTTTCCACCGGTGGCGAGCACGCCGCCGCTCTCCACGATGGGAAACGCGCCAAGCTTCGCGTTGCTCGACAGGATTCCAGGCAATCAGATGGCCGGTTGCGGGAGGAGCGGCCAGCAATTTGGCTAAGAGCGGGCCTTCGTAGCGAGGGTCGTTGCCGATGTTCACCAGTGCAGGATTCGACTTCCAGCCTTTGTCCGGGACGTGCAAGAAAACGGATCCCTCTCTTGCCGGCACGTACATAAGGCCCGTGTTGGGATGAAACGCCATCGGATACCAGTTATGGGCCCCGTCCGGCGCCGGGGAAACGAGGACTGGATTCAGGCCGTCGTGCGCGGTGAGCGATTCGATAGGACGTCCGCTCTTGGGATCGATTCCGGAGGCCCAAGTGATTTTGTTGACAAAGGGTTTTGCCGAAATGAATTGGCGGTCTGACGGTCGAGAGTGTAGAAGAATCCGTTCTTCGACGCCTGCATAATGACCTTGCGGGTGCTGCCGTCGATCGGCAGATCCGCGAGCATTAAGGGTTGCGTGGCGTCGTAATCCCAGTTGTCGCCGGGGACGGTCTGAAAGTGCCACACTAATTGGCCATCGCTGGCGCGGAGAGCGAGGATGGAGGCGAGGTACAGATTGTCGCCTCCGCCCGGGCTGCGCAGGTCGCGGTACCAGGCAGTTCCATTGCCCGTACCGGTGTAGACCAGATCGAGTTCGGGGTCGTAGACGATGGAGTCCCAGGGTGTGCCACCGCCGCCCGCCACCCACCAATTGCCATGCCAAGTTTTGGCGGCGGTTTCGAGAGCTTTGGACTCGAAGCCACGCGAGGGATCTCCCGGCACAGTGAAGGTGCGCCAGACTAGCTTTCCAGTTTCGGCATCGTACGCGGAGATGTAACCGCGGACGCCAAACTCCGAGCCCGCGTTTCCGATGAGCACCATTCCTCTGGCGATGCGCGGCGCTCCCGTAATCGCATAAGGCTTGGATTGGTCAACCGTGACGACGTCCCAGATGGGAATTCCGGATTTGGCGTCGAGGGCGATGAGCCGACCGTCGAGCGTGCCGACGTACACGTTGCCGTGGTAAAGCGCCACTCCACGGTTCACGACGTCGCAGCAGATGGAGCGGGCGCGGGCGCGAGGTACTTTGGGATCGTAGGTCCACAAAATTTCGCCGGTCCTTGCATCCAGCGCATAGGCCACGCTCCACTCACCGGTTGTGTAGATGACACCGTTTAAGACGAGTGGCGTGGCTTCCAGACCTCTCGTGGTGCCGAACTCCCGGCTCCAGAGCAGCCCGAGCTTGGCAACGTTTTGCTCATTGATCTGCGTCAAGGGGCTGAAGCGCTGCTCGTCGTAGCTCCTTCCGTACATGGTCCAGTCCGCCGCGTCGTCGGCTGGCTTTGCATGGCGCGAAGAATTGCAGGCTCCAAGGGTAAGAAGAGATGCCGCGAAGAGAAACGAGACGCAAGGGCGCAGGATCATGACAAGCTCCCTATATTCCAGGTTGAGGTGTTCCTTGTCACAGATTCCGCTGATGGCCGAAGATTGGCGACACGAATTTGGACGATTAAACTCCCGGACGGAAGCACGTGTCAACCCCGAAGGGAGTCTGGTGTAGCACTCTCGCAGCGCAGCGGCTGGACACAGTTTCACATTGGAACAGTCTGAAGAGCGGTTGCCGCGAATACCACGTCGGTACTATATGTTTAATAGTGCACAGTAGAACTAAACGGGAAACGGTATTCTTTCGGCGAGTTAACTCCGACTAAACCCGGGATGCAGTTGGGCGCGGAAGGGAACTGCACCCCGGGATTATGTCCGACCTCGATATGTCTTCACGACCTCGACCCAGCTTCGAACCAGTGGCACAGGCATCCGTGCGCAACGCACCGGAGCGTAGGCAAAACCTGGTGCGAATCCTGTTCATTCATCGTTACCTGGCAGATGTGGAGCGCTGCCTGCATGAGCTGAAGAGGCTGCGGTATACGGTGAGCTCCGACGTAGTGCTGACTCCCGGTCAGTTCAGCGAGCGAATGCAGGCTGAAGTCTACGACACGGTCATAGCGGAGTATCCGAGCTCCAACTGGCAAGAAACGCAAGCGCTGGACATTCTTCGCGAGATGAAGAAGGACATCCCGCTGGTCTTTCTGGTGCACGGATTGAAACGCGAAATGGCCGCAGAACTGATACTGAAAGGCGCCGCCGATTGCATTGAAGTGGACAGCATTGGCCACCTGCCGGTGGCGATTCATCGAGCTCTGGAAGAGAAAGTGTTGCGCGATCAGCGGGATCGCGCGGAAAAGGACTTACGACGTTCGGAGGCCCGGTATCGGGCCCTGGTAGGAAATCGAAGCTACGGAATTTGCCGCTGCGGCCGGGACGGAATATTTCTGGAAGTGAACGAAGCGATGATGAGGATGCTCGGATATGGGTCCAGAGAGGAACTCCTGGCGGAAGACCTCGCGCGAGACATGATTCAAGATCCTGGCAGACGAGCGAAATTGCTCGGTCAATCGAGTGTGGATGCTCCCGCCGAACCTGTCGAAATCGAATGGAAGAGGAAGGACCATACGGTCGTGAAGGTGAGGCTCAGCGGGCGGGAAGTCCTCGACGAATATGGGAGGTTGGAAGCCTACGAGGTCATCGCCGAAGACGTGACGCGGCAGCGAGAGCTAGAGGATCAGCTGCGGCGGCAGGCCGCCAGCGATCCGCTGACGGGGCTGGCCAACTACCGCTGCCTCGTGGACGTGCTGGATTCGGAGATCAAGCGCAGCAAGCGGACCGGCAGAGAGTTTGCCTTGTTGCTCTTCGACGTGGACGGATTGAAATTGATCAACGATCGCCACGGGCACATGGTGGGAAGCCAGGCGCTTTGCCGGCTGGCCGATGTATTGTCTTCGTGCTGCCGGGACATCGATACGTCTGCGCGCTTCGGCGGGGACGAGTTTGCCCTGGTGTTGCCGGAAACCAACGCAAAGGCCGCCAACGGGGTGGCTCTTCGAATCTGCGAAAGTCTTGCCAATGACGATAAGGGGCCAAAGCTAAGCGTGAGCGTAGGTGTCGCCGTGTATCCCGAGAACGGCGAGACGATTGAAAAACTCTTGTGTGAAGCTGATTCCGGACTATATGTGAGAAAGCAACAAAGAATGTCGCCTGCAAACTCCAGACTCACGGGCAACGGGCAGTAGACCGGTTTCGGCCGCTCTGCGCCAAATTGAACAGAATGATCCCGGTCTCGATGACATCATGGCCGCATGCTGCGGAAGAAAGCTGAGAAAGAACCCAGGAACGCAACACAAGCCCGCATCAAGACAGAAATGGCGGAGCCGCGCATCGCCAAGTCTGCGCGGAAGGAATACGCGAAATTATCAATGAAAGCAAAGAGAAGGCTCCATTGCGTTGGATTGATCAAGGCAAGAAACCTGCTCCGTCGCATGGATTGGAAGGCTATTTTGAAGGCGAGACTCCAAAACACCGCATGACCAACCAGTGATGCGCATTGCCTGGCGCAGCGGGATTTTGGTAAAATCCGGATTAAGCGGTGGAATCATGAAGGCAATCGCGAGTTCAAGCAATCTCAAATCCAAAAAAAGACTCAAACCGAAGGACGGGTTCGATGCCCAGCTGTTTCTCGAGTCGGCCGGCGTTGCGAGAAGAGTTGTGGAGTATCGAAAATCAGAAAAAATCTACGCGCAAGGCGATGCCGCGGCGAGCGTGATGTACATTCAAGACGGCGGGATCAAGATCACCGTTGTCAACCAGATCGGCAAAGAGGCGGTCGTAGCCATGCTGGGACCCGGGGACTTCTTCGGTGAGGGGTGCCTGGCAGGCCAGAAAATTCGCATGGGGACGGCGACTGCGATCATGCCCACGGCCGTACTCGCCATTGAAAAAAACGAGATGGTACGCGCGCTTCACGCCGAGCATGCGCTCTCCGACCGCTTCATGGCCTACGTGCTCTCGCGGAACATCCGAATCGAAGAGGATTTGATCGATCAGCTTTTTAATTCCAGCGAGAAACGACTGGCGCGAACGCTTTTGCTGCTGGCGCGCTATGGCAAGGAACCCCACCCGGAACGGACACTCCCGAAAGTGTCTCAGGAGCTGCTGGCGGAAATGATCGGCACAACGCGGTCGCGAGTGAATTTTTTCATGAATCGATTCAAGAAAATGGGATTTATTCGATACAACGGCGGACTTCAGGTCCACAGTTCCCTCCTCAGCGTCGTGCTGCACGATTAAGCGCCAATTTTCGAACGCGGCGGGGAAGCCGCGGCCCGCCGGCGAGTTTTCTAGATTCCTCCGGCGAAGCGGCCGGGGACGAAGATGTTTTGCGGGTCGAAGGCGGACTTGAGGCGGCGCATTTGGGCGACGCCGGGAATCAGTTCGGCGTGTGAGTTTGCTGGGAGCCGGCTGGAAGCGGGCGCTACAAGTTGCTGGCTCCGGAGGCTGGTGCGTTCCTTCAGGGCAGGCGGGGCGAAGAGAAGCGATGCGTAGCTGCCTGCGGCGAAAGCAAGATCGAAAATTTGGGCGATGGATTGCGAGAGACGCGCGGTGGTGTCTTCGTTCACCGACGCTGGGAGCAATGCGAAATAGACTGTGCCGCCGGCGCGAGCGATGAGCGCGCGGGGGAGTGTGGCGCGTTCGGCGATGTGCTGAAGGTTTGTGAAGAGCGCGGCGTGGTGACTGGGAAGAACGCTGATCTTGAAAATGACGGTTGCAGGAGAGGCTTCGAGAAGCATCGAAAGGCTTTCGCGGAGGCGTCCCCAGACGGCGGGGCGCGTCGTGTCACCGAGGATGGCGGTGGAAGTGGCGCGAGATCTTTCGGCGACCAGAGTGAGTTCGCGCGCATAGCGGTCGAGGACTTCGGTTGTGCCCGCGAAGGCGGCGCAGAGCTGCCACTCGCGCGGGTTAAACCAGTCGCCGATGGGCTGGAGGAAAGATTGATCCGCGGCGCGGTTTTCTCCGGCGAAGACAGTGGTGGCCTCCGGCGTGGCTGGAGTTCGCGTCGCGAAGATTTGGGCTAGTTCGGGGCTGACGATGTCGAGAGTGAGCGGAGTCAACGAAGAATTGGCGATGGTGCGACGAAGGGCCAACGCACCTTCCGCGTTAGGAAAAGACGCAACGAAGCCGCGGCTGCCGGCGATGGGAGCTGGGAAGGTACGGAAGTTGAGACGGAACCGATGAGGAGTTTGTGCAGGTCGTAGCCGGTGACGTTTTTCACGACGCGGCCGCCGGACTTGCAGAGATGGCCGGTGCCGTCGACGAATTCGGCGCCGATGAGGAAATCGCGTGCGGTGCCGTAGAACTGGCGGAGGGGCGAGTCGATACCGGAAGCGATGGTGCCGCCAACAGTGCTGCGCGAATACCAGGGGACGAGAAGGGGGAGGAATTGTTTGTGCTCGCTGAGAACGGAATTCAATTTCGCCAAGGGGATTCCGACTTCTGCGCTGACGGTGAGGTCGCCGGGATCGTAATGGGGGATTTGGTTCAGGGCAGTCATGTCCAGCGCGACGTCATACTGCGAGGGGGGCATGCCGATGGCAAGCTTGGTGCGGTTGCCGCAGGGAACGAGAGCGAGTTTTTCGAGAGCGGCGAAGCGAACGATCTCGGCGACTTCTTCGGCGGAGGTCGGTTTTGCGACGGCGGTGGGGAGGACTTCATCGACGGCATAGCAGGCACACGCGGCTGCGTCGTTCGAGATGCGAGAGGGGCCGATCAAGGATTCAAGGCGAGCGGCGAAGTTCATTGAGATGGCAGTCATGGGCGAGAGGCGGCCTCAACGGGCGGTTTGCGGACACGGATTTCGCCGCAGCCTTTGCTCAGGGGGAAGATTTTGCCGGGATTGAGCAAGCAATCGGGATTGAAGGCGTCGTGGACGCGGCGCATGAGGCTGAAGTCGGCGTCGGAGAAAACGAGCGGCATGAGCTCGGACTTTTCCATGCCGACGCCGTGTTCGCCGGTGAGCGCGCCGCCGACTTCGAGGCAGTAACGGATAATTTCGGCCGAAGCTTGCATGGCGCGTTCGAATTGAGCGGTATCGCGGGGATCGTAAAGAACGATGGGATGCAGATTGCCATCGCCGGCGTGGAAAATGTTGCCGATTTGAAAACCGAACTGCGTGCCGATTTCGTGGATGCGGCGGAGGGTTTGCGGAAGTTTCGAACGGGGGATCACGCCATCGAGGACGTAGTTGCTGGGAGCGAGACGGCCAAGCGCGCCGAAAGCATTCTTGCGGCCTTTCCAGAGAAGTTCACGCTCGGCATTGTCGCGAGCGACGCGAACTTCGCGGGCGTGATGCGCGCTGCAAACTTCATTGACTGCGGCGGCTTGCGCGGCGACGGCTTCAGCGAGGCCTTCCACTTCGATTAGCAAGACGGCGGCGCTATCCATAGGAAATCCAGCGTGGATGTAGTCTTCGACGGTGCGGAGCGTCCAGCCATCGAGCATTTCGCAGGCCGCGGGAGTGATGGCGCGGGCGGTGATGTCCACGACGGACTCCGCGGCATCATCGACAAAATCGAAAATGGCAAGCAGCGTTTTCACGGCTTCCGGTTGGCGCGAGAGTTTGACGGTGATTTCCGTGACGAGGGCAAGGGTGCATTCGGAGCCAACGAACAGGCCGGCGAGGTCATAACCGGGCGCGTCGCCGTGTTTACTGCCGACGCGGACGATTTCGCCATCAGGAAGGACGAGTTCGAGTGCGGTGACGTGATTGGTGGTGACGCCGTACGCAAGAGTGTGGGGGCCGCCGGCGTTTTCGGCGACGTTGCCGCCGATGGTGCAGGACTTCCAACTGGAAGGATCGGGAGCGAAATAGAGCCCATGCGGTTCGGCGGCGCGGGTGAGTTCATAGTTGACGACGCCGGGTTGTACGACGGCGCGCTGATTCTCGGAATCGATTTCCAGGATATGGTTCATGCGCGCGAAGACGAGCATCACGCCGCCGGTGCGGGCGAGCGCGCCACCGGAGAGGCCGGTGCCGGCGCCGCGGCCGACGACAGGAACTTCGTATTTGGCGGCGAGTTTGACGCATTGCGAGACGTGCTCGGTGGTGGTGGGAAAAACGACGACGTCGGGGAGGCCTCTTTCGACGGAGCCGTCGTATTCGTAGAGAAAGAGATCTTCCAGCTTGTGAAGAACAGAGTCTTCGCCAAGAAGCTTGGTCAGCTCATGAAGGAGGCCTGGGTTCATGGGTCGGGCAATCGCCGGCGCACCTGGCACTATAGTGAGAGACGGGGAGCGGGCGCAACGCCAAGATAGGCCCTGAGCGCGCGGGTGTGTTAGTGTAATTTTCCCAAAATGCGAAGAGGGGCTGATGGCGAAACCGAAAGTGTTTGCGACGCATGGGCTGTTTGAGCCGGCGCGGAAGATCCTGGAAGAAAGCTGCGACGTGGAATATTGGGCGCAAGCGGAGCGTCCGCCGCGGCCGGAATTGATGCAGCGGGTGAAGGACAAAGAGGGGTTGGTCTGCTTGCTGACGGAAAAAGTGAGCGAAGAGCTTTTGCGGGCTGCACCGAAACTGCGGATTGCGGCGAATGTGGCGGTGGGATTCGACAATATCGATGTGGCGGCGTGCACAAAGCGGGGCGTGGTTGCGACGAATACGCCCGGCGTGCTGGATGAAACGACGGCGGATTTTGCGTGGACGCTGATGATGGCCGTGGCACGGCGCCTGGGAGAGGGCGAGGCGCTGGCACGATCGGGAATTTGGCAAGGCTGGAACCTGGACCAGCTTGTGGGAACCGACGTGTGGGGAAAGACGCTGGGGATCGTGGGATTCGGACGGATTGGGCGGGCGATGGCTCGACGGGCGAGCGGTTTTCAGATGAAAGTGATTTACACGGACGCAGTGCGCGCGCCGGAGGCCGTGGAAAAAGAATTGAAAGCGGAGTTCCGCGATATGAATGCGCTGCTGGCGGAATCCGATTTCGTGAGCGTGCACGTGCCGCTGCTGCCGGAGACGCGCGGTTTGTTTGATGCGCCGAAATTCTACCGGATGAAGCCGACGGCATTTTTGATCAACACTTCGCGCGGGCCGGTGGTGGATGAAGCAGCCCTGGTCGCGGCGCTGGACGCCGGAAAAATTGCGGGCGCGGGGCTGGATGTCTATGAGAATGAGCCGTTCATCCATCCGGGGCTAAAACGTGCGAATGTGGTGCTGGCGCCACATCTCGCATCGGCTTCACTCGAGACGCGTACGAAGATGGCGTGCATGGCGGCACAAAATGTGGTCGCGCTTTTCTCCGGACAGCGGCCACCGAACACGCTGAATCCGGAAGTGCTGCAGGAATATTGAGGAGTTTTTCGGCAAACCTCTCATGGCGGATCTGAAGCAACTCGCCCGCCAGATTTTCCACGAAACACTGGCTGCGATTGATATTCCCGCGACGATGCAGCGAAAACTGCGGCGGGCGGGCACGCGGCTGCTTTGCGACGGCAAGATCTTTGATCTGCGCGAGTTCGATAAGCTGCGCGTGGTGGCCATCGGAAAAGCGGCACATGCGATGGTGGACGGGCTCGCGCTGGTGCTCGCGCCTTTCGTGCGATTCGAAGGCGTCGTCTCCGCGCCGACGGCACCGCGTATGCCGCTGCCCGGCATGAAATATTTCTTGGGTGGGCATCCGATCCCCAATGAACGGAGCTGGAAAGCGGCGGAGGCTGTTCTTGCGCTGCTCAAGAACAGCGATGAAAAAACGCTGGTATTTTTCCTGCTCTCCGGCGGTGGATCGGCGCTGATGGAATTGCCTCTGGAACGGTCTCTGACGCTGGAAGATGTGCAACAGATCAATCACGCGCTGGTAACATGCGGCGCGTCCATCGAGGAGATGAATGCCTTGCGGAAACACGTCTCCGCGGTGAAAGGCGGGCGGCTGGCGGTGGCGGCAGGGCGCGCGACGAAACTATCGCTGGCGGTTACCGATGTTCCCGCCGGAAATGAATCGGCGCTGGCGTCCGGACCTACGCTGCCGGATCCGACCAGAGTCGCGTACGTCGACGCCATCCTCGAAAAGTACGACCTGCTGAAGAAGCTCCCTTCCCGGCTTCGACAATGGATCGAGAGCAGGAAGATGCCGGAAACGCCAAAGTTCGACCATCCCTGTTTTGCGAACGCTCATTTCCTGCTTTTGCTGGGGATGGACGATCTGTTTCATCCGGCGCATCATGCAGCGGAAGCAAAAGGCTGCGTGGCGTGCTGCGACAACTCTACCGATGATTGGCCGGTGGATCTGGCTGCGGAATTCCTGCTTGAGCAACTGGAAAATCTCAGGAGAGAGAATCCGGGACGGCGCGTGGCGCTTATTGCAGATGGAGAGGTGAGCTCGCCCGTCATGGGAGATGGAATTGGGGGAAGAAATTCGGCGTTTGTGCTGGCTTGCGTGGAAAGGATTGCGGGGAAGAAAATTGCCGTGCTCAGCGCGGGGACTGACGGGATTGACGGAAACAGTCCGGCAGCGGGGGCGGTGGCGGACGGCGAAACGCTGGAGATGGCGCGCGCGATTGGACTCGATCCGGCCGATGCGTTCCGCCGGAGCGACGCCTTCACATTGTTTGAGCGGTTGGACGAACTCATCGTCACCGGACCGACGGGAAATAATCTGCGCGACTTGCGGATCTTAATTGCCGAGCCTTAAAGGAAAAAGACTTAACACCGAGATCACTGAGACAGAGAGTTCACAGGAAAGAAAAAAGGATTTCTGATTCCCGACCGCGGCGGAGCGGATTCCATTCGCGCTACCTGGCAGATTATACCGGTTAGTTTTTGGGGGGCGGGAGGCGCGACTCGATGGACTTCAGGCGCTCCCCCATTTCCTGGAGCAGGCGCTCGAGTTTCTCTAGGCGCCGGTCGGTCGAATCTCTTTCGGCCGCGCCAGCTTCGGCGGATTCCTCGCCCTCTTCGCCGGCGGGATGGACGCCGGGCTTTGCATTTGCAGGCTTCTTGAGACGCGCGATTTGCCCTTTGATCATGGGGGCCATGACGATGCTGAGGTCGTCCGTTTTCAAGAGCGCTTCGAGCGCAGGAATGGCGGAGGCGTCGCCGCGAGTGCCAAGCGCATAAATGCTGGCCATGCGAATGGGGTGCCGCGGCTCCGTGAGGTACGAAGCAATCTGTTTGGTGATTTCCTTGTTGTCCTTCTGAAGACGAGCCAGGCTGTAAATCGCCGCGGTGCGCGAATCGACGGGCTTTCCAACCGCGGACCACTCGAGTAGAAGCGGAACAGCCTTGTCATCGCCGAGCGTGCTGAACGCGCGAAGAGCGGCGTTGCGAAGAAAGCCGTCCGGCGAATCCGCGGCGACGGCAGCTTCGAGCGTTGCAAGGGCGTTCGGAGCCTTGAGGCGCCCCAGTGCTTGCAAAGCAGCGGCACGAGCGCGATAGGAGCTGTCCTCTTTCGCGATGGAGTTAAGCTTTGCGGCAACGGCCGCATCCTCTTTGGTATTGCCAAGCGCCGCGACCACGCGGCTGCGAACCCACGGGCCATCGTTCGAATTGGCTGCCTCGAGCAGCAGCTTCGCAGCATTAGGACTGCCAAGTTCGCCGAGCGTGTCTGCAGCGGTGGCGCGAACGCCCCAGGCTTTGTCGTTGCGCAGCGCGTCACCGAGGGCGGCAATGACTTCGTCATCCTTCTTGATTTTGCCGAGCGCAATGACTGCGTCAGCGCGATCGGACAGCTCGGCGGCGTTCTTCAACTGATAGAGCCATTCTTTCTTTTCTTTGTGGAACTCGGCGGACTTAAGGACTTGGCCGCCCTTATCGAACAGCATGAGGAGCGGCGCGGCGTCCGCAGGCAACGTAAAAACCTGACTGGCTTTCGCAACCGTGATGGGATGGAGCTTTGCCCCAGTGCTTGTGGTGATTTCCACTTCAACGGGCACACGGAAGATTCCCACGCGGCCTTCGACCGTTTGCGTTTGCTTGACGGTGAGCGCAACCTGGTGCTTTTCGTTGTCGTAGGTATAGCTTAGGTCAAACTTGGGAGCGCCCGCGCCGTAGATCCATTGACCGAAGAACTGGTCCACGTTGGTATGAGTCGTCTCTTCGATGGCTTTGACTAAATCCGAGGTGACGACGTTTTTCCCGCGGTTGGCCTCGAGATAGCGCTTCATGGCGCGATAAAACGCGTCATCGCCAAGTTGATGGCGCAGCATATAGAGCACCCAGCCGCCTTTGCCATAGGCGTTTTCGTCAAATTCGCTGGAATCGTCGAAATCATGCCGGACAATTGGCTTGTTCCAGAGAGTATTGCTCCCAAACCACTCTCGGGTGGCTTGCCAGCGCTCATAGTCGGCTTGATCCTTGCCGTAACGCGAATCGCTCCAAACAAATTCCAGAAACGTCGCGAATCCTTCATTCAGCCAGATGTTTCCCCAGTCTTTGCAGGTGACCAGGTCGCCGAACCACTGGTGCCCGAGTTCGTGGGAAATCAGGCCGTCTTCTCCGGTGAAGTATTCAGGCGCGAGCTTTGGATGAACGAGCGAGCTGCTGGTGTTCGTGGTAGCGCTGGAATTTTCCATGCCGCCGGCGACGAAATCATCCACCATGACCTGCGCGTATTTTTCCCACGGGTAGTCGACGCCAAATTTCTTGCTGAAGAGTTCCAGCATCGCCGGAGTACGGCCGTAGTTGATGGGCAGGCGATCGCCGCGGCCCTTGGGCGCGTAATACGTGACGGG
>WNFH01000637.1_pt1 | contig 22801 bp, 18 predicted proteins | sample 5400411 | NCBI WGS metagenome assembly WNFH01 (sample SAMN13153347, study PRJNA577476) | soil metagenome | isolation source: 200 cm saprolite under Douglas fir tree site 2 hole 3 | place: USA:California | collected 2015-04-18 | reverse complement strand
CAACTGTTATGGCTGGATTCAGACTGGCGAGCGCCGCCGTCTTAATTGTGCTGATTGATTGCTGCAAGTTGATGGAGATTGGAGGCGCAAAGAAAATCATTTGCATGAACGAGTTGGACAAAAATTGCTGATGTGCCTGCGCTGCCTCGTAAAACTCATGTGGCGTTTGGGGCGTCGGTTGTCGCGAGGCAAGCCCGGCTCCCGTCAGGCCGTTCAGGCGAAACGACGCGAGCACTTGCAGAAAGTCATCCCGCACTCGTTCCCGTGTCTGCGTGGCGGGATTGAAAACCGCGAGCGCTTCCATCGTCGCCACAATTGGTCCACGATGATCTCTGATGGTTTGGTGGGCTACGCCATTCGCGACGATCTCTGAGACCTGATCGATCGTCACGGCGCCTCTGCCCGGCGAGGCCCCGCTGGGAAAAGGTCCCGAGGGGATGGGTCTGAGACTAAACATGGCGCCGAAGCCGGCGCTGCCAGCCTGTGATAATTGCCGGTTGATTACCCCGCGCGGTCGCGCCATTTTTCTCAACGACGGCGAAACTGCCGACGGAGGCAGGGATCGAGCCAGTTCCTGGACCAGCAGCGTTTTGACACCCGGCTGAATCCCGGCCTGGCTGGCTATTTCAAGGCGCGATTCGGCCGGCGCGATGATCTTGAGAAACGTCTCGTCCGAAAAACGACTAAAGGTCCTGACGTGATATTTATCGTTCACCGCGCGGCTGAGTTGGGCCTGGCGCATTCGCTGATTGATCTTCGGAGCATCGCCCAGCTGTTCCCAGGCCGAGGCCATTAATTGTTCCTGCTGATCCTGGATGACCCTGGTCCCCATCCCGGCCGCGACTCGAGTTCGCGGATCAAGATTCAATTCATCCAGCCAGAACGGCAGTGATCGAGGAGCCGGCGACGTTAGCACCACGACTTCGGGAACGCCTGCTTGCCAACATCCATAGATTGGCGGCGCGACGATCGGATCCTTGTCGGAAGGGACTTTGGTAAGCATCTCCCTCGGAGTGTTGAGGATCGTCGCCAGCGCGGTTTGAAACGGCGCGCGAGTTTCATCAGGCCAAACGTCTGATTCGCTGTCCACTACGCGCAGCGCGCCTTCCAGGCCCAGAATCGTTGGCGATGGAGGCGCCAGTTCAATCACAAAACCCGGATGGCTAATGTCCAGCGGACGCTTGCCCACCTCGGGTGAAAGCTCCCGCGATTCCAGCAGCCTTACCAGCTCTTCAAAATCGCCATCAGCCGCGGTGCGAAACTGCCACGAATAGTAGACGGGCAGCACGACGGTAGGCCGGGTCGCGGACCAGGCTGGTTCAAGTCGTTGCTCCTCCGTTGGATCGATATCCAGACCGAGTCCCGCCTTGCGACCAACTTCGAAGGTGGGCACCACGCAAGCCAGATACTCTGTTGTCGGATCGAGCCGGCGCGGACACAACAGACGCGACACTGATCGCGCTGGATCGGAAACCATGGTCGTTCTGATTTGATTCTGGTCGGTACCCGTCATCTGCGCGTGGGCCCAAACCCAGGACTCCGTCAGATCAGGCAATTCATCAGATGGTTTCGCCGGGTCCTTGATCGTCAGTGCCGGCAGCGACTGACCACTTGAAGGGCTCAACTCGACTCCGGCTTGTTTGCGAACCACGATCAAACATAGCCACGGGCGCAACCGTCCCTGCGTGTCGGCTTTCGCCGGAGTGAAGAGCCAGGGGAAGTCAGGTCGATCAAACTCGATAGCTGGAAAGTAGTTCGGTTCGAAATTGTTCGTGCCCGCTTTGGGTTCGGTGCGCACTACCTGCTGGGGATCGATTCCCTTGACGTTGGCGGGCCCGTAGAGTCGCACGGTCTGTGGCACTGGCACGTTGTTGATAGCCAAAGTCACCGCCAACGTCACGCGCGATGGTTGATTAGCGGTTAGTTGGTCCGTGGCCTGATCCGGAATGTTGGCCGCCACTCCTGGTTGCACCCACTGCAGAAAAATGTGATTTGCTGGATCAGCCATCCTGTTTACATCGGTCTTCGGTTCGGGCTCATATCAACAGCCGGTAGCTTTGCCTCAAAAAGTAGTCCCATTCTCAGCCGGCTTCAGGAGTCTGTCGGACAAATTGCTCCACAGAGAAAAGCCTATTTCCGACAGACTCCTGAAGCCGGGTGCCTGGTAATTATTTTTCATTGGTCACCGAAACGCGCACGAGCATTAATGTTTTCGCTTTTGCAGGATTTTCGTGCTTCGCCCTTTGCAATGCCTGGAATGACTCGGAATACGAAACGACCTCGCCAGCTTCAAGACCCGGGGTGGCCTGATGCGATCCGTCCTGGCTCGAAGCCACGGTCCACCCCTTCTTAACCAGGGAATTTTTAATCGTCGCGGTGCTGAATCTCGCAGTTCCCGTGAGCCGCACGTCGCTGCGCGCCGCAGCTCCAAAAAAGATCTGGTTTATCAGCAACGTAGGGTTGACCGAGAACGTGTTTGCCGATTTGCTTTTGGTATTGTTGGCTTTATCGAGAATGATCGTTTCGAACACAATGGCGTCATCCGTAATGATGTCTTCCGTGTTCGCGGTAAAAATAAAGCTATCGTCACCGGCGCTGACTCCGGCGACCATTGGCTCGAACGAAGGTGCGGTTAACTTTTCATCGTCGCTCAGATTAAGAAACTGCGCTGGGGCGAAAAAGTCTTTCACGCGATCGAAGTGCACGCTGTTGCCGTTCACACTGAAGCCGCTAATTGTGAAGATATTGGCGTCCGCCGGCTTGGCGTCGCCAAATTTTGCAATCTCTAACTCGAGCGGCACTACGTTCTGCTTCACTGCCAGCCTGCTTAAAGGATGTAACCCGATATGGCCGTCCGCGCCGGTGTCGGCGATGCTGACCAGACGTCGTTGGCTCTCTACTAATTGACCAGTCCAGTTTCGTGGGTCGCTGAGCGCCGCCTGCAAACGATCCATCACCACAATCGGCGCGGGCGGCGGCGGCGCCTCGCCCGATATCAGGGCCCGGTTGAAAGAGATGGTGAAATCACACCAAAAGATTTCAAAGGTAACTTTGCCTTTAACGTGCAGCGGTCGCGGCCCTGACAGTTCACCGTCGGCCTGAAGCTTGAAAAGATTTGTCGAGCCGTGTTTGAGCTGCACGCCCGCGCTGAAGTCCGCGACGAAGCCGAACGGGTCGAATTGAATCAAGACGTCGTACCCAATATGACCTTCAACACTGAAACCTCCTGACCTGGCGAACAGTTCGGCTTTCGCGCCCCACTGCAAAGTATTCGCAGTGATCGCGAAGTAGCCCTCAGCCCGCAGCCGAAAGTCACTGGTGTCACTGAAACTGATCGACACGCGCGCCAGCGTCGGAAAATTGGGCGGCGGTTTGAAGGCTGGATGAAAGCCGCCGACAGAGAGCGCGAACACGGGCGACGACCCCCAATTCAAACGCATCGCCATGCTGCCCGTCAGCGGAAACTTGTGCACCAGGCGCGAGTCATAGAGCACCGCGTCGATCGAAATCGAACCTTGATCGAAATCGATCACTCCCAGGGCATTCATCTGCAGCCGAATCAGATCTTCTTTCTCTGTTGGCAGCATCGCTGCCACGCGGCCCAGGATTAGTAGGCGGGTGCGATGGCCGAGCTCAAGGATTAACGCCACGTCGATCGTCACCAACGCCGGAGTGCCCCAGCAGATCTGCACCACCGGTCCGAAAAGAAAGCTGCCATCCTGTGGTGGAAAAGCCTTGTTTAGCGTGCCAAAGATCTGCGGTGCGTTGCCGATCGGATCATTGGGGAACAAAAGATCTTTGAGCGTATTGTTTTTTAGTCCCTCGCGCAGAAAATCCTGGTCGCAGGTGCGATTGATCGCCAGCAGGCCGCCAATTTTGGTGAGCGTGAAACCAAGCCCCAACTGAATGGGGTCGAAACCTTGCGCCGTGATGATGACGACGAATGAAAAACCCTTTGCGCCGTTCGGCAGGCGAGTCGCAATCAAACCGATGGCCGTGACGGTAATGCCTTTGACATCGAGCTGCAGTACTCCCCCGTATTGGCCTTTGTCGGAATCGAAAAAGAGAAAGCCGCCACCGGTGACGAACGGGGAATCGATTCTGACGCCGACGCCGCTGGGCGGTTTGAAGCCGATGTCCAGATTAGCCGGGCCAATATTACCGGCGTGAAATTCAAGGTCGGTGCGCAGACCTACGTCCTGCACGACCACCTGCAACGGACCGAGTGCAAATTTGAAGACGGCCCCGGCGTCGAGACGTATCCGATCGCTCACGGGAGCCAGCGCCAGTCGTAACGACTGGACGGTGACCGGGCCCAGCTCGATATGTGCTGGTATTTCCAGCGCCAGGTTGGCCCCGCCGGTAAACGTAAAACCGGTTAGCAGCGTCATCCCGAAAGCAGCATTTGCTTCGGCCTTTACGTGGACACCGGAAAGGACCTTTTGCAGAAAACCATCGGCATCGTCGCCGTCAATCACCAGGCGCACTGCCTGGATTTCCGCTTGCACGCCAAGATCGAGCTTTCCCTGTTGCTCGGCGACAAACCATTTGATGCCCAGTCCCTGAACGGCTAATCGACTCGCCCCGGACGTGCCAAACAGGATGAGTTCTTCAGCCTTCTCCGGCTTTTCGCGAATCTGAATCGAGGCGTTCAGCGAGGTGGTGAGGTTCAGGAGGCTCTGGGCGTCGAGTGGCGGACGAATGACAATGCCCACGCCGGTAATGTCGGCACTTGATTGGAAGATCAGTTCGCCGCGATCACAAACGGCGAAATCGAACGCCGTGGCGCCAAGCAGGTACGGCAAAAGAGCAAAGCCTTTCTTCTGGCCGTCACGCGCTTCCGCTGGTGAGAAAGTGATCCCGAACTGGCTGTAGGTATCAGCCGTGAAACCTTTCTGAAAAATTGGAAAACGCAATTCGCGCAGGCTTGCTGAAGTATTGCCGAGCGCCGTGCGCGCCGCATCAGACTGCGGATAGATGCCGCCCGGCAGCGCCGTCGTACGCATCATCCGATCCAGCCGGACGAGAAACGTGTCGAAGTCAAAGTCGCTGTCCCAATGATAAGTGTCATTGGCGATCTGCATGGGATCAGTGAAGAGCTGTGGAAAGCGATCCCAATTGATCAGCCTCATCGGCTGTCCTTTGGCCGGATGTGGTTCGTACTCGATTAACCCAATGAGGTGCAGGGTCGCGTGCACTTCCGGTCTTTGCCGGTCAAAGTAATCCAGTAACAGAAAATCGGTTAGCCGTCGGGGCAGGTCCTCGAGGTCGGGAATGACCCTGCCGGCGGTGGCGCTGATCTGATCATGTAACTGCTGAATGGCTGCGACGGTGGCATCCAGGCGAGTGAACATGTTGACGATCGCAGTCGCGGTGGCGGCATCATCGCTGGCTGAGGTCAGTTGGCGGACGGCATCGATGAGCTCACCCGCGCCGTTCGTCAGCTCTGATAACTCAGTGCCAAACGCTCCGGCGGGAATCTCGTACCCCAGTTTGCGGAAAAGCGCGGCCGCTTGATCCGCAGTCTTGATGGCGCGCAACGGCGCGAGCGCGAGCGCCGCCTGGCTTAAAACTGTTTGCAGTGCGTCAGCCATGGTTACGGCAGGGGAGCTTGATTTATGAAATTGGAAATCGAGTCGTTGATGATCTCGATAATGCCATCCGTATTGGGCGTGCTGGCGCTCAGGTTCTGCCAGCAAATGGCCGCTTCGCCCGTCAATTTACAGTCGTCGAATTTTTGTCGTAAGTCCTTATCAAATTTCTCATCATCTTTGCCCTCATCTTTCTCCTGATCTTTCTCCTCATCCTTGGTGATATTCTTCCACTTAATAATCAATCCTTCCGATCTCACTTCGATGGCGCCGCGATCCGGATCTGTTTTTATTCCACCCTGGCCGATTTTTACGCCTTCAATGCTGAATTTTTTCGCGACATTGCCGGTAGCTCTGTTTGAATGGAGAGGATCATTCGCATCAGGCCTGGGATCAACCTCCAGAAAAGAAAAGTCCTCTCGAGCGAATGTGGGTGGCGGCGTATCCTTAGGTGAACCATGCTGGGCCTCGAATAAGAGCAGCCGCATTTCATGGGCGCTCGTGGGATCAACCAGCTCTTCGTGAAGAATGTTCAGGAACAGTCGCGCCATTTCCTTCGAGGTCGTGTTTTGCGCAGAGCCACAAAAAGGCGGTCGGTCGGTACAATCATTGACAGTGTCAATTCTGACGAATTCTTGCCCCGTGGCCTTGTATTGCAGTTTGCTTTCCTGGGCTTCTTTCGCACAACCTCCCTTAGGGAAATAATCTCCACAAAGCCAGATACCCTTCATCGAATCTCGGTGGAAATAACCTTCATTCATCAGCTTTACATTGATATATGGATAACTGAGTCGGAAGATGCACTCCGCGGTATCACAGTCTCGGCTGCGAATGATCATCCTGCGCAGGTGAGCTCGGAAATCAGCCGTGAAAGTTACCGCAGTGTCTAGATCGGTTATCAATAGAATATCGCGCAGACTCGGCACCATTGGAATTCTGTTCTTCGGGTCTCGCGCGGCGTTCGTGATTAGAGGCAGGGCATCACTGGTCGGGTCAACCCGTTCCGCGAGCTTGTCGAAAAACTTGGAGAGCGGCACGTTGACTATTCCCTCTTTCATATTGGTGCGAAGCACGTCGGCTTCGCGACGAAGCGTGAAGGCGGCAAACATGGCGGCTACTTTGATCAGGCTGCCGGAAAAACATTCTTCCAGGTCCAGATGGTGAGGCGTGCCATTAATCACAAACGAATTGCCGGCGTAGATGTGATCGTTTCCTGTGCTTTCCAAGTAAATAGAGATAGGAATATGTGTTTTTAACCCAAAGTCCAGGCCTAACTTGCCGGCTGCTCTCACCTTCCGGTAATTGTGGTTAAGATAAGTCTGCAGCGGAATGTCCTTCGTGATCTGAGTTAATTTGACTTGCGGCGTGCCGCAAATCAGATTTTTGATCGAGTGAGATGTCTTCTTAAACGGATTCATCTTTTCTTACGACTACCCTAACGATCCCCAGAAACCAGGATCATAGAATTATCATCGGCTAATCATTGTTAGTACCTCGTTAAGCACTCGAATCTGGTTCGGCGAGTAAACAAGATGGTTGGCCGCCTGACGGTTATCAGGATCCATGAGGGTGCCGTCTTCATGGTCCATACCAAACATGTGGCCGAGTTCATGTTTCAGACCCGAGATGAACTTCGGCTCTCTCGTGTCAAATACCGGATTCCTCTTAATCAGATTCATTTTTATGATTGCTAATTTCCGGCATTGGGCCTGGCTGCCTGGTATGAAATAGGTGCCCGGTATGCCGATGCCAAGATCCTTTTGCTCCTCGTCTTTCATAAAGCTTTTGATTTCATCGCGAGAATTCACGTTCACGAATAGAGTCTCGGTGTCACTTACAATTTGCTTGAGCTTTGTCAGGTCAGGAATCCCATGATCCTCCAACAACTTCTGGGCTGCGCCTTCGCCAAGCGCTCCAGAACCTTCGGTGGTATCCAGGTAAACGGGAAAATCCATCATGCCGAAGGCCTGCCGCTCGGCTGCTGTCGAATCGCGGGGGATGAACAAAACTTCGAAACTAAAACTCTGGAGGTTTTGCGCTACCGCCGGCGGAAGACTTTCTTCGTGCAATCGGTTAAAGAACGCTTCCAGTTTTTGCCTGACATCTTCAGGTGAACGAGTCGCATCGCCGATCAAATGTTTCTTGTCAAATACCTTTATCGACACTTTCTTACTGCCGCCGGCAGAGACACAGGCTGGGGGAATCGTCCGCAACCGGTCGTCTTTGCAGCTAAAAAGATTCGTTATGGAACACATCTGTGATGGCTGCGAGCTTTTCTGAATTCGCAGCGGCGCCTCCAGTAGCTGCTCATCAAACGAAGATTTATGAGTCCTGCTAAGTCTTCTGCTAATTTTGCTGCAATATCTCCAGGGCCCTTCCCATAATCACCAATTGATCATTGGTGTACTCCTGATGTCCCGCGACGGTGTCGTATTGCTCATCCATAATCGTCTTTGCAACATGATCGTTGCCAAACATGTGTCCCAGTTCATGCTTCAGCACGGAGACCAGTTTGGGCTGGAGTGCTAAGGGCGTAACGTTTAAAACCATCTCGCCTCGCATCTTGATGATTCCCAGCTTGCGGCAAAAGTTCTGACTGCGTTGTAAGAAATACGGGCCGGGAAAACCGAACCCCAGGACGTTCGACTTTCCCGTCCAATCTTTCTTGATAACGTCGGTGCTAGTTGTTTCGCGATGCGTCTGGCTTGTGCCCACCCTTGTCCAAACAAAGATTGTGTCCGGGATCTTGTGCTTATCGAGCAGGGAAAGCATGTCATCATCGCTTGAGCTTTCTGATCCCGTAGTTGTGAGGAGATAGACTGGAAAATCATTCATCCCAAAATGATCAATCTCATTTCGAGTGGGACGTCGATTGTCGTACGTAACCTGGAACGTAAATGGCGACAACCGTGTCGCCGCCTCCGCTTCGATGCCGGATTGCTTGGCCAGACCGTCGAAGAAATGTTGCAACTCGGACTTCACGTCATTGGGCGGCGCCATCTCTTTCATCAACCCGTGCTGGTCAAAGATGCGAATGTTAATAGTCTTACTCCCATCTCCGTGCAGGCACGGCGGAAAGATTCTGCGGCCGCTGGTAACCTTGGGACAAAAAATCCTCGTGATCGAATCGGTTACCGAACACATGTTCTCGTCAGCTTCGGACGACTGGCCCTTCAGTAAACTGCCTGACAATGAACTGGGCGCGCACGCCAGACATCCCGGTCAACACATCGTTGAAATTTGTTCCCGGAAAGTACCGGTCGCGCAAGGCCTCCAGAATGCGCGCACATTGCGCGATGTTACTTTTGGGAAATCGCACCAGGTTAAAAAGATCGATCCGTTTCTCTTCGTCGAGCGCCGCGAGCGATTCCCGCAGTTGCTCTGCAGCCAATGCTCGCTGATCTACCGGTTCGGGTAACTCTGTGAAATCGAGCATCGAGGGCAGGTTCATGGCCAGCAGCGGCAGTTGGACGCCCGCTACTCCCGACCGTTTTCCGGCAAGACTGGTAAAGTCGGCCCCGCCGTTATTCAAAGAATCTGCTAAATCGGCAAGATGCTGTTTGCGATCCGCAGCCGTGCGTTGCAGTGCGCCGTCGAAAACAACGCTGAACAGAAATTGTTGGAAAGCATCGCCAGACTCCGGCGTTTGCATGACTACATTTTGATAGTAGGGGTTGTGATCGTTGATGAGCTCGCGAGCCACGTCCGGATTCGCGACGCCGGGTCCCGGTTGGTTCTGCGCGTCCGCGATCAGAGACTCCAGCTCCGCATTGACCGCGACCACTTCCTGATCAAGGGAAAGTTTGGCCTGCTCAGCTTTGCTCTCGTCGAGGATCCGGACCACTAATCCGACACTGCCCGCGGCTCCGGGCGTATAAGAGAACTCGCCGTGGTCTGTGGTCTGGACCTGCGGCGTCCCGCCGTTCTCAGTAAGGGACCACTCGAATGACGCGGCCGAGGCTGCCAGCGTGGCATCAGTCACGAACGCGACGTAGACGTTTTCGCGACCAACCACCAAAGGAGTGGTGACAAACGATATCAGCGCACAGCGGCTATCAGCGGCGACGCTGGCCTCGCCTAAATCTGCGGCTTGAAAATTAGCTGGAATGCGATTTTCGGTCTTGCGAACAGTCATAGTTCCCGCTTCTCGAAGACCTGCCGATGGAACACCAAAAAGACTTAACCGATTCCAGTTAGTCCGAAGACTTGCGTCAATTCATTTGGTTGCAGTGTTACAGTTCGATTTGATGGACTCTTTCTGCAGGAGCCACCCAAAACCATCTTTCAAATTGGGGGAAGTGGAGGATCAACGATGAGGGAGTCGCTGAAAAACCAAATTTCTGGAGCAACCACTCTACCTAATTCTCCCTATCGCGTCAATCACAAATGGTTGTCAGTAGTGTCTTAGTTTGCTCGCAGCGCATGGTGTAGGACCGTTAGTACGAACCCGCCCAGACAATGAAGTTCAACGTGCTCGTCGACGCTTGCATCTATATCGCGGAGGAACGACCGCCATGGCTCGGCAATGGATTTGGAGGGCATGGCTAAGACGTTCCGGTGAAAGATCCGTTAGCAGATTCCAGTGCCTGGCCTCTTCAGATCTATTTGTTGTTTTGGGACGACTTCTAAAATAAGCGGGTTGGCAGGAACCGGCGTGACAAAAATTCCCGTTGCGAAACCGTTGCCAAAATTTATCAAAATCGGTATCTGAAGGTCGTGTTTCGTAGTGGTTGATTTCTTGTTCGCGGCTGCGTTTTTGTTAAGGTTGTTGGCAAAAAGTGACGTTTTTCAAGGTCGAAAAATGGTCCATGAAAATCACTTTTTAGCCGTTCGCAATGCGGAGGCCAGGGGTTCGAGCCCCCTCTGCTCCACCAAAACCCATTGGTGAGACGGTCAGCGTGAATGGAATGGAAGTTGGGGTTAACCCTTTACTTTTGCGTCTCGTCCCCCTCGAAAATTCTTAGTTGACCGCTCCGTCTCTAGACTCCGCAGGTATGACTCGAAGCTTCAGTCTCTGCGTGCCTCTGATGACCGTCAAAGATGACTCGTGTCCGATACGCTCCTCTGTTAGCAGTTTGTGAAGATCATCGATGCCCTGCGTCGGATGCTCGTCAAAGCCCACGATGATGTCCCCTTCGCGCACTCCGCCCTTCCTGGCCGGACTACTCTCCTCGAAAGATACAACGAGAATGCCGCTTTCAACTGGAAGGTCGTAATAGCGCACGATTCGCCGCGGCAGCGGAACATTCTGTCCCGCCAGGCCGATGTAACTGCGGCTGACTCTGCCGTCGCGAATCAGACGGCTGGCGACAAACTTCGCAGTGTCGATCGAGGTAGCAAAACAGATCCCCTGCGCCGGCAGAATCATCGCGGTGTTGACGCCAATGACTTCGCCGCGAGAGTTAACCAGCGGTCCACCAGAATTGCCAGGATTGAGCGCGGCGTCCGTCTGGATCACTGCATCCATCAATCGGCCTGACTGTGACCGCAGTGAGCGGCCGAGCGCGCTAACAACGCCAGCGGTGACGCTATATTGAAAGCCGTAAGGATTGCCGATAGCCAATACCAATTGGCCCACGCGAATTTGTTGCGCATCACCCAGGTGTGCCGGAACCAGATTCGGCGCGTTGATTCTAATGACCGCGAGGTCTGTGTCCGGATCGTCTCCAATTAACTCCGCCCGGTACTTATGCCCATCCAGGACCGTCACTTCGATTCCCCTGGCGTTATGGACGACGTGACTGTTAGTCAGAATGAAGCCATCAGGAGTGAAGATAAAACCCGATCCGCTACCCCTCGTTTCCCGCGGAACGCGCGCGGGGCCACGCCTCCTGCTGCTGACAGGTTGCTCGACTTCTATGTAGACAACCGACGGGCTGACTCGTTCCGCCGCGGTAATGACAGCGCGCGAATACGCGTCGAGAACTTCTTCGTCCGGTTGCGAATGTCCCAAACCCTCTCTGTCTCTTTGCGCATTCTGAGATTCAGATTGTTCGTCACTAAGTAATTCAAGTTCCTGCATCATGTCCATGACCTTATTGTTTGCCTCCCAGGCGTTATCGTAAACGTTAAATCGTCGCCGCTGGTTCTCCGAATGCCGGGTAATCGGTATAACCATGCTCACCCGGAACATAGAACGTTGCCTGATCCGGCTCATTCAGTGGCGCATTGCGCTTGAATCTTTCCGGAGTGTTGGCATTAGACTCCTCCCTCAATGAGTCAGTCATTAGATATTCAGTCAGTAGACAAAAGCGCGGCCGCCTCTTTGGCGGTCACGTCTTTGTTGTAGACAGCAGTCCCGGGCTGTTGGCTGCGGCCTCCTTCATGCAGGAAGCCCGTATCGACAGCCGCGAATCCGATCTCTTCAATCAACCGCGCAACAATCTCTTTCGCCTTCGTGTCGTCACCGGCGATGAAAATCGCGCGCCGCTCCTCCAGCGGCAAACTCGTGTCGCCCTGACTGGCGAGATGTTTGAAATAGATTGTGTTAAAGCCTTTGACCAGTCGCGCTTCCTTCAAGTGCGAAGCCATCATCTCGCTGGAGGTGGTTTCGTCCCCGTCGAGTTCCGGAAACTTTCCGTCACGCTCCGGGTAGTAGTTGCCGGCATCGATGACAACTTTACCCTTGAAAGCGTCCTGAGGAAGCGTCCGATATTTGTCGAAAGGAATCGCAATTAAGACAACTTCGCCAAACTTCGCCGCGTCCTCAATCGTCGTCGCATGCGATCTGTCGCCGAGTTCCTCGACTAACGCTTCCAGACCCTGGCCACCCCGCGAGTTGCTGAGAGCGACTTCATGACCGGCGCGCACGAAAAGCCGCGCGGCGTTCGCCCCAATGCTTCCCGAACCAACAATTCCTATCTTCATCGTCCGAATCCTTTCTCAAGTTGCGTATCAGTTTAGAGCTGGCTCATGCCTCCGTCCGCCACGATCTCCGTCCCCAGCAGGAATGAAGAATCATCACTGGCAAGGAAGAGCACCGTCTTGGCGATCTCTTCCGGCCGTCCGAATCGCTTCATCGGCACCTGCGCCTTTATATACTTTAAGGTCTCATCGAGCGCATCCGCCGCCATGCCGAGCTTCCCGAAGATAGGTGTCGTAACCGGACCGGGGCTGACGACGTTAACGCGGATGCCGCGATCCACAAGTTCAGCGGAAAGCGTTCGCGCCAAAGTAATGAGCGCCGCCTTGCTCGCCGCGTAAACGCTGGAGTTAGGCATCCCGATGTATGCATTAATTGACGCGTTGAGGACGATCGAAGCATTGTCGTTGAGCAGCGGCAGCGCCTTCTGGATCGTGAAGTACGCGCCTTTGAAATTGATGTCCATGATTGAGTCAAAGAATTCCTCGGTCACGGACTCCAACGGCACAAACTTGCCGACGCCGGCATTAATAAAGAGCACATCGATCCTGCCGAACTTCTCTTTCACCACTGCAAACAACTTGTCTATGTCCGTTAGACTCGACGCGTCCGAGCGCACTGCGAGAACGTCGCCGCCAAGCTCGCGCTTAGCCTCGTCGAGTGTCTGTTGGTCGCGGCCGGTAATTACCACCCGTGCGCCTTGCTCCTTGAACTCTTTTGCCGTCGCCAACCCGATGCCCGAGTTTCCTCCCGTGACTACTGCTACTTTGTCTTCCAATCTTCCCATCGTGTCTTCCATCCTTTCTTATGGTTCGCCTCTCCAGCGCTTGCGCCTCTGGATCCTACGCGCGTTCTGGAACAACCGTTCCAGAACAACGCAAAAAATTTAGTCGAGCACAGAAAGCGTGACCTTCACCACATCTTCCAGCGTCTTGCGATCCTGTGTTGCTTTCGACATGAGTACTAATCCCTGGAGACTGCTATAGAGAAATCTCGCCACCGCGCGTGGCTCCCTAATTGTCTTTAGCTGTCCCTCGTTCTTACCTCGCAGCAAAGCCCGATAGAAAGCGCCTTCCATCGCGGCCATATTGCTGCTGGTCCGGGCCGCCGTCGCTTTGCAGCGGCCAGCCAGTTCCGACATCGCGTTACCTGCGAAGCAGCCGCGTCGTTGTGTGTCACAAAGTGCTCCTTCAACAACGCCGGCGAACAATTTTCGCACTGCCTTCTTAACCGAGGCCGAATTCTCCAACAATTCAATCGCCTTTTGGCTCTCTAACTGGCAATAGCGATCAAGCGATTGCAAATAAAGCGCGTGCTTGTCTCCGAAGGTGTCATAGAGACTCTGGCGGTTGATTCCCATGTGCCCGACCAGACTCTGGATCGATGTTCCTTCGTATCCGCGCGCCCAGAAAACCTCCATCGCCTTCTGAAGGGCTTCGTCTCGATCGAACTCTTTGTGCCGCGCCATTGGCTGTCACACCTCTAAGAGCAGCTTATACTCTTTCTGGAACGAATAGTCAAGAATCGAGTCAGCCGGTAACAATCTTCTCGGCCGTAGTTTCAAATCCGAAACCTGATCTTAACGGCTCTTGTTCGGTATCCATTTACATCTCCTTGAAAAGTCCAGGAGTCGCATCGTCGATCGTCTTCATTCTGGCCTCGGTCACCTGTTCCTTTCAAACCAAGCGTGATAGTTTTTGGGTATTCGTTAGAATAAATCCAGGTCTCAATTGAGAATTGGTCGCCTTTGTTGATACTGGAGATCATCGTCACTGTCGCCGGCGGCCTGGCTTTGATTTATCTGCTGGCTGATCGCGCTTTGTCAGCTCCACGCTATCATGGCCCAACCACCAATCATTTCGACGGCAGAAGGTTTCATAATCTTGAGCCGCCCGCGCACAAAGGTTTTGTTGATTTTCTTCGTTGGCAATTAACCAGCAAGCCTGGTCCGTGGAACAAGTGGACAGACTCGCAACCCGGCTCCGCGCCGCCATCAAGAGTAACTGGGAGTGTTCTGCGAGTGACCTTTATTAATCATGCTACGGTGCTCATCCAGATTGATGGCCTGAACATTCTTACCGATCCAATTTGGTCTGAGCGCGCCAGCCCGGTTACCTGGGCCGGTCCAAAGAGACATCGATCTCCCGGACTGCGGTTTGAAGACTTACCACCAATAGACCTCGTGCTCATCAGCCACAATCATTATGATCATTTGGATATTCAGATACTCCTAAGACTGGACGCCGATCATCATCCACACTTTGTAACCGGTCTGGGAAATAGTGCGCTGCTTAAGGCTCAAGGGGTCATCGATGTTACCGAACTTGATTGGTGGGACATCGCGAAACCTTCCGATGGAGTTAGCGTGACTTGCGTGCCCGCCAAACATTTTTCGGGGCGAGGTCTGAGCGATGTCGACGCGACGCTTTGGTGCGGTTATGTCATTCAAACATCGTCAGGAAATACTTATTTCGCGGGTGATACCGGCATGGGAACGCACTTCGCTGAAATCAAGAATCGGTTCAGGTCGTTTCGACTTGTTTTGTTGCCAATCGGTGCTTATCTGCCCCGATGGTTCATGCATCCGGTTCACCTATCGCCGAGCGAAGCCGTTGAATTGCACCGCCTACTAAAGCCCCACGTGAGCATGGCTATACACTTTGGAACCTTCGCGCTGGGTGATGACGGCGAAGAGGAGCCGGTGGCCAAACTTCGCGAAGCCCTGAACGAGAAAGACAAAAGAGATACGAACTTCTGGGTATTAGAACACGGCGAAGGACGGGACGTGCCGTAAAAACCTCGGGTTGTCCTCGGTCACGCCTCGCTATCTAAACTGCCGATCCGCTCGCGCTGATTTGTTGAGGCGACTCAATCGCTTGCAGGAGGCAACCAAGGCTTGTCGCCGCGCACTCGCGCTAACGACGAACAATGTCGAGCAACAATTCCTTCGCCAGCGTCTGAATGAAACGACAAGGACAAACGGGCAGGTGCATTGACTCTGGTGGTTATCTCGTTTCGTTTCTACAGCGGGCAAACGCTGAAGCGGCTATCATGACACTGCATCCATCGTGGACGTGCCTATCGGCGCAGAGTTTCCGTCCGGCAATAGCGTTACTTTTAAAGACAGGCGTGGTAATTTGGTGTTCAGTTCCCCCTCAAATTGCAACGCGCGACTTCGAGCGGTCTGCACAGGATCGCGGCAGAAGGAGGCAAGTATGCTACCAAACCACCGCTTGGTCGGCCGGGTTTTCCTTTTCATAGGGATCGTCTTGGTAACCTGGAGCGTTCTGTCAACATTTGGCGCAGGACGGAACCAGACTTCAGCAGCCGATGCCAGACTCGTCGACGGACTCGCCGCGTGGCAACAGGTCTATTCGGTCCTGACTTCACCTCGCTGCATCAACTGTCACACCGCGACAAATTATCCGCAGCAGGGCGACGATCGTCATCTTCACTTCGCCAATGTCATTCGAGGCCCGGCAGGCAAGGGCGTTCCCGGCTTGAATTGTGCGAGCTGTCATCAGGAGACAAATGCCGATAGTACCGGCGTCCCGGGCGGACACAACTGGCACCTGGCCCCGCTGTCAATGCGATGGCAGGATTCCAGCGACCAGCCATTGGCGAGCGCCGCGGTGTGCCGAGCGTTAACTGATCGCGCAAAGAACAACGGTCTCGATGCGCCGGCTCTACTAAAACATAACGAAACTGAGCCGCTGGTTTTGTGGGCCTGGAATCCAGGCCGGCGCCCGGACGGCACTATGCGGACATTGCCAGCTATTTCACACTCGGAGTTCGTCGCGGCGACTCGTGTTTGGGTCGAAGCCGGTACGCCTTGCCCGCCAGGAAAATAAGACGCGAAGATTGGAGGTCAGTTATGGCAACTTATCAACTCAACGTAAACGGTCAGCGCAAACAGGTGAACGTCGATCCTTCCACACCGCTTCTTTGGGTGCTGCGTGAAGAACTGAAAATGACGGGAACAAAGTACGGTTGTGGCATAAGCGCCTGCGGTGCATGCACCGTACACGTTGACGGCATCGCCACTCGGTCGTGTGTGGTGCCGGTGTCTCTGATTGGCGATCGCTCAATCGTTACCATCGAAGCGATGGCGCAAGATCCGGTTGGCCGAGCGGTGCAGGAAGCCTGGGTGGACAAGGACGTAGTCCAATGTGGTTATTGTCAGAGCGGACAGATTATGAGCGCGGTTGCGTTGCTGAAAGCCACTCCTAAACCGACAGACACAAACATTGAAGAATCGATGGGTGGAAATCTTTGCCGCTGCGCTACCTACGTGCGCATTCGTGAAGCGATCAAGAGCGCATCACAGCAATTGAGCTAAAGGAGGCCGACCCGTGCGAACAGCAGCCAAACTACAAGAGGATCTAAATCTGAATCGACGAAGTTTTCTCCACGCGTCGGCCGCTGCCGCCGGTGGCTTGTTGCTTTCGTTGTACTTCGATTTTCCCGCTTTAGCAGGGGATGGAAATCAGCTGCCGCCACCGAAAGTTTATCCGCCGGACGCATTTGTTCACATCAGACCCGACGGCAGGATTGTGATCACAGTGAATCGTCTTGAGTTTGGCCAGGGCGTGCAGACCTCTCTGCCAATGATCCTCGCCGACGAGATGGATGCTGACTGGTCGCAGGTGATCGCTGAACTGGCGCCGGCGGCAGACGTTTACAAGGATCCGCTCTACGGAATTCAAATGGTTGGCGGTTCCGGTTCGATCGCGCATTCGTTTCAGCAATACCGCGAGTTAGGCGGGAAGACGCGCGCGATGTTAGTTGCCGCTGCCGCTAAGCGCTGGCACGTGCGGCCGGATCAATGCCGGACGCAAGCGAGTGTCGTTTATGGACCGAACAAACAATTGGCGAAGTATGCAGACCTGTCGAGTGAAGCCGCGCGTGAGCCGGTGCCCGAAAAAGTTTCTCTCAAGAACCCATCCGAGTTTCGTCTCATCGGCAAGCGAGTCCGCCGGCTTGATAGTCGAGCCAAGTGTGATGGCTCGCAGAAGTTTGGTCTTGATCTTGATCTTCCGGGAATGAAGATCGCTGTTGTTTTGCATCCGCCGGTGTTTGGCGGACGAGTAAAGAGCTTAGATGACAAGGAGGCGCGCAGCATCGACGGCGTGCGCGACGTGTTCGAGATTCCGCTGGTCAAGGGCAGTGGAGTCGCGGTTGTTGCTGATAGATTCTGGACCGCAAAGCAGGCGCGCGACCATCTCAAGATCGATTGGGATCTTTCAGGGATAGAAAAGCCCGACAGTTCGCAGTTGTGGACCAGGTATAAGGAACTTGCGCGCACGCCCGGCAATGTTGCCATGGCGCTTGGTGATGAGAAGGCGATGGCTCGCGTCACTCCTGCTAATCGGATTGTTGCCGAATATGAGTTTCCCTATCTGGCTCACACGCCGATGGAGCCGCTTAATACCACGATCCGCTTCGACGGTGAGCGCGCCGAAGCATGGGTTCCCTCCCAGTTTCAGACGATGGATCAAATGGCCATCGGCGAAGTGCTGGGACTCAAGCCTGAACAAGTCACTTTCCACACCGAATTTGCCGGTGGCGGTTTCGGCCGGCGCGCAGTCATCGATTCGCACGTGCAGCGCGAAGCGGCAACGATTGCCAGGCGATTTCGCGGCACACCAGTTAAGCTCATCTGGACCCGCGAGGATGATGTGCGAGGCGGCTATTATCGGCCAATGCACGCGCATCGAGTTGAAATCGGCATCGGGCCCGAGGGAATGCCGGCGGTGTGGCGACATGTCATTGTCGGGCAATCTTTGGTCGCCGGGACTCCGTTTGCGGCGATGCTGATCAAGAACGGCGTCGATGAAACAACCGTCGAAGGCACTTCGGACACGAGTTACAACATTCCGAACTTTCATGTTTCCGCGCACAATCCAACCGTCAACGTGCCGGTCCTTTGGTGGCGGTCGGTCGGACACACGCACAACGCATTCGTCATGGAGACCCTGATAGATGAGTTGGCCACGCGCGCCAACATGGACCCGATTGCGTATCGTCGCAAGCTCTTGAAACCTGAAGCAAAGAAGCTGCGCGCCGCCCTCGACCTGATGGACGAAAAGAGCGCGGCCTGGCGAAACAACTTGCCAAAGGGACATGCCGCCGGAGTTTCATGCCACGAAGCTTTTGATACTGCCGTCGCGTGCGCCGTCGATGTCTCGATTGAAAACAAACGGCCAAAGATTCATCGGGTGACGATTGCGCTTCATTGCGGATTGGCGGTCAACCCACTGGCGGTGGAAAGCCAGTTTCAGGCGGGAGTGGGCTTTGGTGTCACGCAACTGATGGCAAAGGGAGCGATTACATTTAAGGACGGACGAGTGGAACAGCGAAACTTCGACGGCTACACGCCGCCTTACATCATGGACGCGCCCACCACGGTGGACGTGCACATCGTGCCGAGTACCGAAGCGCCAACCGGATGCGGCGAACCTCCGGTGCCCGTGATCTCGCCGGCTGTAGTAAACGCGCTGGCGAAACTGACCGGCAAACGTTACCGCAGCTTGCCGCTCGTGAGCGTGTAGTGGACAAATCATGGCAAAGCAAATTCAGATCCTGTTACAAACAACCATCCCATCGATTGAAGACGATTGGAACATCGATCGATTCTCGCTGTTGCGCGATCACCTTGCTTCTCTCAAGGATGAAAGCGGTAATGCACTCTGCAAAGTGACCGCCCGCAATCGAGAAAAGAATGCTGAAGGTAACGATGCGGTGTTAAGTGGGCTTGATACGACTGACTGCGATGAGCTTTGGCTCTTCGCAGTTGATACGGGCGAAGGCTTAAGCGTTGCGGACTGTCAGGGGATCACCCGCTTTCGCCAGAGAGGCGGTGGAATCTTAGCGACCCGCGATCATCAGGATTTGGGATCGTCGCTTTGCACCTTAGGTGGAGTGGGGCGCGCGCACTTCTTTCATAGCCGACATCCAGATCCGGACGAGAGCCGTCATGTGCGCGATGATCAGGATACCAAAACAATCTCCTGGCCGAATTATCATTCAGGCAGCAACGGCGATTATCAAAGAATCACGGCGGTCGAGCCGGTGCACGAGGTCTTGCTGGACCCCGGAAATGTTTCAGGTTTGATTGAGTATTTTCCGGCACACCCTCACGAAGGCGGAGTCGGCGTTCCCGAAGATGAAGATCACGCACGAGTAATCGCGACGGGTCTTAGTCAGGTAACGCATCGGCCATTCAATCTGGTTGTCGCATTTGAGCGTACTCGCGATGAGCATGGCAATGAGCTCGGCCGTGCGATTGCAGAGTCCAGCTTTCATCACTTTGTGGATTACAACTGGGACACTTCGAAAGGCTGTCCCAGCTTTTTGGAAGAACCTCCCGGCGATCAGATCAAGCGAGAGCCGGAGAAGCTCGAAGACGTGAAGACCTACGTGAGTAACCTGGCTCGATGGCTCGCGCCGCCTAATTAGACCCGCAGACTTGATACCAGGGAGCCCTTAAATTACTGCCTGGCTCCCTCTGCCTTTGGGAGAGGGCTGGGGCGAGGGCCTGGCGCCAGAGCCCAAACTATCTTCCTTCTTCTTCATGAGTGGCCTGGAAATGAAGACAGGGGTTTCTTCCTTCGCTAAACCCTCACCCTGACCCTCTCCCAGAAGGAGAGGGAAAGCTTTCACCCGATGGCGATCATCCTTTCGACGGCACGGGCTGCTCTTGAACGTATCTCTTCGGGAATCTCGATCACATATTGATTCTCTTGCAAAGAAGCCAGAGTATCCTCAAGCGTAATCTGATTCATGTGGGGACAACGGACGCTACAAAGACGTAACATCTCCTTGTCGGGGTTGGCGGCGGCGATGTTCTCGCCCATCGAACATTCTGTCAGTAATAGATAGCGGGGAGCTTTTGTCTGTTCGACGAATTTGATCATGGAGTTCGTGCTGCCCGAATAATCGGATGCGGCGACGACTTCGGGGCTGCATTCCTGATGTGCGAGGATCACGACGTCGGGAAACTGCTTTCGAATATCAGCAATGTCAGCGAGAGTGAATTTCTCGTGCACTTCACAACGGCCGCGCCAGCCGATCATTTGATAATCCAATTCCGAGTCTGACGCTGACTGCGGGTCTTTCGTTGGGAAGATGATGTGCCGGCCGGTTTCTTTGGCGACATTGCGGGCGAGGTATTCGTCGGGAAGAAAGATCACGGTCTCAGCATTCAGCGATTCGACGACAGCCGCTGCGTTTGAGGAAGTACAGCAGATATCCGACTCCGCTTTTACATCTGCGTAAGTGTTTACGTAAGTCACGACCGGCACACCCGGAAATTTTTGCTTCAATTCGCGCACATCAGCCGCGGTAATGCTGGCCGCCAGCGAGCAGCCGGCCTTCTTCGACGGCAGCAGCACGGTTTTGTTTGGATTGAGAATCTTTGCAGTCTCGGCCATGAAGCGCACGCCACAGAAAACGATGATGTCTTTGTCGGTAGTGGCGGCCCGCCGGGCGAGGTCGAGCGAATCGCCCACGTAATCCGGGATTGAATGAAAGAGCGCGGGCTCCATGTAGTTGTGGCCGAGAATGACTGCGTTGCGCTCTACTTTGAGGCGATTAATCTCGGCGGCCAGATCAGCTTTCATTTTTAATTCGAAATCGGGCACCACATCGGCGAGCATGGCTTGCAGACCGAGGTAGAGCTGATTGGCCGAAGTTTCATTACCCATCAATGAGTTCATCGTATTTCCCCTTGCTCCTAAAATTCTTATCTAACCCAACGAAGGCTGACATCAAACGCCGGTGCTGAGTGGGTGAGCGCGCCGACAGAAATGAAGTCAACTCCAGTCTCGGCAATTTCGCGCACGTTCTGAAGCGTCACGCTGCCGGACGCTTCGAACTTTGCCCGGCCATCATTAATCGCCACCGCGTCCCGCATCTCGGCGAGCGACATATTGTCCAGAAGTATGCGTTTGACCCCCAAGTCCAATGCCTCTTGCACCTCTTTGATGTTTTTTGCTTCGACTTCGATTTCCAGTTGATTATCAGCCGCTTTCACCACTCGGATTGCGTCGCTGATCGACCCGGCGCTATCGATGTGGTTGTCTTTGATTAGAATCATATCGTACAAGCCGAACCGATGATTACTAGCGCCGCCATGTTGCACGGCGAGTTTGTCGATCGCGCGCAAGCCGGGCGCGGTCTTCCGAGTATCGAGTATTGTAGCTTTGGTTCCGGCGACCACCTTAACGAACTTGCGCGTCAGAGTCGCAATTCCCGACATCCGTCCGAGAAAGTTCAGCGCCATGCGCTCTCCCGTCAGAATCGCTCGCGCCGAGCCTTTCGATTCAAGCAGCAGTTGTCCGGATGTGACCTCGGCTCCGTCTCCAGCGTTCAAGCTGAAACGCATGTCAACATCCAGCATCAGAAAGACAGCTTGAGCGATCGACAGACCCGACACAAAGCCGTCTTGTTTGGCGATGATTCGAGCTACCGCGCTCGCCTCTGGTGCGACAAGTAAGTTCGTCGTGACATCGCCAACGCCAATGTCTTCGTCAAGCGCTTTACGGATCGTCGCCAGGATCTCGTCGTCGAGATCCAGACGCAGTAAGGCTTCGTTGTTTTCTTTACTGGATTTGAAAGCTGGAGTAGAAATGCTCAAACATCAGGATAAGAATTTACCAGAGTGAAAGCAAACGCGGGCCCTATTCATCCGTTCACGTCTGTGAACTGAATGGCCGGAACTTCGGTCTTAAGGTTGCTTCGTCGTGCCGCGATCGTTGCTTCCCTGCTTGTCTTCAACCCTTCGTTCGAGTCCTTCCAGCGCCAGAATTATTAAGGCGAGGATAGTAACCATAACCGCTATTCCCAAGCTTCCAAGTCCGACCGTGATGCCTATGGCCGCGGTCATCCAGACGCTGGCCGCGGTTGTCAGTCCCCTAATCTTCGCGTAGCGACGACAGATAGTAGCCCCGGGTGAGCGAGCGCAGCGAGCGTAACCCGGGGATCACGTCCCTTAGGAATCCCAAGCCCGTTTTAGCGGGCGACAGAATGAACTCTCGGTCTACTTCAAGTTGCGCGTTTACCCCATCCGCTACCGCGGACGGTACTGACTTCATAGCGCAAGTTAAGCCTTAACCCGGTCGCTACCGCTCCAGGTTCCGATACAAGCAACCCAACGTTCGAGTTGACCGGGCGCGGCGACCAAACGCGGCAACCTGAAGGTTGAACTCTGAACGGCACCGCTGAAGAGCAGTTTAGAGTTCAAGCTTTAGCTTGCATCTATCAAACGCGGCAACCTGAAGGTTGAACTCTGAACCGCACCGCTTCAAGCTTTAGCTTGCATCTATCAAACGCGGCAACCTGAAGGTTG
>WNFH01000621.1_pt1 | contig 22808 bp, 24 predicted proteins | sample 5400411 | NCBI WGS metagenome assembly WNFH01 (sample SAMN13153347, study PRJNA577476) | soil metagenome | isolation source: 200 cm saprolite under Douglas fir tree site 2 hole 3 | place: USA:California | collected 2015-04-18 | reverse complement strand
GATTCTCATTTCGCTGAGGTATCGCGGTCTGTCGCAGACTAGCGCGAGTGCCTGAATCCGACTCATAACCTGAGCGTATGCCTCCCAAGCAGGTGCGCTAGTTGCAGGTTTGCTTGGAAGCCAAAAGCTTTCTTCTAAAATTGTATAAAGCATTCGGCTCTCGGCCGAATGCTTTGTGACATTCTGCAGGCGAGCACTGCGGCTGCTGTGAACCCCGCACACAATGCGGAACAAGAACTGCACGTGCGACTAGCGCCATCTAGAGGCTGGGAGCGTAGTAGCCTGTTTTTGCGTAGATGCTGAGAGGCGGAAGTCCCTTGGGGGCGCGCATCTTGACCTTGATCTTTCGCCATCGCGCATCGTGTGATTTATTACTCGGGTGGTATCCCAGAATGTATTGGTTGCGCAACTCCGAGCCAATTTTTGTGGCGATGTCCGGCAGTTCGTTCACGTTCTCTACCGTAAAAGCGCGCCCACCGGTCAGTTCCGTCACTTCAGTGAGCAGCGAGGGTCCGTTGAGTTCCTCTGCTGTTCGGCTGCGATACTCAAACGGGTCAAATATGCCGATCGAGTAAAGCTGGGTATCTGCTTCTCGCACCAGCCGCTTGATATCCCTCTCGTTGTACCGACTATTGTTATCGCCCCCGTCGGAGATGATGAGTAAGGCACGTTTAGCGTTTCGAGCGGTCCTCATCTCGCTGAGGCCCAGATAGATCGCATCGAGGAGCGCAGTGCGGCCTTTCACAGATGCCGAGAGTATGCGGCTTTGCAGATCTTCAATACTGCTGGTGAAGGTGCTCATAACTTCCGCGCGCTCGTTGAAACTGACGAGAAAGAACTCGTCCTGCGGATTGGCCGTCTTGAAAAACTGCAAGGCGGCTACCTTGGCCTTGCCGACTTTGTTGGCCATGCTGCCGCTGAGATCGAAGATGACGCCGATGGAAATGGGGACGTCTTCAGAAGAGAAATACTGGATCTCCTGCTCGACGTTGTTTTCGAAGACGCGGAAGTTATCGGGCTCAAGCCCTGTAACCAGGCGGTTATACGGGTCAGTAACAGTAACGTTGACAAGCGCCAGGTCCACATCGATATGGACGGATTGGCCCTGCTTAATGACCTGGCCCGGTGTGTCATGCTTCACGTCGTTGGGCACGACGGATTGGGCGACTGCGAGCGCGGGGAATTTCCAGATGAGGATGCCAAATAGAAGAAGAGGAATGAACGAAACGAAGAAGACGCGAGACGCGACCAAACTACTTTTCACAGAGTCTCCATCGGACTAACTGTCATAGCGCTGAATCTGGGCGATTGTTGCCCGTTACCTGATCGAATTGCGCGGAATTCTGACACAGCTTGTAGTCTCCAAATTCTTCAGTCCTAATATCGTCATCGCTGACTCCCGAGGAATTGAGCAGGTCGGTCATCGCAGTGACCATTCCCGACGGGCCCGCGATGTAGTAGATGGGTCCGTTCAGCCCCAATAGATAACGCGAGAGCATTTCACGATTGATGTGACCCTTCTCATAGGGCCACGCAATGGTTCGATGTCCAGTTACCGTTGGAATGAGAGTCAAATTAGGATTCTGAACGGTCATATTCTCAAATTCTTCAAGAAACGCCGCGTCGTCCGCTTCCCGGTTTGAATAGAACAAATACAGTTTGTGTGGCAGACGTTCTTGGGTGGCATGTTGAAGGATGCTGCGAATAGGCGCAATCCCGATGCCCCCCGCGATAAACACCGCAGTTCGCGTGATATCTCTATGCAGCGTGAACGATCCTCGGGGACGGCTCACGATGAACTTCGTGCCTAGGGCAGAAGCCTTCAACGCGCTTTTGAAGGAAGTCCTACGCATGCGCATGGCGATCATGACTGGCCTTTTGTCAAGAGGCGAGCATGCGAGTGAGAAGGTCCGGGAATTATCGCTTTCACTTTCCGTGCACGGGTGCGTAAAGACAAAATCGGCATGCTGCCCAGCTCGGAATTCGAAATTGGCGCCATTTGTGTCGAACCAGAAGGCCATCGTATCTCTAGCGATTCTTTGCCGATCCACTAAAGTCATTTGATACTCAGCCATGGATTTCTCCTTCGCCTGAACCGTACTTAGTTTTCATTCAAGCTTTTGAACTCCAGCTATGTAGACCAAATTTCGAAAGCTTTATTCCGACCATCCTCGCGACAATGGAAAGCCTCCTCTTTTCAAGACTCCTCGATTTCATTTCCGAAATAAATGCGGAACGTACCAGCGGGCGTAGGTTGCCAATCCCAACACGAGCACCACCCACCAGAGCACCAGTACAGTTCGCATCCAGGCCTTGTATTTAGTGATGCGCAATTTCTGCGGCAAAACGCCCGTGCCCGCAGACAGCAAGATGTACAGTCCCGCGAGTTCGGTGAGGATTCCGATCGCCGCGTGCGTCGTCGCCAGTCCGTAGTAAGCCTTCCCCAGCTTGGCCGGAACCCTGGGAAGCACATGAACGCGGAATGAAGGAATCATCATCACCGCAACTACGGCGAGATTCAGAAGCACGATGGCGGATTGGCACCAGGCGTGTTGGCGAAAGCGCCCCTTGCGAGCAAGCCGAGCGCCGACCAATAGACCTACCCCCATGGCGATTTCCAGGACGAAGACTAAATCGGCAACGCGCGGAGCAGCCGTATCAAAGAATGCTTCTCTCAACAGATTGTCTCCAGCCACATTCCCGACTGCGTTCCATTCATATTTAGGTAAGAATCTCGCGTGGTACAGTGAGCAGAATTCATTCTGCCAATTGGGAGGGAGGTGCTAAGGTCGCGCAGCGGTGTCGCCCATGAACATCCCCTGGGGTCTTCGGGACGACAACACTCAAAGCCACAAACTTGATTGCAAAACCGTGTTTCGACTTAACTCCTCAGTCCCCTCCATACGGGTTTGCCGAAGAGTCGCTTCCGCCAATCACAGGACACGCAGCAAATTCTCGAAAGGACTCGCGCCCCTTTAACAACGTGTTCGAATCCTTCCGTTTCAGAAAGATTACACTTTGTGTCTTTGCCTGGCTGCCCCTTTCTCCGGGCTCCACAACACACACACGTAGATTCCCGAGGATTTCTGGTCGAGAACCTTGATCGCCAACCTCCTCACTCCACCGGCCGCATCGATGACGGCTTCGTTTTCGTTCACGGTCTGCGCCGTGAATCCGTAATCGGCAAATGTCTTCTTTCCTTTTTCCTTCTTCGGCCGGAACGCGGACGGCAGTGAAGTCAAATCCAGTTTCTCGACCACGAACGCCGCTACGTTTTCTTTGGGATATACGGCCTCATCCCCAGCCACCACCAGCGGCGCGTATGACAGCGCCACGACCGCCAGCAGAACTTTAGTTTTCATTTTCATGCTCCTTTTCCGCTATGGGACTTCTCCAAATGTTTCTTTTGCGAACGCCGCCAGCGCTTCTCTTTCTGCCGCATCCCCCCGCCGAATCAAATTGTCCTGCTGGAGGATCAACCGATTCTTGTCTCAGGAGTTTCGGGACACCACTATCCCGGTCCATTCACTCCACTAAGAAAGCCGCCAAGGTGTCCCGTCAGTGCGACGATGACTACGGCCACAGCTTCGATTGGCAAGCGGTATCCGGGCAGGACCTCTTCCTGTTTGCGTCTGGTTCTCATGTGAATGAACCACACCATACAGATCAGGACGCTCGACAGGCATCCCATCACCAGATGCATCAAAAGGATGCCTTTCAGTTTCTGCCCCTCGAGTTCCCACTGCCACGCAAGAATTCCGGTGACAACCACGGGTATGGTTGCTATCGCCGCGACGAGCAAGTTGTAGTAGGCCGCCGCAGCCAGCAGGCGCTGCTTCTTCCATTGCGCAAGGAAATCAAAGAGGACGCCGATGATAAACAGCGCAATCGGGAAGTGGATCAGCACGACGTGTTGCGCATGCTTCGCGAAAACTACTGTTTTAATGTCAAACGGGTGCAAGGTCGCTCCTCACTCACTGCACGATGACTTTGCCGGTCATCTTTGGATGAATCGAGCAGAAGTATGGATAAGTTCCCGCTTTGCTGAAGGTGAAGGAGAACTTTTCGTCTGTGTCGAGCACTTTAGACTTAAACGTCTTCGAATCATCCGTGCTGACGACCGTATGGGGAATGTCGTCTCGGTTTGTCCAAGTAACCGTGGCCCCCACGGGTACCGTTAGTGTTACCGGTCCGAAGCTGAAGTTGTCGATCTTCACCTCCATCGTCGACATCTTCTCCTGCGCGTTTGCTAGATGACTCTTCTGACCTGCGCCGAAACCTAGCGTTCCCAGCACCAGTGCCGCTGCTAGACCTGCAATAGACACACTTCTCCTCATGCTTCTTCTCCTTTTCTTATCTGTTTCAAGCTCGAATTGTTTTCTAAGTTTGACTAGGTCTTGCTCACGCGAGCGAAAAATCAACCACTGCCAGAGCGTGTTTCCCTTGTATGTAGTTCACATCGGTGATGCCGAGGACGCTTTTCAGTTGCTCCGCTGGCACCTTCATCGGGCCCGGTGAATCGGCTTTGCCCGGCGCCGGTTGTGGAAATGCCGTTGACGCCGCGGTATGAAACGTCACGTTTCCTTCGACCTTCTGCATCGTCTGGTGGATATGCCCATTGAGCACAGTCACCGAACCGAATTTCTTCAAATACGCCAGTGCCTGTGCGCTATCGTCTGTTCCCCAGCCCCACTCGGGGTACACGGACCACAGTGGGATGTGCGCAAACACAACAATCGGTGTGCTGTGCTTCAAGTGTTTTACATCGTCTTCCAGCCACTCAAGCTGGTCGTGGCCCAGGGTTCCGAGCCCGCCGGCCTTCAGATTCATCACATTGACCAGCCCGATGAAGTGCACGCCCTTCTTTTCGAAGCTGTACCATCCCGCGCCCTTGCTGCCTTTTCCGTAGCGCTCCAGGAACTGTTTCCCATCGTCATTCAGCACGTCGTGTTCACCGGGTACGTAGAAGACATCCTTGGGGGTCGCGCTTTTCAAGATCTGGTCCACCGTATCAAACTCTTCGGGCTTCGAGAGGTGGCTGATGTCGCCGGTGTGTAGCATGAATTCCGGTGCGCTCGACAGGGCGTTGATTTTGTCCACCGCTGCTTTCAGGGTCCCCGCGACGTCCGGATTAGCCGGCTTGTTGAATCCCATGTGACTGTCGCTGATCTGCACGAAGCTCAGCTCGCCCATCATGTCAGCCGTGTTCATCTCCGAAAGTCGGCTCAAGCTATATGAGTTCAGAACCCCGCCTTTCATCACGCAAAAGGCACCCGTACCTGCCCAGGCCATGCACTTCAGAAATCCCCGCCGGTCAACTCCGTCGTGATTGTGATCATTCAGAAGTTCATCTTTTTTCTTCTCGGACATCCTTGCGCTCCTTACTTACTATGATTTTTACCCCTTCTGTAAAATCTCCACGTGCGATTGGGAGTGGCGGCGCGGGATGGGGGTTGTCCGCACCGCCATTTGAACGTGCTTGCGTTCATCCAGACCGAGGCAGCGCCCGTCTTATTCCAAATTCATCCGCGTTCATGTCTTTCTTCACTTGTTCGTCAGAAGAGAGCGGCCGTCGAGAATAAAATCGTCGATCGGACGGTTCTGACAAATGAAGCATCACTGATCGGGGGAAGTCATTGAACGATTTGGATGCCGAAGACCGGCTGCGCTTCGAACAGCTTGTGCTGCCCCATGTCGACGCTGCTTTCAACCTCGCGCGCTGGTTGTTGCGTAGGCGCGAAGATGCCGAAGAGGTGGCTCAAGAAGCCTTACTTCGCGCGTGCCGCTTCTTTCGGGGTTTTCACGGTGGGGATGCGCGCGCATGGCTGCTGCAGATCGTGCGTAATACGTGTTACTCCTGGTTGGAAAAAAATCGCCCGAGGGAACTGATGGTCGAATTTGACGAAGAACTGCACCCGCGACCCGTTGCTACTCCCGAATCAATCGCGATCGCCGATGAAGATCGGGAGCGCCTCAGCCGTGCCCTCGAAACCCTGCAGCCGCGTTTCCGCGAAGTCCTTGTCCTTCGAGAGCTCGAAGGCTGTTCCTACAAGGAGATCGCTGCGATCACGTCGATTCCCATTGGTACCGTCATGTCCTCGCTCTCTCGTGCCCGCCGCCAGTTATATTCCGTGCTGACAAATTCCTATCACAAGGAGGCTGTCCGTGAGGTGTGACTTTGCTGACTCCCTCCTTCAGAGTTATTTCGACCGTGAGCTAAGTACTGCTAGCGCTGCCGAATTCGAGCGCCACCTCCAACATTGCGTCCACTGTCCCGTTGAGCTCGTGGACATGGACTTGCTAAGTGAGCGATTACAGCTCGCGCAACTCTATGAGGCCGCGCCGACCTCGCTCAGGAAAAAGATTCGCGCCAATCTTCGCCCCGTCGCGGCCGCGACTGCTATGTCCCAACCCCTCCTTTGGCATTGGCTGGCCGCGGCGGCCGCCCTCCTTCTTCTCGCAATCGCGGGATGGAGAGTGAGTCCGGTGCTTCGCACCGACGACTATCAAGCCGAACTTGCTGAGGAAATTGTCGATGCGCATGTGCACTCGCTGCAGCCAGGCCACCTGACTGGTATCAGTTCCAACGATGAACAGGCCGTGAAGGGATGGTTCAAGGGCAGACTCAAATTTGCGCTCCCGGCACGCGATTTTGCGAACGAGGGATTCGCGCTGCGGGGTGGGCGCCTTGACGTTGTCGATGAGCGCTCCGTCGCGGTGCTCGTCTATGCGCGCCCCGAACATCAAATTGACGTATTCATCTGGCCCACACGGGAACGGGACACCTCCCCGCGCGTAGGGTCCCGGCAAGGCTATCAGTGGATTGATTGGCGAAAAGGAAAAATAGAATTCTGCGCCGTCTCCAACGCACCCACCTCCGACCTTCAACAGCTCCAGCGGCTTTTCACGCAGTAATCACAAAAATGAAAATCTCAAGGAGTGCTCGGATGGATAGGGCTGCTCGAAGGCGTCTTAAAAATTGGGTAATCACCATCGAGAGCAGGGAGGTTCGACACAGGCAGATCATCCAATCGACGGTCGCTAAACGCGCGTATCAGATTTTTGAGAAACGTGGGTGCAAGCATGGCTTCGACTTCGAGGACTGGATGTCTGCAGAAAGAGAACTCTTGCGCGATGACTTTGATGGAAATACGTCCGAATTTCACTTTCTTCTTGAGTGCCCACGAGTTCCGGAGGTGACTACGATCTTGAGCTTGACGGCACACAGTTTGGTAGTCTTCCGGAGCCATACACGACTTGTCAGCAAAGCGAATAATCGCCCAGACGTACTATCCGTCCATGTTTTGCCAGAAGAAATTGATCCAGCTCAGGCAGACGTGAAGGCCTTGGACGGGCTGTTGCACGTCTACTTGCCAAAGAAGAACAACAAGGGCCGGCGCCAAAAAAACGGGGGATATAAGTACGCCTACTAGGGGCGAACGAGGGGAAGGGCGCGGAGATGGGAGAGGAAGGCGTGGTGGGCACGAGTGAGAGAGCGACCGCGTAGAACGACCGTGCCGATGGTGCGGGCGGCTTGTTCGTCGGCGATGGGCACGTAGCGGCACGGCAAATTCTTTTCGACTGCCATTTCCGGAACGATGGAGACGCCCATGCCAGCGGCAACCATGCTTAGGAGGCTACTGAATTGGCCGCTTTCAAAAACAATTTGGGGATGAAGGCGCGCACGATCGCAGGCGGCGACGGCGGTGTCGCGAAAGCAGTGGCCGTCGCGGAGCAGCAAGAAGGGTTCGGAGCGAAGGTCTTTTAGGACGAGAGAGCGACCCTTGGCAAGTTTGTGATTTTTAGGAAGCGCAGCGAAGAGGCGCTCAGTGAGCAACGGGGCAGTTTCGAATTCGTGGCCACGGATGGGAAGCGCGAGGATGGCCACGTCAATGGCGCCCGCACGGAGACGGTCTAGAAGGACGGGCGTAATTTCTTCCATAACACTCAGAAGGGCCTGAGGAAATTTGCGCGAGAACGAAGTAAGACGCGAAGGGAGGAAGTACGGAGCAACCGTGGGAATGACGCCAACGGTGACGAGGCCGCTGATGGAATCCTTCCGCTCGACGACGTCTCCTTTAGCGACTTCCAGTTCACGGAGAACGGAGCGGGCGCGAGGCAGAAATGTCTTGCCAACGTCGGTAAGCCGTACCGAGCGGCCCAAGCGGTCAAAGAGACGCGCGCCGAGCTCATCTTCTAGCTTCATGATCTGCTGGGAGAGGGACGGCTGAGAGACGTGAGACTGCTCGGCGGCACGACTGAAGCTGCCGGTTTCGGCCACGGCGCAGAAGTAACGAAGTTGATGGAGCTCCATAGGCTATACCTATCTATCGTATCCGAACTATATATTGGATGTATAGGTCGCGGCTGGCTACCTTTGCAGTTGGGATCGCAGGCGACTTGCTCTGGGCCGCCGCTGTAATCCAACTGAGGAGGAAAGATGGCGGAAGAAAAAAAGAGAATTATGACCACGGACGCGGGCCGTCCGGTGGGCGACAATCAGAATTCGCTCACGGTTGGGCCGCGCGGGCCGGTGGTCTTCGAAGATTTTCTGCTGTTCGAAAAGATGGCGCACTTCAACCGGGAGAGAATCCCGGAGCGCGTGGTGCACGCGAAGGGTTCGGGCGCATACGGACATTTCGTTTGTACGAGCGCGGAGATCACCAAGTACACGACGGCAAAGCTGTTCAACGCCGTCGGGAAGAAGACGCCTACTTTCATTCGGTTTTCCACGGTGGGTGGTGAAAAGGGCTCGGCGGACACGGCGCGTGACCCGCGGGGTTTTGCATTAAAGTTTTACACCGAGGAAGGCAACTGGGACATGACAGGAAACAACACGCCCGTCTTCTTCATCCGCGATCCGCTGAAGTTTGGGGATTTCATCCATACGCAAAAACGCGATCCGGAGACCAATCTGAAGTCACCGACGATGATGTGGGACTTCTGGTCGCTCTCGCCCGAATCGCTGCACCAGGTGACCATCCTTTTCTCCGACCGCGGCACACCGGACGGCTACCGGCACATGAACGGTTACAGCAGCCACACCTTCAGCCTGATGAACGCCAAGAATGAGCTGTTCTACGTGAAGTGGCACTTCAAGACCAAGCAAGGGATCAAGAACTTTTTCCGCGAGCAGGCAGGCGCTCTGGAAGGAACGGATCCGGACTATTCGCAGCGAGATCTTTTCCACGCGATTAAGAAGGGCGATTCCCCGAAATGGCGCGTGTGCGTGCAGATCATGCCGGAAAAGGATGCGGAGACGTACCATATCAATCCGTTCGACCTGACCAAAGTTTGGCCGCACAAGGATTACCCCTTGCATGAGGTGGGTGAATTGGAATTGAACCGCAATCCGGACAATTATTTTGCAGAAGTCGAGCAGGCGGCGTTCGAACCGCGCAACGTTGTGCCGGGCATGGGTTTCTCGCCTGACAAAATGTTGCAGGCGCGGTTAATCTCTTATCCGGATGCTCACCGCTACCGGCTGGGCGTCAACTACGATTCTCTGCCGGTGAACAAGCCGCAGTGCCCGTACCACACCTACAACAAAGACGGCGCTACGCGTTTTGATGGAAATGGCGGGCCGTCGGTGAATTACGAACCGAACAGCTTCGGCGGCCCGACGCAGGACCGCTCGTATGTCGAACGGCCGCATGTGATCAGCGGAACCGTCGCGCGGCACGATCATCGGACCGATAGCGACTATTATACGCAGCCGGGGAATCTTTTCCGGCTGATGCCCGCGGACGCCAAGCAGCGGTTGATTGACAACATCGTATCGAGCCTGGGCAACGGAGTGCCGCAGCGCATCCAGGAGCTGCAAATCCAGCACTTCTACAAAGCCGATCCGGCGTATGGCACAGGCGTGGCAATGAGGCTGGGGCTGAGTATCGAATCGATCGTCACGAAGGCAAAACAGGCCAGCGCGGCGGATTGATTGAGCCTTCGGGGGCGCAGCGTGCTGCGCCCCCGACTTGAATTCAATAGTTCGCAGCGAAAAGCTTCACCAGATAGCGTCATCAGGTGCGTAGATGTCCTGAAACGCTTATCCCTCATCGCAGGATTGTAAGCCGGTCTACCAAGCGAACAACATGAACCATGGACTTTCTACAAAACGAGCACTGAGGAAACGGCATCCCGTTCGGAATCGCGGTGCACACCAATAGATAGACTCTCCCGACGCGAAAATATTCCATTGATTTTTTCTCTACTCACAAGAGGAATAAACGAGCATTAGGTTTGGTCACTGCCATTAGAGCATCGTGATTTTGATGCTCGTGGTTCGTGAAGCGCAGAAACTCAATGCACTGAAACCCGGTTACTGCAATTCCTGGGTGGCCAGACTCACGGAGTCAAGAAAAGCGTCGAACTATCTTGAATGAATGAGAGGATCTCAAAGGATGAAAAAAAGAGCTGCAGTAGCAGTGATTTTGTCGTGTTTTGTATCTAGCCTATTTGCAATAGGCACCGTCGCGGATGAGATTGCCTTCTTGACTCCGATTGTGGGCTCGAATCCTGGTGTCACAATCGCCGGTGTGAAGAGCGGAGGTGCGCCGTGGGTGGTCAACCGAGGGTTCGCAGTCTTGAATGATGAAGGGCGTCTGCGCGCGGACTTACGCGGCCTCATCTTGCCGAATCTGGGGACTCCCGGGCCAGTCACAGCGGTTGCCGCGAGCGTTGTATGCGGAGACGCAGTGGCTGCGAACACTGATTCCGTGCCACTCAGCGTGGACGGCAACGCCGAGATCCATGCGAAATTGCAAGTGCCATCTCCGTGCCTTGGCACGATCGTGCTGATTCGTGCTACTGCTTTCAACGGCACTCCACTTCCGGCTCCAGGGCCATGGATCGCGGCCACGGGCCTCACCAAGGATTCCGATACAGACCACGACAAGTAGAGTCGGAGCTACGCTCTCTATTCGTCTTACAACGTGCAACGCCACAGTCGTGTCCAAAAACTAAAGGAAACCACTAATGTCAAGAAGCTGGATTGTGTTCGCTCTGCTGTGTGCCGGCGTTTCGAACCTGGCCGTCGGTTCTTATGGTGCTTCCCCTAATGACGAGCATCAAGGTGCAATCGACTCCTCTGCTCAGCCGGTGAACCCGGTTGTTCAGTGGAATAGGACACTTCTCTTAATCGTTCGCACGCAGGGCGCGCAGCCACCAACGGTCCACCCTACCCGCAGCTTTGCGATCATGCACGCAGCGATCTACGACGCAGTGAATGCTATTGACAGAACACACCGGCCATACCTGGTCCGCCTTTCCGGCCTGCCACGAGATGCTTCGCAGGAAGCGGCAGCAGCCGCGGCAGCGCATCAAGTTCTGGTTGCCCTGTATCCGGGGTTCCAGGCCGCGCTCAATGCCGCACTACAGCAATCCCTGGCGCAAATCCCGGATGGCAACGACAAGGCTGAGGGTATCCGTATAGGACAGACCGTTGCGGATCGCATCTTGGCCCTGCGAAGCAACGACGGCGCGAATGCCAAGCCGATTCCCTATGTTTTCGGGACGGCTCCGGGAGATTACCAGTCGACGCCTCCGAATTTTCCGCCCCAGCCGCAATTCACGCATTGGTCCCGCGTAACCTCGTTCGCGCTGGAGCGTGCGAGCCAGTTCCGGCCCGGTCCTCCACCGGCGCTGACCAGCGACACGTACGGCGATGCTTTCAACCAAATCAAATCCCTTGGAATCGTCAACAGCACAACCGCTGCGCCCGATGAGGCATTGACCGGGCGGTTTTGGAATGGCGCCATACAGAACTATTGGAACGAGATTTCGCAGACGTTTGTGGTGGCGCACAGTTTGACGACGGCGCAAAGCGCCCGGTTGTTCGCGCTGCTGAACCTGAGTTTTGCCGATGACGTGATCGCTTTTTATGACGCCAAATACATCTACAATTTCTGGCGGCCAGTAACCGCGATTCGGGCCGCTGATCCTGGCATCAACCCTGAAACCGTGGCGGATCCGAACTGGCTCCCGGAAGTCGGAAAGACCGCTCCCGACCCATCCTATCCGGGCGCTCACGCCGTCATCAGCGCTTCCGGAGCAGAGGTGCTGATTTCCTTTTTCGGGCGGGACCATGCCGAGTTCAACGTGACTTCCGAGGTTCTTCCTGGAGTAGAACGATCATTCACAAGCATCACCGCGGCTGCCGAAGAAGCCACGTTAAGCCGTATCTTCGGTGGACAGCATTTTCACTTTGATCTAACCACCGGCCAAAGACTAGGCCGCGCCGTAGCAGACTTTGTCGTAGATAACTTTTTAACTTCTGTGCATCGGAAAGACGAACCCGACGACAAATGATCGGCTGCGGAGACGATGCGCTACTGATGACCGCATTCAGAGTCATCAAAGATTGTCGCTTGTTTTCAGAGATTTAACCTTGCTGAGAGACGGAGCTTGAAACGGTTCGAACTCGATTCTTTTACAGGAGAAAAACGATGAAGAAGCTAGGAAGCAGCGTTAATCGTGGAACAAACCGGCGCGCATTCTTGACAAACGGAATGGTGGCAGCGGGGGCCGCAACGATGGGCGCCACGCTGTTGCCAGGCACCTCGGTGGCCTTCGGCAGAGAGGAGGACGACCACGCGCCAATCACAAAGGGCGACATCGCAATTCTGACGTTCCTGAGCGCTTTGGAACAAGTCGAGGCCGATCTGTGGATCCAATATGCGGAACTTGGCGGAGCCACGAATCAAGGGCTCTCCACGATCGACCTGGAGCTCAACGGTAAGAAAATCGTCACCGGGTTGGCTCCCAATTACATTACGGCTCTGGAGGTTCTCGATGGCGACATGCCGCAGTACATCGCGGACAATACCGACGACGAAATCAGCCACCACCGATTTCTCAATAATTACCTGGCGTCGAAGGGCGCCAGGCCCATCGACCTGAGCGAATTCGCCACTCTGCCACCCAGCAGAGTCAGCGGAGTCCCGCAGACGGGACGCCTGACCAACTTGAAGCAGCTCACCGTCGATACAACGTGGTGGACACGCTACCGCAGCGAGACGGCAAACCCTGATTTCGGAGGCATTTTCGAGAACGCCGTTCTGGATCTCGCGAAGGGAAAACATCCCGCTATCCCGGTGGACGATGGCGACCTGATCCTGAACAGCGACGGCAGCATCCCCAACCACCTGCAGGCCATTGCCAACACTGCGGGCTTCCACTTTGCATTCATCGAGCAAGGCGGCAGTAGTCTCTACCCAGCGTTAGCTCAGAAAGTGACCAATCTGGAGGTCTTGCGGGTTCTGTTGAGTATCGGCGGATCCGAGATAATGCACTTCCAAACGTGGCACGACAAGGCCAGCAACGCTACCAATATCACCGACGGTGATCTTTCGTTTCCGAACCTGAATAGCGGAGTCGACCCGAATCCAAAAGGCACCAGTGTCAACCCAGCTGACGACTTCCAAACCAACCTGATCATGCCGGAACCAACCTTGTTCCTGAATGCGAAGCTTGGCCCGGTCTCCATAATTCGTCCGACGTCTACGGCTCAGGGTGGCGCAGTGGCGTCCGTTGTCAGCTTTGCTGATGATGGGCTCTTCCTCGACCCAGCTACAAACAAGAACACCGGGATCGTGGACGTGCTAATGCGTCTCGCAGAAGAAGCAGACGAGGCGCGCCGCAGATTTTAATATCAAAAATTAATTGTTCGTACGACTGAGAGGATCAATGAAGAAGATGGCGAAGCGTTTTCTGTTATCCATCGTTCCCAAGTCTCTGCTGGGCCTCGCAATATTTCTTTCGCTTTCCGGGTCGGTTCGGGCCCAGGTCCAAGCAGCGCAGGTTATCGAAGTTACGGCAACGAAGTACGAGTACTCAAGCTCACCAGTTCATGTGAAGATCGGCACCAAAGTTCAGCTCAAGATCACAGCCACGGACCACGACCATGGTTTCAGAATTGGGACTGTTTCCGATGGCGCCATGCCGAAGGACGCCGCTGGGCTGATTTTCACTTCGGCACAAGACTGTTGGCAGCTCAAGAAGGGTGAAACGACCACGATTGAGTTCTTGGCCCAAACGCCAGGCACATATACGTTTAAGTGTTGCCATACGTGCGGCCTTGGCCATAGAGGGATGAAGGGCCAAATTATTGTCGAGCAGTAGGATGCTGCATTCCAGGATGGTGACGAATGCTTGAGGGCGCCGAAATGACCAGAGTGAGCCGTGGAATAGAACAAAGGGATGTTCAGTCATCATTGTTGAAACAGAGCCATCGATTCCGAAGTTCGAATTTTACTAAATAAGAATAGAGGGGAACACATATGCTTTCACGTTGGATAGTGCGGTTCACTGGAATTGCGACACTTTCCCTGGCCGTGTGCGCCGCTGCATCCGCTCAGTATGGCGGAGGCGGGGGAACAGGTGGATCCGGAGGGACTGGCGCGTACACCGCGCCACCAGGGGGATACAGCTCTGGCAAAGCGATTGGAATTGGGGTTGGCGCCGCGGCTGGCGCTGCCCGTTGGCATCGCCCTTCTCGTCCGACACCATCATCACGCTGCAGACAAAACGCAGACCTATGTCACCGGCTGTACTCAGTCCATTCAGGACGGAATCAGTCTAACGAACGAGAAGGACAACCAAACCTACTCGATCATGTCCGGTAGCAAATCCCTGAAGGCAGGCGAGCGAATGACCCTTAAGGGGGTTGTTGTGGCTACCGACGGATCTGGAAATCCAACGTTTCAAATACAAAGCCTGATCAAGGACTACGGGACTTGTGGGTCAGCTTCGGCATCTAACTGGATGTCTCCGAGCTCAAGATCCCTAAACTGAGCGATGAATTTCCCAGAGCCACCATTCCCGAACAGGAATGGGTTGCCGCGATTCGAAGTTTAAATAGAAAGAAGTCAAGAGCGCCTGGCGGTTCCAAAGGGGATGGCATGTCCATGGTGCATACGAAATTCGTCTCACGTTTTCTATTCTTGTTCGCCGCATTGCCTTTGTCGGCGGGAGCTGTCCTCGCACAGTCGATGGACTACGCCATCGAACACGTTACGGTAATCAACCCTGGCGGCGAGCCACAACCCGATAGAACCATCATCGTCTCGGGACACACGATCACCACGATTGTACTGTCAAAGGATTTCAAGCCTACCGCTTCCGTACGGTTGATCGATGGCCGCGGCAAGTTTGTCATCCCTGGGTTGTGGGATATGCATATGCATTTCCGCGACGCGGGCCGCGACTTGAAGATGGATGTCGCTAATGGCGTGCTCGGGTTGCGCAATATGGGTGGGGTCGCCAACGAAGTGTTCCCATTGCGCGATGCGATCGCTCAAGGCAAACAAGTCGGGCCGAAGATTGTCGCCTGCGGGCCCATCATCGATGGCCCAACTCATGGTCCAATCCCCAATTCACCATTTCCGTGAAGACCGCCGATGAGGCGCGGGCAACCGTAGATTCGCTTCAGCAGCAAGGCGCCGATTGCCTCAAAGTGTACGACGGACTCTCGCACGATTCCTATTTCGCCATCATCGACGAAGCGAAGCGGCTCGGCCTCCCGGTAGTTGGACACCTTCCCAGCGCGATCAGCGTGCGGGAAGCCTCGCAGGCCGGACAACGGTCCTTGGAGCATGGCATTGCCCTGGCAGGAGGAACAACCACCGAAGCCGCCTACATTCAACGACGCCTCGATCCATCTGCTTTTGAAGAGGCCCTGCGCACGAAGAATTTCGCGTTGATACCGGCAAAAATCGCAAGCGACGAAACCATGATGCTCGACCACTTCAGTACGAAAGTGGCTGACGAAACGTATTCACTTTTGGCCCTGAACGCCACGTTTCTCACGCCAACCCTTGTGACGCAACGGGCGCTCACTTTCGCTGATGACCTCATCAAGGAAAACGACCCGCGCACGCAGTATGTCTCTGCCGAAGAACTTAATTGGTGGAAACCCGAGAACGGGATGCTGACGAAGTATCGCACGCCCGAGTATATCGCCATGCGGAAGAGGGAGTACGATCTGCTCCTGAAGGAAGTTCATCGCGCCCAGACCATGGGAGTCCATCTTCTTGCGGGCACCGACATCACAATTCCATTCACCTATCCCGGTTTCAGTCTCCACGACGAGCTCGCCTTGTTTGTCAAGGCAGGCTTGTCACCGTCGCAGGCGCTGGAAACCGCCACCACAAATCCCGCTTTGCTCTTGGGGCTATCCAAGGAGTGGGGCCGCGTGTGGCCGGAATATATTGCCAATTTCGTGCTCCTGAATGCAGATCCGTTGAAGGACGTCGCGAACACGAAGAACATACATGCCGTAGTGTTAAACGGCGAGTTTTTGGATCGTGCCCGGCTCGACCAAATGCTCCGTGAGGCACGAATACCAAACGATTCAAGCAAACCGGCCTCCCACTAAGCGCTTCGCCACATCGCCAGTTTCCTGTGACTGAAATTCGTTGAATAGGCAAAGACTCGGAGACATTAGCGCGCCTGTTCCTCCTTGTTCTCGCCATCAAATTCCTTGGTTCAACGCGGGAGGCCGATACGGCGCACAAGGTCTTGAAAGCGCGGGTCCGAGCGGAGAGGGTCGAGGCCCGGCCGCAGCAGGACTCCGGGGTTGAATCGCTCTTCGTAGCCTTTTTCTAGCCAATTCATGGCTTGATCTCGATCCCCGAGAGCTGCATAGATCACAGCAATCTCAGAACCATGCGAGTAAATAGAGTTTGATCGCTTCTTCAAATCACTCAATAGCTTCATCGCTTCGCTCCTCCTGCCGGATGCGGCGTAGGCGCGAGCAAGATTAGCCATGACCGTCGGGCTTCCCGCGGAAAGCTGTGCTGCTTTTTGCAGTTCTGCGACCGCTTCGTCGTTCATGTGTTTCTGGAGGTAGGCCTGGGCGAGTTGATTATGTGCGAGAGCGAAATTAGGATCCATTTCGATCGTCTTGCGGCTCTGTCGGATCGATTCGTCATAAGAATGCGCAAGAACAAGAAGCTCCGCCAAATCGGCGTTAATGATGAGAGATAGAGGATCCAAGTTTTCCGCTTTTCTCATTTCCGCAATCGCTTCGTCATACCTGCCCAGCAGGCTCAAATGCCAGGCATACCAATGGTGAGCGGTTGCGTAGCTTGGGTTCAGTTCAATAGCCCGCCGGAATTCTTTCCCGGCAGAGTCAAAATCCCAGTCGAAACCATCCAAGCAGAATGCAAGCGAGTTGTGGGCTTCGCCGAGCGTGCTGTCCAATTCCAGAGCTTTGATCGCCGCGCCCTTTGCTTTTGGGAGTGCCTCCTTGGGAGTCATCACCGCATACTGCCAGTCTCCCAACAAAGAATAAGTGTCGGCTAAGCCAGAATAAGCTTGGGCATATTTCGGGTCCTCGTCGATGGCCTGATTGAAATAAGCCAAAGCGACTTTCAAACCATCCGCCGTTCGTTTGTTCCAGAAGTAACGCCCCTTGAGAATGGACTCGTACGCTTGGGGATTAACGACCTTCAGGTTTTTCAGCGCAGCCTGTTCCTGGGGATTCACGTTGATTCGAATTTGATCTGCGATGGCTCTGGCCACCTGATTCTGGAGCGCCAAGGTATCCCGCAATTCACCCTGATAGCTCTGGGACCATAAGTGCTTGTCCGCAGAGGCTTCGATCAACTGCGCCGTGATACGGACCTGATCTCCAGAGCGGAGCACGGTGCCTTCCACCACCGCGTCCACGTTCAGCTCACGAGCGATCTGCGGCAGAGGCTTGCGCGTGTGTTTATAAGCCATCACTGAGGTACGCGAGATCACACGCAACGCGCTGATCTGGCCGAGGTCCGAAATCAACTCGTCGGTCATGCCATCCGCGAAGTAATCCTGAGACGCATCGCTCGAAAGGCTTTCGAGCGGAAGGACCGCCAAGGACCGAATGACAGGGGACGGGCGGTTCCAGGGATGTAACTTCCAAGCGGCAAGAGAGGCCACCAGTAGAAGGAGCACGAAGGCCGATATCTTCCATGCAAATGACGACAGAAGATACTTGGGCATTGCGGGTGTGCCAGCGAGATCCGCGAGATCACCAACTTCTGCCACGGGACGAAGCAGAGGGGCGAGTTCCGGGCTGCGAACAGTGGCCGCATCGGCAACTTTAACCTCCGCAAGGAAGCGGTAGCCGCGACGAGCAACGGTTTCCACAAAGCGGGGACCCTCGGCGGAGTCGCTGAGTGCCTCGCGAATTTTGCTGATCGCTTTGTTGAGCCCGTGGTCGAAATCCACGAAAGTGTCCGCGGGCCAGAGTTTCTTTTGCAGCTCCTCGCGAGTTACGACCTCGCCGGGGTGCTCGAGCAGCATCGCCAAGAGTTGGAAGGGCTGTTCCTGAAGGCGAATTCGCAGGCCGTGCTTGCGCAATTCGCCAGCGCGAAGATCCAGTTCGAAAACCCCAAAACGAAGCCGCCCGTGTAGGTGAAGGTCTTCTTGCATGGAAAGATGAATGCCCAACGAAATTGAGTGTACCACCTGGCAGAGTTCGCGGGAATCCGAGACGGGGACATCTTCCCATAAGTCTTTTATAGAGGCGAACTTACCAGGGGACCCCCGTTCCCGCAGGAAAGAACCGCCTGTCCATTGAATCGATTTCAAGTGCGAAACATAGTGATGTCGTCAAGCGAAATGCTAGGACGCTTTCCGTCGCAGGGAGGTTTCAATGTTCGAGCACAACCGGCTTCCGAATTTTGAGGAGGCCGTGCTGCCGCATCTTGATGCCGCCTACAACCTCGCGCACTGGCTGACGCGCAATGAGCAGGACGCCCAGGACGTAGCCCAGGAAGCATACTTACGCGCTTTCCGATTCTTTCCCGGCTTCCGCGGCGGCGATGCACGTGCCTGGCTCCTGAAAATTGTCCGGAATACTTTCTATACCTGGTCGCATGCAAATCGGCCACTGCAAGACGCCGCCGAATTTGACGAGAATTTTTTCACGCCTGATTCTCGCGTTCCCAATCCAGAAGAAGTTGTCCTCCAAAACGACAGCGACACTCTGGTACGAAAAGCGCTGGAGATGCTCCCGCCGAACTCCCGCGAAGTTCTCATTCTGCGCGAACTCGAGGGAATGTCCTACAAAGAGATTGCAGATATCACCGGCATGCCTATGGGCACCGTGATGTCGAGCTTATCGCGTGCGCGCGGCCACCTTCGTCAAGTTCTGACGACTCTTATGAACGAAGATCCGATGACAAGTTCATGGCGAATAGCAAATGTGAACGCATGAGTGCGTGGGAGTAAGCGGAAGTTGCAGATATGCACTCATTGTTGCGGCGGGGCGGCAAACCTCGAGCTTATTTGCTTTTCGGTCATGAATTGATGGGGCAGGAATGCTTGATAAGCGGCAAGGACGGATAGAGACGTCTCCATCAGTTCCCCGGCCGGTGCATTGAGAGAAACGGTCATAACTTGGCGACCGAAAGACTCACAATTTTATTCCCTCCTCCTAAACCTCGCTGGATCGGGGAATTATCCAAGAGCATGCGTGGTCTTACACGCTGAAGACAATGAAATGTCTCGCAGTTCAAAACCGCATCGAACAAGGAGATTTGAGATGATCTGGGCTCGACATTTGAAATTATTTACGAAGTTAGGCGTGGTAGCGCTTGCACTGGGCGCTTTGGCGACTAGAGGGAACGCGCAGAACGCATACCAAGGCAAGTTCACCCTGCCAGTTGAGACTCACTGGGGAGGGACCACACTTCCGGCTGGCGATTACACGTTTGCTCTGCCATCCAACAGCTCTCCGTACAGATTTTACATCCAGGGACAGGGAGTTAGTGCCATTGTCACGGCCGCTACAGCCGATCAGGGAGTGGTTTCTGAACGCCCGCAGTTAAACCTGGTGGACATCGCAGATGTACTCACCGTCCAGACATTCGAGGCGCCGGGGCTAGGAGTGACCTTTACCTACGCGACGCCCACACAAAAGCACATGGGACGCAAGGAAGCCCGTCAAAAGACGGTGCCACGGACCGCGCGTGCATCACAGGCCAGTGAAAACAAAACATCCATCGAAGTCCAGACTGCGGGTCGCTAAGGAAAAAAGTCATGCAAGTCATTGCAAACGCCAGGTGCAGAAAGATAGTGGTTGGATCCCTGGCAAGGCCAACTATACAGAAGCGGCGTAGCCTAAATTGGGAAGCGCGTTCCGGCACGGAATGCATCTTGAAGAAGGCTGCGCCGTCAGTCTCTCCAAGCGCCAGCGATGAGATGAGCGAAGCGGAGGCCATCCAGCGAGCGCGCGACGGCGATCCGACCGCGTTTGAATTCCTCTACCGTTTGCATAGCCGACGTGTGTATGCGGTGTGCTTGCGCATGATAGGAAACACGGCCGAAGCAGAAGATCTGACTCAAGAAGCTTTCTTGCTTTTGCTCCGCAAAATTCACACGTTTCGCGGCGAATCGGCCTTCTCTACCTGGCTGCACAGGCTGGCGGTTAACCTCGTGCTGATGCGTCTCCGCAAGAAGTCTCCACCAATGGTCTCGATTGAAGCGACTTCCGAGCCCGACGACGAAACCGTCTCATCAAGCATTGATATTGGGGCGCCTGACTTGTCACTGGAGGGATCTATTGACCGAATAAATCTCGAACGCTGCATCCAGCGATTGTCCGTGGGCTACCGCACAATATTTGTGTTGCACGATATTCAGGGATATGAACACAACGAAATTGCCGAGATATTAGGACGCTCGGTAGGTGATTCGAAGTCGCAGTTACACAAGGCCCGCACGCGGCTGCGTGAACACCTCAACGAACTCCAGCGTGACAAGGCGCGCGATGAGCGCCTAGCAGCCTGCAAGCTGAGTTCCCGGTCCAAGACCGCGTTGGTCCCTTTGACGGCCAACAACTCTTGATATTGAAGGAGAAGAGAAAGTGATAGCTCCAAGATTTCTCGTCCCCGTTGACGCGAAGATGGCCGACACCGTGAGTGCCCAAGAAGAACTGAAGGCGGGTCCACCACGAGAAGCTCCGCCATTCGCTCGTGAGTCGAAGCAAGCTGTTCTTGCAGTTCGTAAGGAGTTTTTTGCGGAGGCAATGCTGGAGAATAGTCCGACTAGACCACCGCGCCGGGTAGCTGATTTCGTTGTTTCTGGAACCCTACAAGTGCTCTTACTATTGGTGCTGCTTGTGGTTCCGCTTTACTTCAGCGAAGCGATCGATTTTCATCAGCTCAACGCGACTTTGCTTGCGCCGCCGCCTCCCGCGGCAGCTCCACCGCCTCCAGCCGCGTCGGCACGGTCGGTCGCGCCGAAACGGAGGGCGTTGTCGGTGGCAGGGAAGTTGATGGCGCCAACGGTCATACCGCATCAGATCGCGCGTCTCAGTGAAGAGCCGGACGCCAGCGATTTGGCGGTTGCCATTGCCCCAGGTGATGGCGTTCCTGGTGGGGTGCCTGGAGGACAGCTTGGCGGCGTGCTCGGCGGAGGCCTGTCCGGCGCTGTTCCTCCAGCTCCAACTCCAATCGATTCAGTGCCGAAGGGTCCGATTCGTGTCGGTGGAAAAGTGAAGGCACCGCGACTCATCTTTGGGCCCGACCCCGTCTACCCCCTCCTGGCCCGACAAGCCAGGGTCAGCGGCGCGGTTTTGATTGATGCTGTGATTGACACCCAGGGAAATGTAGTTGAAATGCGGACGGTATCTGGGCAGCCAATACTTGCATTGGCCGCGATGGAGGCGCTCCGCCAATGGAAGTACGAACCAACAATCTTAGGCGTTGAGGCTGTTCCCGTGCGATTGCTCGTGACCATTACGTTTGAACGAAAGGACCCTCAAGGGTAGACAACATATGAAGAAGAGAAGCCCCCATTCCCTAGAGTGGTTTCGATGTTCAGCCTGTTCGTGACATTGCTTCCGCTTTCTCTGAAAGCGACAGAGATGAGACCGTTGTTTAAATACACGGCTGAATTCACTGCCAGCAATAACACTAGGGTCGCATCTAGAATTATTCTGAAGGATTACTCAACAGTGATCACCGCGCAGCATGCCAGCGATCTCATACTGGTAAACGACAAGAGAGTTCTGTTGACCACGTCGGCTCGAAGCGAAAGGACCAAGGCTCTGATCGACGCGAACGAGGATAAGTGCTTAAGAGACGACTCCCAGGCAATCACCCCCGAAGTGCACGTGCAACACGAGGTTACATTGCGCGCCTTCGGCGGCGCTGAAGCGACCGGAGCCCCTCACTCGGCCTCGGATGCGAGTTGCGCGCCGATTCATTTTCAGCTCGCGGGCGGTCTCATCTACTTGCAGGCAGGCCTGAACGGCTCAATGCCTCTTTGGATGATGCTGGACACGGGTTCGAGTGTCACTGTCTTTGACGAATCCGTATCGAGGACACTGGGAATTTTGTTCATTGGCGAAGGGAATGCTTACGGACCCGGGCAAGGGTCTGCCCAAATGTTGAAATTCGCAAGCCACACTACTCTCATGTTTGGCGGGGAGGAGCTAGGCGATCAAACTGTGGCCACGCTGCCTCTGGAATGGTTCTCACGCGAGGTGGGCCGAAGGACTGATGGATTCCTTGGCTCCAATATATTCCGCAACTATGTCGTTGAAATTGATTACGCAAACCAGGTGCTCCGGCTGCACGATCCAGCTTCCTACGCGTATTCCGGTTCAGGTCAGCGTTTGCCACTCCAGTTCGTCTGGGACGACATACCGACTGTCCGTGCGGAGGTTGTGGCGCAAGACGGGACAGCCATCACCGGTGTTTTCTTAGTCGATTCAGGCGCAACGACTGCGGTTTGGCTTACGAAAGCCTTCACCGAGGCACATCCAGAGTTTCTTTCGGAGCACGAGACGATTGAAGTCCCAAACGTGGTTGCCGTGGGAG
>WNFH01001044.1_pt1 | contig 22834 bp, 20 predicted proteins | sample 5400411 | NCBI WGS metagenome assembly WNFH01 (sample SAMN13153347, study PRJNA577476) | soil metagenome | isolation source: 200 cm saprolite under Douglas fir tree site 2 hole 3 | place: USA:California | collected 2015-04-18 | reverse complement strand
GCTGAACCTTCGCCTGAGTCGGCGCGAAACGGGCGAAGGTGCCGAACACGATGGTGAACACCTCGCCGTGCTGCAGCCAGATGTCACGACCGAACACGAGCATTCCGATCAAGGTGAGGATCGAATACGCGGCGGCGAAGCCAGCGATGTGGGCCGGCACGGCGGGGCTTGGGTAGACAAGCTCGATCCACGCAAAGGCGAGCAGCAGCAAGCCCGCCGGCCAGACACCGAGCGCCGGCCAGTACGGCAGCCGTCGCGACAGTTCGGTGCCGGCGGCTAGCCGATAGAGCCGCTCCGCCCCTTCGAACAACGTCCGCCACGGATTGATCAGCTGCCACAGGTCTCCAGCGAAGGCCGAAACATAGGCAAGGCCGACCCAGAAGATGATCCACACGAGCGTTGGCGCGATGTTGCGGTATGGGTTCTGATCGCCGATGAACCCGGCGAGCACCGTGACAATGAATACGCCAAGCGCGACGAGCCGGAGCAGCAGAACAACACCTGGCCATGCGATCAGCCGGCCGGGCGCGGTGGCGAGCAGATCGACATGCGGGCCGCGACGGGTGGCGGGGGCATGACGAACGAACAGCCCGAAGACGAGGAATGACAATGCGACCGCGGCGGCAGCTCCGAAGAGATAGAGCGAAAGAGGCAGCGGCAGGTCATAGCGCTGGCCGAAGCCGTGGGCGGCAGCAGGTGCCGCAGTGCCGAGAGCGACACACGCCGCTGCTGCAAGCGTCCGCAACACGGCGGCGCTATTGCGGATAGACCTCGATAAGGACAAGCGGTGGCTCATGATGGGAGGGGCTACCTGCGCGCTCGCGCGCATCATGGAGGTGGATGGGGAAGCGTCCGGTCGCGCGTGCCGTGAACTTCATTTCGGCGATCGCGCCGGCCTCGACTTTCTGCTCAATGTCATAGCCGTGCAGATGCAGGGTCAATGGCTGGTCCGTGCCCCAGCGCAGCTTGACCACATCGCGCTGTTTGACGCGGATCAGGCGCATGTTCTGCGCCACCTGCCCGTGCTCGATCTTGAGGTCGAACGTCAGCTCCGCGGCTTGCACGCCCACGCTCGACGCGAGCGCACCCGCCATTGGCAGCAGCATGCATCGGCGCAGTGTGAGCGGCATTCGCGGCATGGACTTGCTCCGAAGCATTCATCGACGCGGCTTGGACGCGACATCCGAGATGCGGTTGAACACCCAGTTCTCGTCATATGGCGACGGCACGGCTGCCGGGTCGCCGAGCGCAAACCACATCAGGCGGCCAAACGGGTCGGTAAAGCCTGCGATCGGGTTCCACGCTGCCTTCGCCCGCCCGTCGACCCCGAGCGCGAGCCAGCCATTCCAGGGAAAATCCTTGAGCTTCACCGTGCGGATGAACATCGGCGAATTGAAGCCTTCGTGGGCGTCATACGCGATGTTCTCAATACCAGCCGAGAACTCGGAATTGAAATATTCCCGCTTGACGGTGTAACCAGCGACGGTCTTGCGGCAGCCGCCCACGAGCGCGCCGACGAGGTCGCGTTCCAGATTGATGCGCTCGACCGCGCCGTCATAGTCGCCGGCCCGCAGGCGCTCGACATCGGATTGGATGCGACGCCGGTGCGCCGGATCGGAGATTGCGTCCGCGAGCAGCCGATAGGCGGCAAACCAGCCGGTCCGGGCCCAGCGCGGACCAAACCAGCCGTTTAGCGCCACGCTCGCCGAGGCCACGAGGTCGTCGGCGCGCACTTCATTGATCGCGAGGTCCCAGTCGGATTCGCCGGCCTGCCATTCGGCACGAACGAGGCTTCTTGCCAGCGCGCCTACGGTCCTCACCTTCAACTCACCGACGATGGCGCCGGTTGCGTCAGTGGGGCCGCCGAGAAGGCGCGCCTTCGCGGCCGCAGCCAGATCGACATGGTTGAGAAAATCGCCGTGAAACGGCGTGACCGGATAGGGATGCAGGATCAGCTCACTGGCCTTGCCGCCGATCTCGCGGACTACGGCCCGGGTAAGCGCACAGATGGACGCCTCGTCCTTCGCCAGCGGCGATGCCGGATTGACACGAACAATCACGAACGAGCCGTGCGACTCGACAGCGGTGATGGTCTCGGGAATCGCACCAGCAAATCGCGGCGTACCGCCAACATAAGCATGCATCTTGCCGTCGCGCAGGAGGTCCGCCGCCCGCTCGGACGCCACCGTCGCGATCTCGATCTCATGGGGATAATAAGACGGATAGACCGGCAGCTCGTGGCCGCTGCGGGCCACGGTGATCGCGATGGACGTCATCGCGGCGATGAGCAGGCTGCATCTGGTCATTGCACCATCCGGAACGTTCAGACACGGCGTTTCGCAATCGTGTCGGCTTGCGCGCAGCTAGCCGCGCAACGCCTTCATCACTTTTTCGTCGGCGAGCGCTTCCCTCGGCGACCCGTGGAAGATGATCTCGCCACGGTCGATGGCATAGAGCCGGTCGCCGATGCGCGTCGCCGCGCCCAGATGCGATTCCGCCATGAGGATGGAAACGCCCATCGCCTTGATCTTCGTGACTGCCTCGGCAAAGCGATTGACCACGACCGGGGCCAGGCCTTCGAAGGCTTCGTCGAGCAACAACAGCGAAGGCGACAGCATCATGGCGCGCGCGATCGCCACCATCTTGCGCTGACCGCCGCTCAGGTGCAGGCCCTGGCGCTGGAGCAGGCTCTGCACTTCGGGAAAGAGGCTGAACGCCTGGGCTTCGGGGTCCACCCGCTGACCGCCGTTACGGCGCTTGGCGACCTCATCGCCGAGCCAGCGACTGATCATCAGGTTCTCGCTCACCGACAAATCGGGAAAAATCCCGCAATCCTCGGGCGAATAGCCGATGCCACGTTTGGCCCGCTCGTGCGGCGGGAGCCTGGTCACGTCTTCGTCATGGAACAGGATCTGTCCGGCCCGGACCGGGAGAAATCCCATGATGCTCTCGATCGTGGTAGTCTTGCCGGCCCCGTTACGCCCGACGAGGCACACCACTTCCTCCTTGTCGACGCGCAGCGACACGCCGCTGAGGATGTGGGCCGGGCCGCGGTAGGTGTCGATCGCATTGACCTCGAGCACGATCAATCCTTTCGTGAGAAGGCGTCGGGACCGGAAGAGCCGATCAGGATCATTGCGACCTGCTCATTCTTCCTGATCTCGGCGGGGGTGCCTTGGGCAAGAATCGCGCCCTGGTGCATCACGACGATGCGATCGGAATATTTGAACACGACGTCCATGTCGTGCTCGACGACCACGGCTGTTATGCCCTCGCCGCGCACGACCGAGGCGATCGTGTCCATGATCTGGCCCTTGTCGCGCGTGCTCACCCCGCTCGTGGGCTCGTCGAGGAATAGTAGCTTGGGCCGCAGCGCATAGGCGAGCGCCACGTCGAGCAGCTTGCGCTCGCCTTGCGCAAGACCGCGCGCAAGCTCGTTGCGCTTGCCGGCGAGCCCGAATTGGTTGAGCACCGCGTCGGCTTCCCGCGTCACCTCGCTTTCGCGGTGAGCGAGCGCCGCAATGTTGCGCGTCTTGCCTTCGCGGGAAAAAATCGCCATGGCGACGTTGTCGAAGGCGGTGAGATCGTCGAACAGATTCACGAGCTGGAAGCTGCGCGCAATTCCTGCCTTGACGCGCTGGGTCACCGAGGCGTTGCTGACGTCCTCGCCCTGAAAGATGATTTTTCCGGAATCGGCGCTGTAATATGCGCTCACGACGTTGCAGAACGAGGTCTTGCCGGCACCATTGGGGCCGACCAGCGAAATGAACTCGCCCTCCTCGATGGTCAGATTGACGTCGTCGACAGCATGCGTATCGCCGAAGTACTTCTTGAGATGGACCGTCTCGAGGAGGCTCATGAGGTCCCCCTGGTAAACCTGGCGGCAAGGCGCGCGGCTGTCCCCACGATGCCCGACGGCAGCGCTAACACCAGGACCACGAGCACCACGCCGAGCAGGAACTGCCAATATTCCGTGCTCGCGACCGCATAGGTCTTGAGATAGTTGAACACCACGGCGCCGACGATAAAGGATGTCGGGCGTGGTCAGTCCATTGAGCGGAACCCAGAGGACACCGGCCAGGCCCGTGAACGCGCCCGATATGACGAAGGCGATCCAGCGGTAGTGCCGCACTGATATGCCGACGAAGCTCGCGCGCGTCTCGTTATCGCGAATCGCCTGCAGCGCTTTGCCGAACGGCGAATGCACGATGACCCACATGATGACCGTCGCCAGCGCGAACAGTCCAAGTACATAATAATAGTAGGCGAAGACAAAGCGTTGGAACGAACCGGGGCCGCCGAAGTTGACGAGACCGCCGAGCAGCGTGAGCTTGGCATAGGCGACGCGGATGCCGTCGGTGCCGCCGGTCACCCAGAAGAACTTGAAGGCAAGGCTCCACAACACCTGCGACAATGCCAGTGTCAGGATGCTGAAGAAGATGCGCGTGTGCCGTACGCACACGAACCCGAACAGCGCGGAGATGAGCAGCGTGCCCAGGAGCCCGCCGACGATGCAGAGCTCCATGGATTGCGCGCCGAGGTCGCGTACGATGAACGCAACCGTATAGGCGCCGGCGCCGAAATAGGCAGAATGGCCGAACGACAAGAGTCCGGTATAGCCGAGCAGCAGATTGAAGCCGAGCGCCGCGATGGCCATGATCAGGCCGTAGGTGAGCAGCACCGTCTGGTAGGGATCGACCAAACTCGGCAGCACCGCGAGCACAAGGAGTATTGCGATCGCGACCACAGCCGGCCGCCAAGCAGACGGGCCAGTGCTCGTGATCGCGCCTTTTTTTGCGACGGCGAGGCTCATCGTCATGCCCTCCCAAACAGTCCGGTCGGGCGAATGAGCAGGACCGCGGTCGCGATCAGGTAGAGCACGGCAAGCTCGATCTCAGGGAAGAACTGGATGCCGGCGGTGCGGACGAGGCCGACGATCAGTGCACCGACCAGTGCGCCTTCGAGGCTCCCGAGCCCGCCGATCACCACGACAACGAACGCCAAGATTAGGGCCTCAATGCCCATGCCGAGCACGGCGGCCTGCGCCGGCACCACGACCGCGCCGCCCAACCCTGCCATGAAGCAGCCGATGGCGAAGGCTTGCACGTAGACACGGCTGACATTGACCCCGAGCGCTGCGGCCATGCGCCGATCCTGCGAAGTGGCGCGCAGGATGACGCCGAACCTGGTACGGTAGATGATCCACCACAGGCCGAGAGCGGCGATCAGTCCAATGGCGATGACGAACAGGTTGTAGGTCGGATAGAGCAGCCGGCCGATCGGGATGCTGCCCATGTGATCCATGATCGATCCGGCGGTGAGTGGCGTACCGCCGAACAGGAACTTCATGGCGTCTTCGAGGATCATGAGCAGGCCGAACGTGATCAGCAGATGGTACTCCTCCGGCCGTCGGTAGAGCGGACGCAGCAGCGTGGGCTCGATCACCGCGCCCACGACCGCGATCGCGACGGCGCCGACGGGCAGCAGGAGCAGCAGGCCGGCAACGCCGAGCGTACCGCTCGCCGCATGGCCGACCGCCCCGCCGACGACCCAGGCCGAGACGTAGGCACCGAGCGCATAGAGCGTCCCATGGGCGAGATTGACGATGCGCATGACGCCATAGATGAGGCTCAGGCCCGCGGCGATCAGAAACAAGACCGCCGCGTAGAAGAATGAATTGAGCAATTGGATGATGAAGATCGTCATCGTTCTTCCTCACGCGGTCTGTGGCGTCTCAGATCTTCTCACACGAACTGCGGCGCCTCGGATTTCCCTCCACTGTCTCAGTTGCTCCGAAAGTTCATGCGGCCGATGGTCGGATTGATCGTATTGCCGTCGAGAAAGATAGCCGTGAAGACTGTGTAATTGCCTGCCGGGAGATTCGGCGGCAGCGACACGGCAAAGCGTCCGTCGTCTTCCCGGCTCGCGCCCCCGGCTGCGACCACCATGCCATTCTCGCCGAGGAGAACGTACCGTGCCACCGGCCGGATCGGCAGCATCTCGCGCAGCGTGTCGCGCTTGAGCGACACGCGAACGATGCGGCGATCGCGCTGCTGCTTGAGCGCGATCTCGGCGTCGGCCGTCACCAAAATGCGATTGCCGATGTGCTCGACCCGCGTCACGAACGCCTTGGCTGGATAGGCATAGAAGTCGAACGTGCCAAGGCCAACCGGATAGGTGAACTCGCGAATGACGTCGAATGTGTAGACGTCAGGCGAGAAGCTCCTGAGCCGGTAGGGACCATTGGTCACGAGCAAGTGGTTGTTGGCTTCGACGAATTGATCGAGCGCCTGCCAGCGTGCGGTCGCGGCTTGCGCGCTCACCAGGCTTTCGAGCGCCGCAGGTCGGTAGCCGGCCGCGGCGAATTCCTTGATCAACGCGCGCAGCTTGTCGCGCTGTGCAGGATCGCGCGCGAGGTCGAGCCACGGCAAATTGCGCCGCTTGGCCTCGCTTCGCGAGAAAGCCGCGATTTCGCGCTCGACGGCGGCTTCCATCAGCGCCAGCACGTGCCACGGCACCGAGCTCCACGGCGGCGCCACCAGCGCATCCTCATGCTCGTCGGTCGGGATGGCGTCGACATAAACCTCCACGATTGGCGAGCGATAGGTGAAGACGAGATCAGCGATCGGGAGCTTCGATTCCTCCACGCCAATGACGCGGACACCCTTGAGGCGGTCCCGCATCAGGCTGGTCGTGGCGGAAACCTCGGCATCGAAGGTCGCGGCGGCCGGCGAGCTACCCCATCGGTACGCAAAGGCGTAAGGGTAGATCAGGTCGGCGGTCTCCATTTCGCTGCCGTCCTGGAATGACGATGCCAGGACGCGGTAGACGACTTTGGTCATCGCGCTCCCGACAACGCCGATCGGAACGAGCCGGCCGGTGCCGGGCTCCGGCACCAGGGCATCGGCGGGGACGCGAATGGATTGCCGCGTCGATTGCTCCGTAGGCCGAACCTCCGCGCGATTGGGAGCCCACAGACTGTTGTACGGGACGGCTAAAAACGCATCGTCGCCGACGATCGCCCACACCAGCCGGCCGGGCGCGTCCGTGAACCCGGCAACCGGGTTCCAGGCTGCGGTTGCGCGGATGTCGATGCCCAGTCGGAGCCAGCCATTCCACGGCAGATCCTTGAGCTTGAGCGTGCGCAGGACGACGGCTGAGTTGAATCCGAACTGCGAGTCGACCGCTATATTCTCGATTCCGTTGGAGAAGTCGTCGGTATAGAACTCGCGCCGGAGCCGATAGCCAATCACCGCGCGGTCGCAACCGCGGGTCAGCTCCGTTATCAGGTCGCGTGCGATGTTGAGCCGCTCGGCCGGGTCTCTGTAATCCGCTTCGACAAGCCGCCTATAGAGTTCGTCGGCGTGTTTACGCTCGGCCGCGCCACTGACGGCGGGCCGCAGCAGGTGATAGGCCTGGAACCAGCCCTCCTTGACCCAGGGCGGTGCTGGCCAGGCATTAAAGCCGACGTTGGCGGCGCGCAGCACCTCGTTGACGGCAACCTCGTCGAAGCGGATGTCCCAGTCTGTCGGATGAAGCGCAAGTCGGTGAAGCACCATGTCCTCGCTGCCGGCGTTTTGCGCGCGCACGGTCACCGGGGCACCCACGTCTGCGGCAGCCAACACGAAGGGCTTCGTGTCTGCGTCGCGATCCGCGTGACCGATGTAGTCCGCATGGTACGGCGTGATCGGGTAGCGGCGCGGAACCACGTCCGGATGCGTCACCAGGGCATTCGCGGCATTTTCGATCGCGCGACAGCGCGCTTCGCGCCCCTGCGCGCGCTGTGGATTGACGCTCACAGTGATGAATGAGCGCAGTGAAACGACTGACTTGAGGTATGACGGCATCTCTCCCGAAAACTGCGGGATGGCGCCGAGATAGGCGTGCAGCGGATCCTTGGCATTGCTGAATTCTCGGGCCGCCGCTCCGGGATCGAGCGGCTCGATGCGGATTTCCTGCGGGTAGAACGAGGGATAGTACGACACCTCATGCCCGGCCTTCGCCGCCGGCGCAGTGGCGCACAGCAGCGCCGCTGCGAGTGTGCCGCTTTGCATGAGGGATCTCCGCACGGACATCACGACCCTCGAGGCAACGCCGGCCCTGCAACAAACCGACCACGCCCTCGCGGAACGAGGGCATGGCTGGTTGATGGGCGAGCTTCAGGCCACCTCCTGTGGCCAGGTCTCCTTGATCCAATTGTAGGTCGACGTCGGATCGTTGTGCGAGGTGCCCGGCTTCGGCCAGTTCGGCGGCGCGGTGATGTTGCGGATCGGGATCGTGATCATCCTGCCCGGATCGAGGATCTGGAACGGGTACTCGGCCACGTTCTTGCTGAACCCGGTCACCGCGTCCTTGTAGCCCTGGTGATTGTCGGGCCGGATGTAGAGATAGCCCGCCGCGGTCTCGAAATACATGCCTTCGAGCTGGCTGATGATCGCCTCTTCGTCCGGCCAGCCGCCGACGAGCGCGTTCGCTTTCTCGACCGCCGTCCGGTACATATGAAGCGTGTGGTACGCGCCATCCGACTGGAAGTTCGGATACTCGTTCCAGCGCTTGAAATACTTCTCCACGAAGGTCTTGTTGGCCGGCCAGCGATTTCCCGGCGGGAAGGTGAAGTAGTAATTGGAGTGGACGCCAGCGATGACACCTTCCGGGTGATCCTTGCCGATGGCGTGCGGCGCGACGCCGAAGGCGATCGTGCTCGCGAACTTGGCGTTGTTGAACATGCCGTAGCGCAGCGCTTGTTTGTAAAGCGCCACATAGTCGCCGCCCCACACCGACGACATGATCAGGTCGGGATTCGAGGAGATCGCCTTTGTGATGTGCGCCGTGAAGTCGGTCGTGCCGAGCTTCGGCCAACCTTCCGACACGACCTCGGCGCCGGGCACCATCTTCTTGTAGGCGATCATGAAGTGGTCGAAGGCGTTGCGGCCGTAGGAGTAGTCGGGATGGATGTGGGCGATCTTCTTTGCGGTCGGCCAAGTCTGCGCCGCCGCGACCGCGCAGGTCACGCCGTCGGCCGACTGGATGTTGGTGATGCGGAATGCGAACTTCGGGTTCGGCACCGCCTTGTCCCACAAGAAGTCGGTGCAGCCGTCGACAAAGATCGTGAGCACACCGAGCTCCTCGGCGACCGGTCCGAGCGCGGGGGTATTGCCGCTCGATATGACGCCGGTGAACATGTCGATCTTCTCGGAGAGCTTCATGCGGCGAAGCTCTTTCACGTTGGCGTCGGTGCCGGCGTTCTCGTCCGCCGTGATGGTCTCGATCTTGCGCTTGCCGAGAATGCCGCCCTGCGCGTTGATCTCCTCGGCGGCCAGGATGTGGCCCTTGAGCGAGGGCTCACCGAGCACGGCCCCGGGGCCGGTGAGGAAGGTCATGTGACCGAACTTGAGCGGGGTGGAGGGAATATTTCCCTTGGGTGGCCTGGCGACCTGCGCCACGGCCGGAGCAATCGCCGGCACCGAAATTGCCGCGGCGGCCCCTACCGTGATACCAAGACTATTCAGGAAATTTCTGCGGTTCAGCTGCTGCTGGGTCATGGATCGTCCTCCCTTTCGAGGGTCGGGGGCGAACGCTCCGCCACGCTCGGAGCACGCACCTCCGGCCTTTCGCGGCTTATTGCAGCATCTTAGGCCCCCGGCGCCTCCGAGTAAATCAACTTCGGCCGGTTCCGAGCGCGATCGGCTGTCCATCCGGGTCTGTGGGCAAGGTCGTACGGACAACGAATTGACGTCCGCATTGAGCCGCAATTCATCTCGGCTTCTGCGTAAAAACTGTCCGAAGGCAGGGACAATCACTCCTCCGGCGCGCTGCCGGCGTGATAGTCTTTTGAGAGGTTCGGCCGTCCACCGGCGGTGCGGCATCGTTGCTCAGCATCACGATGTTGCCGCGATATTCCTGCCGCCGCAACATCTCTGCCGCGGCCCGCAGCGCCACCGCCGACAATCACGATCTTGCCGGACGCATCGACCGGTCCATAGCCGCGCGGCTTCGGCTGCGCGTGCTTTTGCCTCACGAAAATGCGCTCACCGTCATGCTTGACCTGCCAAACCGTCAGCGGATTCAGCGCGCCAGCGCCCGCCGCTTCCCCGGTGCGCAGATCGAAACAGGCGTGATGCAAAGGGCAGCGGATACTTTCGCCGACCACCAATCCCTCCGCAAGTGGCCCATGACAGTGGCTGCAATGCGCGTCGATGGCGAAGATATCCGATCCGACCGCACCAGTAAAACGTCTTCGCGACCGACATGGCCGAGCAAGGTCTCGCCCGTGAATTCGGACAGCTCGATGCCCAGCGTCAGGTCCGGACCGGCAGGTGAAGTTTGTTCGTCAGCCAAATTCTACTCCCTCAAGAAAACCGCCACGCAGAATCGCCGCCCCGGGATCCTTATCGGCGCGCAATCTCATTCACCAGACGGCAGAAAGCGTACCATCGCTCTTGCCCGCCACGTGCGTTCCGAACCGTGCACTTTCGCGGTCGAGCATCGCCTGCAGCCATGCCGCTTCGGCTGTCGAGGCGCGATTCAGCCGGAAATTTTGCATTCGGAACGGCCGCATCGGCAGCGCGATCAGGCTACTGCTGGGGACCGCGAACTCCGGCAAATAGAGCAAGGCAAGGTCGTTTCGGTACTCCTTGTATCCGGCGATCCCCTCGTAGTCCGTGATGAAGTCGCCACAGCCGTAGAGAATGAGCCGGCCCCGATAGATCTCGATCGCCAATGGTTGGTGTGACGAATGGCCATGGACAATAGCGAAGCCCGCCGCGTCGATGAGCTCGTGCGCGAGCACACGGTGCTCAAGCGGGATCTCGTAGCCCCAGTTGGGACCCCAATGGATCGACGCCACGAGTAGGTTGCCTTCGCGGTGCGCCGCGTTGGCACGATCGACGATCCCCGAGATCGTCTTCGCAGAGATGTCGGGAAGCGTGTTCACACCCGGCCGCCATGATGTGACAGAATTTTCCGCGTCCGTTTTGCGCCGCGAATAGCGGGCGTCCGCCAGAGGTACGAAATAAGGCCGGTCGCTACATCCCTTATCGCAAAGCTAGCCCTCGAAGGAACGATCGGAAAAATTATCGCTTGTGGCCATCGTGTCCTGATTATTGGCGATCACGTGAGAGCAGATGGGGTTTGCCTTTACTTCGATTGCACTCATTTAAAGCTCGCGGGGTCGAATTATATGGTGACCGCAAGCCGCGGAAGTGTTCCGCAAGTTTCTTGAAAACTGAATTGTGTTAGATATCCCAAGGCGTCAAACCAAAGGGTCCAGCCAATTCTTAGAGTGATCTCCAACGAAGCGCGCACCTTTATTGATCGACTGCCGACGTAGCAAGGCGGTTCAATGGCGGCAAGACCGCGGATATATCCCGGCTAGGAGCGATACGTGATTTTCGAGATGTGGGCGGAATGCAGCACGGAAGCTGCCTGTGCTGCCCTGATGGCGCATTTTTCCGGCCTCGAGATGGCTCTCCTCACGGGCCGAACGGTGTCGTGGAACGCCGCCTATGAACCGGGGCAGCTATTGGCCATGACGGTTTCGTCATCCCATTTGAGCAAGCACGGAGTGAGGACCGTGCAGGACGCGCTGGAGGCGACAGAATGCGGCGTTCGGCTGTATCATCATCTCAAGGCCGGGCCGGAGTTCCGCTTTGCCCGCGTGGCATTCGAGGCAAGCCTCGTCCCGGCCACCGATCTTGGCGAGTACGTCGCAAAACAGCCTGACGGCCGATCCCATCTCGACCTCCAGTGCGTTCTCCACGACGAGTTATACCGGCAACTCGGCTCGCCAGTGGGCTGCGTTCCATTTCGGGATGGATATTTGTGGAGACGCTATGTTGGCGAACGCTATCATCCGCTCCTCAGCAACGATCAGCAGCGTTTGAACGAGCTGTGCCGGGCACTGTTTCCAGAATACTTCAGGTCCTGATGCCCCGGTGAGTGAGCAAGGGCCTGCAAGGAAAATGATCCGGCGCGCTTCCTAGACGAAGTGCAAGCCTGTCTCCGAGCCGGCACTACGAGTACCGGGCCGACGATGTTGAGAAGCGATGCGTTGCGAAAGCTTGCGGAGCGGCTCAGGTGCCGCGGATTTCTCTTGCATGATCGCCTTGATAAAAGTCGCTCGGGTAGGACGACTGGCGAATCTCGGCGTTGACGTCGGTTTCGATTTTAACGTATTCGGGCTTGAGCTTCCGATCGAGGGAGCGCCGCAGGATGTCGTGCGGATCGTTGAACGATACGGTAGAAGCTTGTGGAGACTTGCATTCCCAAGCTTTTCATCGACGCCGATCCGGGCACTCTCCCGCCGTGCACGCTCGGGATGTCTGCCGCAAGTTTCCGAAGCGCTATCGTTGCCATGGGATCTCTTGCGCGATCGTCACGCAATGGCAGTACCTAGACGGCTATCCTCCAAGCGCTGAGCCGTCGCCGATCCCTTGTCCCTGCGATCCCGGCTTGGCGCGGCGACTTCGAAGTGCGCTCAAAATCAATGTAATGAGCGCGGCGATGGCAACGAGGTTGAGTTGATAAAGCAACCGGGTATTCGTCCCGGTCTGTACAGAGATATGGGCATCGAGGTGAAAGAGCAGCGATAGATTCCATACGAGCGTGGCTTGAACGGCACCCCCCGGCAGGATCGTATGTTCCGAAATGATCACCACCTGCGGTAGCCACCAGGCGATGAGAAGCGGGCGCACCCACTGATGAAACATCAGCCAACAAAATGGCAGCACGAGCAGACCAAGGACTAGCGTTGCCGTGAACATGATGGCCGCGCTGACCGGCGCCCCCCTGCCGATGATCACTCTCAAGACCACGGCGATCATGGGACCAAAGTCGGCCACGCCACCAGCTGCCAACGCCAGCAGCTGCGGAACGACGAATGTTGCGAGCTGTGCGACGACCAATGCGCTGGCGACAAACGTCCAGAGCGCGAGAAGCTTGATCGGCACCGACGCAGTCGTTCCCAAAACTCTCATTTAGTTGAACTCACAGAAGCTGGTACAGGCGAGCGATAAGCGCGTGTGGCACGAGCCAGCAGGTGACCGTGGCGACACAACCGCCTCCGGATTGCGACGGTGAAGTTTGGGCTCTTGCCGGCGTGCCGGAAATTCCCCCGACTTGCCGGTCCTGCTGATGCGCCCGGTCATTGTCGATCTGTTCTCCTCAAGACATCGCCTGCAACCCATGGTGATCGCCTTGCCGCGCTGGGGCGTGTGGACGACGGGCGACTCGAAGACGGCGTCTTCGTGGATCATGCCATCGAGGGCGCTGCAGTCGCCCGAAAGCGCGACACGGTGCCAGTCGTCGATGATGCGGCGGTTGAGCGGGTTCATCATCGTGCGATGCCCAATTCTGCAGCGACGACGTTGCCGCGCGGGGTGCGGTCATGATCGTAGATATATGCCTCAGGCATGACGCGCTCCTTGGATTTCTCGACTGATGACGTCCTTGCGTTGCCTCGCGCCAAGAACCGGCGCGCGGAATTGAAATTTCAGAACGCCTCGCCGGTCACGACACGATAATTTATCCGTTGCTTTCGCGTTGGCTGCCGTCGATTGACGTGACACTCGTACTGTTGGCGGCCGGCAGGGTATGGAGTGCCTCTTCGCACCATTCGGCCACGGCACGCTCGTAACGAAGTCCCATGCGAAGTCCGAGCAGCCTGCCGGTGTCCGCAAGTGACGCGGCGCCGTGGGGGAAGCGGTTTTTGAGAATGTGTTCGAAACGGGACAGACGGTCGCGGTGGTACTCCAGCCGCGCCATGAGGTCGGCGCGCAAGGGGTCAATGTCGACGCTGTCAAGCGCGTAGAGCCGTACGAGCAGATCGTCCTTGATCGAGGACGGGCTGCTCGGCCGGGCCGCCCAGTGTCGCAGCGCGGCTCTTCCCTCGGACGTGAGGGTGTAGACCAACTTGTTGGGCTTGCCCGACTGCACGACCTCGCGGCCCTGAATGTGGCCCCGATCGCGGAGCCGAGCGAGCTCGCGATAGATCTGCTGGTGGTCGGCTTTCCAGAAGAACCCGATGGACGTATCGAACGTCTTGGCAAGTTCATAGCCCGTCATCGGACGTTCTGTCAGGCATACAAGGATTGCGTCACCGAGCGCCAATACGCCAACCCTCCATTTTTCCTTCACTCGCACCTTGCAGCCTTGACCATATGCATAAAAATGCATATGCGTCAATATGCATAATCGAGAAAAATTCTCTTGGCCCGTCGTCGGTTCACTCGCTCAATGGAAGAGATGCAGTGATGATTGAAGCTGAAACAGCGCTGGCAAAATTGAGAGCGATCTCGAAGACGTCTGCCTTCAATGAATGGCTCGGACTTGAGGTCACTGCGGCATCTGAGGGCAGCGCGGAACTGCAATTGGTTTGGCGCAATGAGTTCGGACAATATTCGGGGTTTCTCCACGCCGGACTCATTGGGGCGCTTATAGATACGGCGTGCGGCTTTGCAGCTGCGACTATTACAGTGGGCGTTCTGGCATCCCATTACTCCGTGAATTGCTTTAGGCCGGCTGTTGCAAAGACATTTATTGCCCAAGGCAAAATAAGCGCCTCCTCGCATCAGGTGAAACGATTCTAGTGGCAGGGCCCTGAGTCCCCAACGGAAACTCTCCGAGGCGGATAAGGTGGCACGCGGAGTGCAGTAGTTGTTTCACAAGTGCCTGAAGCGACAATCTTCACCGCTCGACGCGGGCTGCGTCATATTATGATGCAATCCGAGTCCATTTCACGGAGTGAAGCGAGTGTAAGCCCCTCACACGTTGTGACTTATTAGAGATCCGAGCGATGCCTGTCGCGGAAAGGAAGTAGGACCATCGCACTGACGATAGCTGCCAAGAGTCATGAGAGTCGGATATTGCGAGAGCAGTACAAATATCGGGTAAGTGCTGAGGGCGAACAGGATTGCCGAAGTCAACACAGGCAGTCGAGGGCCGAGTCGATCGGAGATTGCGCCGTTAATGGGCCCTAGCACGAACAGAATTGCGCCGGCGATGCTGCTCGCAAAAAGAGCATCCGAAGGCGTTAGTTTTAACTGCCGCAAACCGCCAAGGTCGAAGAACAGGGTAATTCTTAGATAGAACAGGAATCGTTGGCCATGGGCGGTACTCCGGAGTTTGACTCCGACATCGAAGGCGTTCGGCTGGGTCTTCTTCGTCGCTTGCCAATCCGTCGAGCCTATTGCGTGGCCCGCAGCAAGCTTGCCGATGGGACCTCAGCCGCAGAAATTGCGAGGACAGAGGTCCATTTCCAGAACCTCGCATTTTGCCGGCGCTGGAACCCACATTGCTCGATGCGTGCGGTCTGTCCAGGCGAGCCGATGCTGACCTTGAGGCTCTTGGAGCCACTTAGAGAGGCTATCGGGCCACGGCGCTGAGCGGGAAGGCAGGCATATACGTGAGCCATCTGCTCGTGACAGACGACGAACGGGACCTGGCTGCTTTCCTGTGCGGCGAACTGGGCGCGAAACTCCTACTCACGGATGTAGCGACTGCAGGTGAGCCCAAGGTCGCGAACGATCCGCTCTCGGCATTGCCTTCCGAGCTTCCCGCTGCGGCGACTTACGGCAGCAAGGACGTTCACTCGCTCATCTTCTGGCTTCCGGAGATCGGCCCGGTCAAAACCCTCAGGGATGCACCGGCAGCCACAAATGCGCAAGATCGTATTGCCAGGCTGCTGACTGAGGACGCTGCAGCGGGGCAATTCGCGGACGTTATTGACCTTGAGCGCACCCCCGTGTTGACGCTCACCCGATCGCATTGGCACGCGCAGAATCGCCTTGCCCCGGGCAATCTGGGTTCGATGCCCACAACGTCGCAAACCATACCTCCCGAAGTGAAGCGCCTACATTCCAGGGCGCTGCGCTGGCTGAAGAAGCGCGGTGTGAAGATGGATCCCTTTGCACATTGTGCCGAAGTCAGGGATCGACGTCCCGAACGACTTGGGCCCCTGTGGGTGTGGGCGCAGCCAAATGCAAAGACTCTAGTTGAGCAGGGCATTGAGATTTGGCCTTGGAACGCCTAGCCACTGGAGACTCAACTATGACTGTCATTGTGAGGTCCCTCTTGGTCACCTTCGCCGCTTCAGACATCGCCGGGATCCTATCCGTAGAGTTCCTTCTATTTTACAACCTACTCCTGTTCTGATGGCGCAAGTCGATTCCTCACGCATCAAATTGCCCTCCTGGCGCCGAGAATGGAAACGGCCGGCGCGGGACGTTGTATCGCGATAACGGCAGCTGCGTCGATCGCCGGTCGCCTCGACCTGGGCCTGATTGTCGACCGGCTCGACCCACGCGGAATCTCGGCGGTTGCGTTCGTAATGCAGGCCGCAGCGCTTGCTATCTTGGCGACAAGCAGCGCGCCGTGTGCCATAGCTGACTGTAAGTCGGCGAGGCAGCGTTTCTCACGCAGCATTCTTTTTTGACATCGCAGTCGTCAAATGCGCCGTGACGGCATCTGCAATCAACATCTGGGTTGTCACGCTTGGAACGGTCCGCCTCTCTTTCACTGCTGCGTCCCAAGCTTCGATAAAATCGAAGCTATCCCTCGCATAGCAGCCGTTCACCTGAATCTCTCCATTTTGGATTCCGATGAAGGACCATGCACAACGGTTCGATAATCATCGCCCGAAGAAATCCGGGATTGCCAGATCCCGTAACGCGTTTTCCTTTCTTTTCAACTAGTTGAAACAATTTCGGCTTCTTCATGCAATTCGCCTTCGTCGATCCTTCCTCGATCCAGTACTGCATTGCTGTACCGGCTGAGCGCGTGCAGCACCCCCGCGCTTCACGCTGCCGGCTACGACTTCGACCGCAGCGATTTCGCTAGCGTTGAACAAACGATTAGAAAGCCGATCAAAGTCAGAGGCAAAGTAGCGCTGCGCTGTGGCGGTGCCTAGGCCCGCAATGCTCCGATCGTAGTTTCGGCGATAATAGAGTAAGAGAACTTGCGTACGGCGGGATGACGCCGCGATGTATCCTCCGTCGCGACGAAGATCGAACAATCGTCCAGCCGCGCCCTCAAGAAGCGCCTTACCCGGCGATGATAGCCACTGCCGGGGTCCAGCGAGCCGCTTCGTCGCGCCAGAAAACCTTTTCATTTGGGCGGGACTGACATCTGCCAGCGGCAACATCCGAATTGGACGATTTGAATGCAGCATTGCACGCAATTTGCGCAAGCCAAACGCCTGGAGATCGCCGATGCTCGTTCCCTGTCAGTGCGGCGAGGCATTTGCCGATGAAGACCTTCATTCGAGTTGTTGAATTATGGGTCCCCGACCGAACTCGGACGCGGTTGGAATTCGGCGGCAGCCTCTGCAGTGATGACTTTTCGGAGTTTCGTGCACTCAGCGAAAACACTCTGTTCGCCTACCATGAGGGGTTACCCGGCAAGGCCTGGGCATCCGGCCATCCGATCGTCTTAACGGATTTTTCCAATTCCTACTTCAAGCGTACCGACGAAGCGAAAGAGGTTGGCCTGACGTGCGGCGTTGCGCTACCGGTGTTTGCCGGCGAATTCCTGATGGCCGTCATGGTGCTCTTCTGCGGCGACGACGAGAAGCACGTTGGCGCCATCGAACTCTGGCACAACGATCCGGAAATCTCTCACGAAATGGGACTTGTCGACGGTTACTATGGCACGGCCGACATGTTCGAGTTTAATTCACGGCACACGAAGTTTCCGCGTGGATTCGGCCTGCCCGGCCGAACCTGGAAAGCCGGCATGCCACTGATCATCAAGGATCTGCACAATTCAAAGCGGTTCTTGCGATGGGAAGAAGCATCTGAAATCGGAATTAACTGCGGCGTAGGCATTCCCTACAAGACGTCTTCCGATCAGACCTGGGTCATGACATTTTTGTCGGCGCAGGCGACGCCGATAGCCGAGCGTTTCGAAATCTGGGTACCGAACGCGGCTCGAAGTGCATTGGTCTTTCAGTCGGGTGACTGCAGCAAGCAGACTGATCTCGACGCACTTTATGCTTCAAAAACGATAGGCAAGGGCGAAGGATCGATCGGAGGCGCCTGGGCAACAGGTATGCCGGCCATTGGCGAAGATCTCAAGCACGATGAATCGATCGCTGCATCACTGGCGCGCGCGTCCGGGATGAATCAGATCATCGTTTTGCCGGTAATCGAAAACGCCATGCTCAAGGCGGTGCTCGCCTGGTACCTGTGACAGAATTGCATTCGGACTGCGATGACGATGCGCTTTTGTTTAGCGGCCGAGTCAGAGGGTGATGAACATCTGAGAATTTTCGGTCAGCGCAACCTGATAAATTTTCAGATTTACGCAGTCTGGACCGACGCCCTCGCCGGTGCGCAAATCGAACGTCCGATCGTGCAAGGGACAAACGATCGTTGCACCTCCCAACAGCCCGTCAGCGAGCGGGCCGTTGCGATGCGGACATGTGGCCTGCGTCGCATAGACCTCACCGGCATGGGTTCGAAACACCGCAATTTGCTCCTGCTCAACAATGAAGTTTCTTCCCTCACCTGGAGGAATTTGGTCAACGGAGCCAATGAGGACAGATTTCGCCATATCACACCTCGCCCGCTGCGATCGCGGTTACAAACTGGTTGGCCGTCTTGGGGGCGTCAGCCTCTTTCCAGGGATCGTACGTCGCGTCCGTTGACCGCTTCATCGCGGCGTCGAGCTCGGCTGCAATCCCATCGCTGTCATCGATGACAACCGCGCGAATTCGCTCAATCCCAAGACGTTCCAGGAACGTGTAAGTTCGCTCCTTGTATTTCGCATTTTCCCGGTAATACTGCATGAACCGGCCGGAAAAGAGCAACGCGTCGTCCTCGCTATCGACCACGCAGAGGAGATCGCCCTTGCGAACATGCGCGCCTCCCGCACCGCCCACATAGATCTCCCACTTTCCGTCGCCAATCGCGACCACGCCGATGTCCTTGATCAGCGCTTCAGAGCAATTGCGCGGACAGCCGGCGGTCGCCAGCTTGAGTTTGCCGGGACTGTCGATGCCGCGAAAACGACGTTCAATCTTCAGCGCCAACCCATGCTGTCGCCGAGGCCGAATCTGCAGAAATCCGTGCCGATACAGGCCTTGCAGGTGCGGTAGCTCTTGCCCCAGGCACAACCGGCGGGCATGCCGAGATCGGTCCATATCCCCGGCAAGTCATCCTTTTTTACGCCCACGAGATCGATGCGCTGACCGCCGGTAACTTTAACAAGCGGCACACTGTATTTCACGGCCGCGTCAGCAATGCGTTTCAGCTCGGCAGGCGTACATACTCCACCGGGCATTTCCGGAACGACCGAGAACGTGCCGTCCTTCTGGATGTTGCCATGGACGCGGTCATTGATAAACCGCGCGTCGCGCTCGTCGATATAGTCCGCATTCCAAAGTGTGATGAGCAGTGACGCCAGCGCCGGCTTGCTCGGCGCATCCTCGACGCCCCCGGCAAGCGCCGCAAATACCGAAGAAACCGATTTCAGGTTTCGCTCTCGAACGGCCTTGATCAATTCGGTCTTGTTGAGCGGGATCGACGGAACGTAGTAATGAATGCTGGGATCTTCCTGAACGTCACCGCCGCAAAACCATTCGACGACCTCCTTGACCATGGACTTGCACGACCCGCAGCCCATTCCTGCGCGCGTCGCATCCATCACGGCTTTGGTATTGCGTTTGCCCGCGGCGACACAGGCGCCGATCGCGCTTTTGGTGACGCCGTTGCAATTGCAGACTTGCGCGTCGGCCGGCATCTCATCGAGCGTGATCTTGGCGCTCGGGGTTCCTAGATCGAACAACAACGACAGACGCTCTTCCGGAAGCGGCGAGTCCCGGTCGAAGGCTTGCATGAGATATGCGGCCTTGCTGATGTCGCCCATCAGGATGCTGCCGACCAGCCGACCATCCCGCACGATGAGCTTCTTGTAGGTACCCTTTTTTGGCTCGATAAACTGGATGACCTCGTCGCGCTCCTCGCCGGGCTCTGTCGCCCCCATGGAAGCAAGCTCGATTCCCATGACCTTGAGCTTGGTAGCCAACTTTGAACCAAGATAAACCGAAGAGGTGTTTTTCTCCGTGATGTGGTCAGCAAAGACTTTTCCTTGATCCCAGAGTGGTGCAACCAGGCCGTAGACGCGACCGCGATGCTGCGCACATTCGCCGACGACATAAACGTCAGGGTCGTCGACGGAGCGCATGTGATTGTCGACCACGATTGCCCGTTCGACCGTGAGACCGGCGCGTACGCCAATCTCCGAGTTCGGCCTGATGCCAGCAGCAACAATGACCATGTCGCAATCGAGGCTGGTATAATCCTTGAATGCGAGGCCCTCGACCCTGTCGCTGCCCTTCACCTCACTCGTCAATTTCTTCAAATGGACCTGGATACCCATCCCCTCCATCGCCTTCTTGAGAATCGCGCCGGCTGGGACATCCAGTTGCATTTCCAGGAGGTGGCCGGCGAGGTGCACGACATGGGACTGGCACCCAAGCACGGTCATCGCCCTTGCCGCTTCGAGACCAAGCAGGCCGCCCCCGATCGTTACGACGACCTTGCTCTTCTTCGCGTACTCCACAATCGCTGCGCAATCATCGATCGTACGATATCCGAATACTCCGGGTTTTAGCTTGCCTTCGCTGACATAGGCTCCGGCCATCGGCGGAATGAAAGCCCGGCTGCCTGTCGCAATGAGAAGCTTGTCGTAGTGCTCCCGAACTCCATTTTTCGACACGACGACTTTGGCAGCCCGATCGACGCCGTCCACCATCTCACCAGAATGGAGCTTGATGCCGTTCTCGGTGTACCAATCGAGCGGATTGATGAGGATGTCATCGGGCGTCTGGGAACCGTTGAGGAGATTCGATAACAGAATCCGATTGTAGTTGCCGTAAACTTCGTCGCCGAACATCACGATGTCGAATTGCTCGCCGCCACCTCGAGCCAGGACTTCTTCGATCGCGCGGGCGCCGGCCATGCCATTGCCGATGACGACGAGTTTTTGCTTTGCCATGTTCGACTCCGATCAGATTTCCAACAGGCCAACATCGATCACGAGACTGCCTTGCGTTCCGGCGGGAGCGCCGAGAAAGACCTCGATTTTGGTATCGGGTTCGAGATCCTCGACGACGGCAAGTGAGACGTGCTCCGCGCCTTTTGCCGCGATCGGAAAATATCGCATCGGCTGCCCAGCCCGCATGAGGACGAGGCAGATCATTTCGGCGGAGGAATTGCCGGCGCGGAAATAGATCAGCTGGGCGCGCTTGTCGGACGGAACGGAGTAAACGAGCTTGTCGCTGACGGGTCCGACCTTGTCGTATCCAATTCCCTGAAACGAATAGACGCCGTTCAAGAATCTTGGCTTTGCGTCGATCATCTTGTGTCCTCTCAATTTAGATATGTCGCGAAAGCTGGCTCGTCGCGCGTCGAAGCCGGAGTCGAAGCTCTCTCAAGCCGGACGGCGCAGACTTTAAATTCTGGAATTTTCGATACGGGGTCGAGTGCAGCAAGCGTGAGCGCGTTAGCGCTTCCGGCCGCCCCCCAATGAAACGGCACGAACAGCGTATCGAGGCGGATATCCCGTGTCAGGCGAGCCTTGATCGCAATCCGACCTCGTCGCGATTCCAAAACGACGAGGTCGCCTTCCGCTATAAGGAGCCCGCGAGCTGTGTCAGGATGAATCTCGACAAAAGGATCAGGCTCAGCCGCGTTTAGATCTGCGATGCGACGCGTCTGCGTTCCTGACTGATATTGCGCGAGTACGCGACCGGTGGTGAGAAAATACGGAAATTCCGCGTCCGGCATTTCGGCCGAAGGCCGATGATCGACACTATGAAACTTTGCCCTTCCGTCGTCCGTGCCAAACCGATCGAGAAACAACCGCGGCGTGCCCGCGTGGTCAGTTGACGGGCAAGGCCAGAACACGCCATCTTCGGCAGCGATGCGTTCATATGTAATGCCCGCGTAATCCGCGGCGCCGCCGGCACTCGCGCGCCGGAATTCTTCGAAAACCTCTCTATTGTCGTCGCTGAAATACTGACCGCGTCCCAGTCGATCCGCGAGGGCCTTTAATATCTGCAATCGCTCCAGACACCCTTGGGAGGCTCTTTGGCGCGCTGACGCAGAATGACGCGACCTTCGAGGTTGGTCATCGTCCCCTCTTCTTCAGCCCACTGCGTAACCGGGAGGACGACGTCGGCAAGTTCGGCGGTTTCCGACATAAACATGTCGGCGACGATCAGAAACCCGATCGATTTGAGCCGGTCGACCAGCCGCGTTGCGTCCGGCGCTGAGACAACGATGTTTGAAGCGACCACCAGAAGGCCGTGGATGTTGTCGCTGACTGCATTGAGCAACTCGGCGGCGGATAGACAGCTTGCGATAGCCCGGCAATTGGTCGGCCTTTTGACCGTGTTCGCGGCCGCCTTGCCCATTGCCCTGCCCCGTCATGCAGGCATAGCCGCTGAAGGCTTTTCCGGAGTGGCCGAGCGCAAGCATGAGATTGATGAAAGATAGAACGTTGTTCACGCCCTGGCTTTGCTGTTCAGGACCGCGTCCGGTCAGGAGCATTGCTGTATGAGCGTCGCCGAGAATATGAGCGGCCTTCTCCAACAGAGCTGTTGGTACCCCCGTAATCCGTTCCACTCGATCAGGCCAATACTTGGCGACCGTCTGCTTAACTCTCTCAAAATCATTGGTGCGCGCAGCAATAAATTCGTCGTCGATCAAGCCGCGCTGGATCGCTATGTGCAGCAAGCCGTTCGCGAGCGCGGCGTCGGTTCCCGGCGTGAGCTGCAAGTGCAGGGTGGCGAGTTTTGCCGTTGCGGTGCGACGAGGATCGGCAACGATAAATTGTC
>WNFH01000616.1_pt1 | contig 22857 bp, 25 predicted proteins | sample 5400411 | NCBI WGS metagenome assembly WNFH01 (sample SAMN13153347, study PRJNA577476) | soil metagenome | isolation source: 200 cm saprolite under Douglas fir tree site 2 hole 3 | place: USA:California | collected 2015-04-18 | reverse complement strand
GGGCTGTTCGACATGGGGGATGGCAACCCTTAGGGAGGGCAGAGGACCTAGCCGAAACGGAAATGACGATCAAGGACTGTACCGCAGTGTTTAACTCGACTCCAGGCCGACAAGCCAGTATTTTTCCCCAGGAGATTGAGCCAATGCATAGGGGGGACCAATGACCAACGGCTGGGGTAAGAAGGGAAAACGGCGCGGGTGGACCGCCAAGGATATTCGTGAACTCAAGTCACTGGCGAAGAAGAAGACGCCAGCGAGACAGATCGCTCGCGAACTCGGGCGCACAGAAAGCGCGGTGCGGCAAAGGGCGATGGCGGTGGGAACGTCGCTCGACACCAGGACGCGGGCCCGGAGGAAATGATTTTCGAGTAGACCCACCCTTGTCCTCAGCCCCCCGCCCCGGGAAGGAAGCACCGAATGCTGAGGCTCGTCGGCGGGAGTACCCACACCACAGCATAACCAAGCTTGTTGGTTTTCGGATCGATCAACGCAAAATTGGGCACGTCGTGCCATTTGCCATCGGTCAACCGAACACGATAGCCGCTCCTGGCGGTGCTGGCCTCCCAATCGGTCATCGCCGATGTGTCGTCGACGATTCCGGCCATATCCCAGCCATCGACCTCGACGGGGAAGCCGTCAGCCGTGTCACAGCATGGGCTGCCGACTTTGTTTCGAAGGGCTTTGACCCAATCCCGAGTTTCGGGATCGAGAGCCGCAAGCATTTGCAGCGGCCCGCGCCAGACTGCCGGTGCATGTTCAATGGCGGCGAATAGGACCGCCGCTGCAAATAGCAGTGATCGGTTGAGCATCCAGCTTCCGGGACGGGGTATGTCGATCCGATCTGGCAGAACGGTCCCGATCCGCGGGGGGCAACCCGTGACCGGGACCGCCCGGCCGGGGAGTAGGCTGCACGAACAGACTGCCTCCCCGACCCTGGGACCGTAGCACTAAACCAGAGCGGGCGGATTTATTTTTTGTGCAGCGCAATGTTGCTTGCCCTTGGTCGATTTCGCCGGGGCTGCCCTATTTCAAACTGAACTTCGGGATTGGGCGAGCAGGGGACCGTGCTGAAAGGCCCAAAGGGCGACGGTCCCGGTCGGCAGTGGCGTCCTGTGACCGGGACCGCACCTTAGGGGAGTGAGGGCTGTGTCTGCAGGTCCGCGCCTCCCCGATCGTGGCATCCTTGCTAAGCTTTGTGGCAACGGTGCGGTGATCAGCCGGTTTTCAACCAGCTTTCGAGGCGGGCTTGTGCTGTCGCGGAACCACAGCGAAGCGAGGCCAAATCCATCCTTAACGAACTTCGGGAACACTATGCGGCGTTGAAGGGTTATAGCGTGCGGAAAGGCTATGAGTAATGTCGAGTTCTCCAGAACAAGCTCGAATATTGTTCGGGTTCGAAACTGCGGATTGGCTGTTTCTCGCCGGCGGCATCGCGCTTACGGCGGTTGTCGCGGCAGTGATCGTTTTCTAGCGAGCGTCGGCCTTCGATTAGAAAGTCAATGCTACCAGCACTAAAAGCCCTACGCTTCCTGCCATAATTACCAAGTCGCTTCGACGCAACTCGAAACCCAAACGATACCGAAGCAGCATGAGCCCCACCCCCGTGGATCAAGCCGGCAATTAAGGGTTGGGCGGCAATCCGGCAGAATTGTGGCGATCAGCGATCCTGATCCAAGTGGTCCCGATCCGAGGACGGCAGGAGCGCGCTCGGCCCCTACTTCTCCTGATCTGTCTCGGTCTGCGTGGCGATAGCCGCAGCAGTGTCCCCGGACATCACGGCGTAATCGGCAAGCCGCAACCATGCTTGCGCCATGTCGAGCAGTAGCACCCTGTACTCAGAATTTTTGACTAATCGGGATACGGCGATGCACTCCAGAGCGCGACGCCGATACTCGTCCTGGGACACGCTGCCAACCCCCGCCCCATGCAAACCTTTAATCCAATCCGGCGGTAAGCACGTAGTTCCAGTGCGGACCCGGCGAAAATTGGCATGCCAACTATGCGTCGCGGTCAGGGGCCACAATCTCAAAGGGCGTTTCAAATGGGGGCCTGCCGCATGGCGCCCCACGGGCCGGAATGGCCCGCACGTCACGGAACCAGGATCAGCAGCAAGACCAGGACCAATGCGGCCAGGGAGCCAGCGAACGCATTCCTGAGCCATGCCGCCGAAATATTCTGCACTAGAACTGCCGAGTGAGCTGACATCTTCCCCTCCCGAATCGGGAACGTGCCGGCAGCTTAGAAATCGAACCGCACATCGCCCTGTGATCCAGGTCACAATCCGAACGAAAACCTTGCCGCTAGGTCGCGTATTGTCGATCCGATCTGGGTGTGAAAAGGCCGCCCGTTGTCCCGGCGAGCGGCCTTGTCGATCCGACGCTTGGCGATCCTGCGCGGGGTCCGGCGAGTTGGCGCCGGAGGTCGGGGAATTCTGAGCCTGTAAACATGATTCAGGGACGTTCGGTTCCGCCGTCGATAAGGGCACACTGCGTCTGGTGAAACCGAGGCGAAAGGTCTAACGCAGGGGGTGCTTACTACTCGCTTGCTAATCGCTGAACCCCTCGGGGCAACAGGCGAAATTATCTTTTAGTATCAGCCCATTCGGCGATAGCCCCTCGCAATCCCCCAGACTGGTGCGCTAACCGGGCTGCGCTACGCTCCGCCGGGCCGTCGCCGATGCTCTACGCCGCACGGTCCAGTCGTGCAAGGGCGGCAGTGGGAGCATCGGAAACGCGGTTCGATCGGGCGCCGAACGACACCGCCGGCAATAAAAGCTCGACCCCAAACACGTTTCGTGGCCATTCCGTACCGGTCCTTTCAGGTGGGTTGAACGCCGGTGCGGCAGGTCATTTCCCCGCAGAAGGGCACTTTAAATATTCGGACCTAGGATGCTGCGTTCCTGCAGGTGTTCGCGCTGGTCTCGCCGCTGTTCTTCCAGGTGGTGATCGACAAGGTGCTGGTGCACCGCGGCCTCACCACCCTCGACGTGCTCGTGGTGGGGCTGGTTGCCGTCTCGGTGTTCGAGGCGGTGCTGGCGGGACTGCGCACCTACGTGTTCTCGCACACCACCAACCGCATCGATGTCGAGCTCGGCGCGCGGCTGTTCCGCGATACTTCGCCTCGCTCTCCGCCGCGGCGGCCTGCGCTTACGCCGCAAGCAGCGCCTCGCGCTGCGCGAGGATGATCGCGTGGGCAGCTGTCATACGGATTCCGGCTGATTGACTCGGAGGATTCCTGCGGGCTGGCGAAGGAGTTAGGTTGGAGCGCCATGAATCGTGGGAGGGCGGGCCATGGCGCATGTTGCGGCTTATCTGAGCATTGGGGAGTTGGAGCGGCGTTATCGCGCGTGCGAGGATGCGTGCTCGGCGCGGCACTACCAGACGATCTGGCTTTTGGCGCAAGGTCATACGGTTCCGGAGGTATCGGCGCTGACGAGCTTTGTACCGCGCTGGATTGAGGAGCTGCAGGCCCGCTACAACGCGCTGGGGCCGCAGGCACTCGGGGATCTTCGCCGCAACAACGGCACGCTGCCTTCGGTGCTCAAGCCCGAGCTTTTGCAAAAGCTGAAGGTTCGGCTCAAGGAGCCGTCGCCGGACGGCGGCGTGTGGACGGGCCGCAAGTTCGCGGCCTTGGCCGATCAACTTGGGCTCAAGGAGCTTGCGCCACAGCGCGGCTGTGAGGCGCTGCAAGCGATCGGTTGGTCGATCCAGTCGCCGCGTCCGCGCAATCCGAACTCGGCAACCGCCGAAGAGGTGGAGACTTTTAAAAAAGCTTGCCGACACACTCGCCGAAGAAGCCAGCAAGCATCCCGACATGCCGATCGAGGTCTGGGCGACGGATGAGCATCGGCTCGGCCTGAAGCCGATCCATCGCCGGGTCTGGGCACCCATCGGCGAGCGGCCGATCGCGCTTGGCCATCATCGCTACGAATGGCTCTACGTCACCGCCTTCGTCGCCCCCATGAGCGGAGAGACCGTCTGGTATCTGCCGCCGCGCGAGCAAGGATTATGCTGCCGCGGAACCCCCGGCGACAAAACTGCACACCGAGGAGGTGTGACCTGGGTCACACCTATCGTTAACGAATTGCTGCCATATACGCGTTGAAGGAATGGTGTGAGTTATGTTGGGTTCTCCGAAACGAGTTCGATTATTGTTCGGGTTCGAGGCCGCGGATTGGCTGTTTCTCGCCGGCGGCGTCGTCCTCACGGCGGTCGTCGCAGCAGTCCTCGTTCTCTAGAGAGCAAATATCGTTAGCACTACCAGTGCTACACTTCCTGCCATTATTACCAAGTCGCCTCGAAGCAATTCGAAACCGCTATAGCGAAGCAGCATTACCCGACCCCCGTCGATCAATGCCCGGCAATTAAGGGTTGGGCAGCAATCCGGCAGAATTGTGGCGATCAACATTCCTGATCTTCGAACGTCCAAGCGGTCCCAATCCGAAGGACTGCACGAGCCCACCTGCCGACCGTTGGAGTGCTAAAGATTCCTCCCCGAGGTGTGAGATTAGTCACAGCCGGCAGCGGATAAAGGGTCCTACCCTCCGAGCGTCGTGCACACCCGATTTGCCCGGTTCACGGCATGGGGAGGAGTAAAATGTCTTTGTATCAGACAGGCCTCGACGAGCTGCGCCCTAGGGCACTTGCCCCTGCGTTGGTGCTTGCTAACAGCTTTGCACGTGTGAAAGCTGAATTTCTGCTGGCGGCAACCCGCCGAGTGGCGGACACGCTGTTTGTTTTCGCGCTGGTCATTCTGCCCATGGTTGCGATGATCGCCTTACTGTTTCTGGTGAGCAGCGCTGACCCGACCACGGCGGTGGCGGGCGTGGTTGATGGTACAGGCATGCTCATCCTGCCACCCTGACGATTAAGCGACGGCGCCGAAGATGATCGCGCCGAATTAGATCAATCGCACTCGCTGTCGAAGAAGTCCCCACCCTGTGCGCACTCCTGCCGTATGGCCAGAAGCTTTGCTCGGCAGTCGCTGTACGGGTAGTGGTCTTGAAGGCGCCAACAGGTCGCATCGTCCTCATCATCCGCCTGTCTTAGACGCCGCTCCTGTTGCTGGCGCCATTCCTGCCAGTCCTGCTGCTCAAGTTTCCGGAACTCGTTAACGAGGGCCTGCTCCGCTTCGTGCAGGAACGGAGGGTAATTCTGGGCCTTGGCGGTTGCCGCGCCTAGAATGACGGCAATTATGATTGTGCTCATTCGGACCATGGGAGTCACTCGGCGGGTCATTCACGCGCACCACGATGGCCAAAATCTTAAAAGCTGTTGAGGTGTGACGCAGGTCACACCCGACTCGCATCAGCACAGGGCAGAACGGTCCCGGCCAAGCAGGGGGCAACCTGTGACCGGGACCGCCCGGCCGGGGAGTAGGTAGGCACGAACTAACTTCCTCCCCGACCCTGGGACCGTAGCACTAAACCAGAGCGAGCGGACTTATTTTTTGTGCAGCGCAATGTTGCCTGCCCTCGGTCGATTTCGCCGGGGCTGCTTATTTTCAAATTCTCAGCCCCCCGCTCCGGGAAGGAAGCACTGAATCTGAAGGCTCGTGCGCGGCTGTAACCACACCACGGCATAACCCAGCTTGTTGGTTTTCGGATCGATCAACGCGAAATTCGGCACGTCGTGCCATTCGCCATCGATCGCCACTTCGGCAGAAGCCCGGTTCGGCGCCAAGTAGACCTCGCGCAGGTCCGTCTTCATGTTCGCCTGTACCGAGAGCGCGACTTTGTTCAACACATTGGCAGTCTTGTGCACCCAACATCATCGGTTAGATTTTTGTCGAGCAAAGCCGCATCGAGTGGCGTGCATTCACCGGAGTCGCTGCGTATCGACCAAATTATGCTTGCGGTTTCACCAGAAGCGGATCGACTGTGCTGCGGTCTGGAAATCCTTTAAAACGCGGCCTGAAATTGCTGAGACTAGACCGGGACCATCGTCATCTCGCGAACGAGCCGGATGACTCTGCCAAATTCATAAGGTTTGCTGATGAAGATGCTGCTGCCCGGAAGAGTTTCGGACTCAAATGACAAATTTCCAGAACTAACGATGATTGCGAGATCAGGCCATCGCACTGACGCCATGGAGGCGAGCATCAAGCCATCAATCGATCCAGGCATATTGATGTCGGTGAAAAGCACTCTGATATGTGGATTGCTCGCCAGTAAGGTCAAAGCATCATGACTATTGCTCGCCTCGAAAACCTGAAAACCGGCATCCCGGAGAACGTCGGCCGCGATCTCTCGAACAGGCGCCTCGTCCTCGACGATAAGGACGATGATGGGCATTTCTGTACCTGCCGATTCGACGGAGCGCGAACCGACGAGGCGCGAGCCGGTTGCCCGGCTATATTCCATGGTTCTCATGAGACTGTTTCCCGTTTTCGAGCTGTGAGCCTGCTCTCAACTCTCTTGCGTTCCTTCGAGCGATTGAACTCCAGTTAGTTGGCATTTTCGACAGCTTGCAGAGATCGTCCCTAGTAATTTATTAATTTATAGAGGATCGATGGACACGGGGACTCGACGATCAGCAGTCCCCGGCGGAAAGACGATGGGCGCGGGGCAAGTCGGTTCAGTGCGGTTACCGCAGGCGAGTCAGCCGGTGAAATCCCGGCATCGTCATGGGATCGAAAGAGGAGCGGGGAATTCTCAAGCCGGCCGCGGATGGTGACCGAAGCGGTGTAGACGCACGGCCTCGGCGATGATGGCCGGTCTTAGGGCTGCTCGGCGTGCTGACCGAGGCCCAGCTCGCCGCCCTGGAGAAAGCCAAGCAGGAGAAGGAGGCGCATGGCGAGTTCGAGAGCGAGCATCCGGGTTATTGCGGCGCCCAGGATACGTTCTATGTCGGCAATCTGAAGGGGGTTGGACGCATCTACCAGCAGACCTTCATCGACATCTATGCCAAGGTGGCCTTTGCCAAGCTCTACGATCGCAAGACGCCGATCACGGCCGCCGATCTCCTCAATGATCGTGTGCTCCCCTTCTTTGACAGCCACGAGGTCAAGCTGCTGCGGACGTTGACCGACCGCGGCAGCGAGTACTGCGGCAACCCGGAGCTCTACCTCGCGATCGAGGACATCGATCACTCGCGCACCAAACCAAGAGCATGCAGACCAATTTGTGAACAGTTCTACAAAACCGTGCTCAACGAATTTTACCGCGTCGCGCTCCGCAAAAAGGTGTATCGTTCCGTTGACGAGCTGCAGGCCGATCTTGATGCTTGGATGCGGGAATACAATGAGGCCCGCCCGCATCAGGGACGCTGGTGCTTCGGCAAAACACCGATGCAGACCTTCCTTGACGCAATGCCAATGACGAAGGAGAAAATGATCGCAGCCTAACGGCATCGGACACTAAAATCCGACGCTCGCCGGGCAGGCGGCATAGTCAAGGACGCCGTCACTCTCGCCATGCAGCAAATGCTTCTCGGAACGCCTGTTCGCCGGAAGGGCCCTTTTCTACTGCAAGGATCGCGCGGCGGCCGTTGTTATAGATGACTGGAATGTCGAACCAGGACCGCTCCTTCAATAGTTCCAAATTGCGCTGCATATCGCTCTCGGAGAGTCCGACGAGAAAGAACCCGGAGATCACTTTCACCGAGAGCCCAGCGAGCGGCGCCCCACGGGTCTGCTCCGCCTGCTTCATCAGAATGGCAGGAACGTTGGAAATACCTCCGAATGGAAAATCGGCCGGCAGATTGAAGATGATCTCGATCATATGGCTCGCCGGCAGCGTCTTATCGGTGTTACGGCGGAGCAACATGCTCATACTGATGCGGCGTTCCGGAACCTCGAGCAGGGCGCGAATGGCGACCTCGGGCACCTGCCCCGGCCCGGGCGACACGGCCTCGGTTCGCCACACCACCGATCCGACATAGCGCTTGGCCAGGGCGTCGGCCGGGTCGCCCTCGTAAAGCATCGCGCGCGGCGCCACGGGAAAACCCCGAGCGGTGGTGGTTTCTCCAGTCGCGGACGAGCCCTGCTGGGGGGATTGGCCGACACTGTCCTCATGTTGGGCCTCCGTGGCCGGGCTCCTGACCAACAGCGCTCGCAAAAAATCGCGCTTCCAATAGAGCCCACTCGCAAGCGCCAGCACCAGGAGCCCGCCCAGGAATGCTGCGATCAGCATCCTGAGCGAGCCTGTCGGCTCCGGCGCGACGGCTTCGACAGCTTGCCGCTGCAGTGCCGGCTGCAGGCGGGGCCTACGCAGGGAAGGCTCTCGCCTGGTCGGCGCGCCATCGTGGCTCCCACTGCGGCTGCTGCTCCCAAGGATTCGGCACGGGTGCCGAAGGCGCCGCTTCACCTGTGAGCCCTGCGCCGCTCTCGGCCTCCACCTTGCGGATTGCTTCCTCGAGTGACTCACACTCGCACGCGATGTCCGATTCCGGGAGGGGCGGTGTAAGGCTGCGGAGGTGACCCCGAAGGACCGTTCGCGCTCGCTCGTAAAGCGCGTGCCGAGCGTCGCCGGTATTCTTGTCTAGATCAGCGACGGCGTCGGCGATCAATGGGTAATAGTCAGTCATCAGCGCCTTACGATCCCATGTCCAAGCGATTGTGGCTTGATTGTAGGCTTCGCAGGCCGGCGGTGCCATCTGGCCACCTATGCCCAGGTTGATACCTACGCCAGCCGCAAGGTCTAGACTAGCAGGCTGCCATTCACGTGTTGCATGAACTCTCAGCCGTAAATTCTGGCCCTACAGCGGCAATCCCGGCCTAGCCCTCGTGCGGAGTGCGGTAACACGCGTATGAGTTTGTCGAGGCAGCAATCCCCGAAGTCGCCAAGCATCAAGCGGCAGCGGCAACGACGATCAAACGGGCGCAGGGGCTGATGCTGCAGATAGGGATCGGTTAACCATCGGGGAGGCTGGAAGTAGCGGCCTGCGCGCAGCATGGCATGGTGTCCCGCCGTTTCCTTCACGAGAAGATGTCTCCATGATCGAACCAATCATGTATTTCGGGTTCGGGTTTCTCGCCGCGAGCCTTCTTGCCCTCGTAATCGTGCCGCTCGTCCATAACCGCGCGGTGCGCCTTACGATGCGTCGGATGGAGGCCTCGATGCCGCTGTCGATGGCGGAGACCTGGGCCCAAAAAGATCAGCTGCGCGCCGAATTCGCCATGTTGACGCGCCGCCTCGAGATAACCGTTGAACAGCTCAAAACCAAGACAACCAATCAGCTCGCCGAACTCGGCAAGAAGACAGACGCCATCAACCGACTGAAGCTCGAGCTCGTCGAGAAGACCGCTACCATCTTCGCGCTCCAGGCGCGGGAACAGGAGCTCACCAGGCTCACGGCGGGCCTTCGGGAGCGCTCAATCACCGCGGACAACGAGCGTACCAAGGTCGCGGCGCCGAAGACCCAGGTCGGCTCGCTTAGGGATCAGATCGCTGGACTGGATAACGATGTCGAGAAGGCCCAACGTTTTCGCCGCGAGCGGCTCGGCGCCGAGGAGGCGGCCTTATACTCGGAAGGCGTTCGATCCCCGCTAGGGCTAGCTATCCAGCCCCGGGGACGCTGGTGAGGGCCGAGCGATCCAGACTACTCTCCCTTCAAAATTCGACAAGAGGATGGGCAGCTAGGTGGTGTTTCTCCCAATTGATCGGGCTGGCGCGGACCGGCGGATAACGCTGTGCGATCGCCGCTAATCCGTATATTGTTTGGATGAGGAGAAGCTCGATGCTGCTGTTCGCGGTCGCTCACGCACCCGTTCTTTGCGGATGGTACGTACGCCATCAGATCTCCGGAGGAGATTGATCGAAGCCGGCGAGATGTAAAGATGCTCCCAGAGGCCAGCAAACGCCTAGCAGCGATGCATGCGGCTCCTCATGGTATGGAAACCGGGCACGCCCAGTCGCCACGAAATAGTGAGCGCAAACGTGGATAATCCGGCGCCGGGGAGTGAGACTTACGCTAGCAAAATTACGAACGGAGCACCAGCGCCGAACGAGAGTCCATCATCCAATCTCCCATTGAGGGGATCATCAACAGCTGGGGACCAAAGCGCAGAGAAATGAACCCTCACGATGGCAGACGCTTGCCGCCGCGCGGTGCGCAGAGGGACGCCTTGGAGCTGGCCCGCAAGACTGGAATGCTGCGCCGAATCGGCAGCGGGTGGCTTTCGATTGAAAGTCCCGAGGGATTGCCCGTAACGATGAGACCTTCAGCCGGCACTACCACTGTCCGGTCGTGCATTAGCCGCGGCTGGCTCGAATTGACGAGGCGAGATGTTGTAACTCTCACCGCAATCGGCACGCGTGTGCTGGCGGGCTCGCGACCGAAGTTCCACAGAATGAAATGAGAAAAAGTGTGTTGGTTGGCAGGTAGGTCGGCCAGATGTTTCGGGGCACAGCATCGCAAGGCCTAGCGCCACAATCGTCGCTGCTTTGTCAAACGACTCTGCGCCCTACTGTACGCCGTAATGCGCGAATTCCTCGGCGATGGCCGGTTTAATTAATTGCCTTTGCGGCCGCGATGTCGGCATTGCGGCCGCTTCGGTCGCCCTTGTTGACCCTGGCGAGACCGCGGCCGTAGAGCGAGGTAGCCATCTTCGGATCGTGGCGCAGGGCCGAATCGTAGTCTGCGATCGCGGAGTCCCATTGCCTCATCTTGAGATAGGTGAATGCACGCGAGTCCACGATCGCGGCGACGTTGGGATCCAAGCGGACTGCCTCGTTGCAGTCCGCAAGCGCCGCCGCCTCCAATTCGCCGAGGACGGCGCGGTCCCAACAACGCCGGTTCCACATCATGACCAGACCCGCACAAAGCGTCGTTCAAGGAAAACTGATATCAGTTTGACATTTTCGCCGGCTGTTGCCACTGCGTACCGCTGCCGAACCGCACACGATAGGCCCGCAGGTTCTCCATTACGCGCTGAACGTAGTTGCGCGTCTCGGCAAACGGAATCCGTTCGACCCAGTCGATCGGGTCGATCTTGGGGTCGCGCGGATCGCCGTACCCGCTCGATCCATTTTTCTACCTGGCCGTGGCCGGCATTATAGCCGGCGAAGACCAGGAGGTAGGAGCCGTGGTAATCCCGCAATAGCCCCGCGAGCTCGGCGGCGCCCATTTAGAGAGTTTTCCGAATAGGGGTATTGTGCGCCTTTCCGAGCTAGGTGGAACCGCGAAGTTGGGGGAGATGACGAAAGCATTTCGACATCCAAGCGTTGCCACGCGCACGGCGCGGTATGGGCTCAAGGCGCGCCCCAAGCCGTACTATTTGCTTATCAAACCGGGACTGCATCTTGGATATAAAAAGCCGTTGAGTGGCGCCGGTACGTGGGTGGTCCGGCATTGCGTGGGCGCCCACGCGTACGCCGTGCAGAGGATGGCAACCGCCGATGATTACTCCGACGCCGATGGCGTCGCGATCTTGAATTTCAGGCAGGCGCAGGAAAGGGCCCGCGCATCTACGGGGCACCGTCCCGCTGCGGCCGGCCAGCATAGCCCTCTCACAGTCGCCGATGCTATCGGATGTTATCTTGAGTTTCTTGAAAGCAGCCGCAAGTCGGCACGGGACGTGCGGTATCGGGCCAACGCGTTCATCCTGCCGCAGCTTGGGAACATCAGCGTCGACGTGCTGACCACGGACATCCTGCGCGATTGGCTCAGCGAACTTGCCTCAGCGCCCGCCCGGTTGAGCACAAACCCCGGCCAGAAACAGCGACACCGTCAGGCAGCGCACGATGACGAGGCCCGGCGCCGCCGCAGAGCAACAGTAAACCGCACCCTGACCGTACTCAAAGCAGCGCTCAATCGTGCTTGGCGAAACGGCCTCGTTACGTCAAAAGCCGCCTGGCAGCACTTCGAGCCATTCGAAAACGCTGATGCAGCACGCATACGCTATCTCACAGCCGATGAAGCAAGCCGTCTAGTCAACTCGTGTGAAGGTGATCTTAGGAATCTGGTGGAGGCGGTACTGCACACCGGTGCACGAGCTTCTGAGTTGACCCAGCTGATTGTTGGAGATTTCAATCCGAATGCTGGTACGATCGCGATCCATCAGTCGAAAGGCGGAAAGCCGCGGCATATCGGATTAAGCGACGCGGGTCTGGCGTTCTTCAGCCAGATTACTGCTAATCGGTCAGGGGCGGAGCTCATTTTTAACAAGAAATCGAAAAACTGGCAAAAATCGCATAAAAGTAGCGCCTTGGCGGAGGCTTGCACGCGAGCAAGCATCAGCCCACCAATCGCGTTCCATGAACTGCGCCACACCTATGGTTCCCTCAGCATCATGGCGGGCGTACCGCTTGCCATCGTTGCGAAAAATCTCGGACACGCCGATACACGGATGGCGGAGCTGCATTATGCCCATCTCGCGCCCTCGCGATCCGAGCAGGTGCGCGAACCCCCGGGAAGCAGCCCGGCGCCCAAAGCTCTCGCCCTCTGAGGGTTCCGGAGTGAGGCTATCGGCAACTGCAACGCAATCCGTAACCTTTGCGCCACACCCGGCTAAATTTTCAGTCCGCGGCGGCATATTGAACCAATTCTCCCCCAGAAAATCTAAAATCCAGGGTACAAAGCGTGGCGGGCGGTTTGCAACACGGGCGGAAAGGTTCGGAGGGAACGGGTGTGATGATTCGAGCCCTGTTCCGTGCAGCCGGAGCAGTCTTGCTCGCATTCCTTATCGTTTTCGGCACGAGCCCCTCCGGCTCGGCCGAAACGATGGCGTCTGCCCTGGTCCAGGCCTACCAGAACAATCCGCAGCTCAATGCGCAACGCGCCAGCGCCCGCGTCACCGATGAGGCCGTCCCGCAGGCCCTGTCCGGCTATCGCCCAAGAATCAGCATCACCGGGACGGCAGGCGAGCAATACACGGATACGGTGACAAGATCATTCGACGAGAAGACGGGTACCAACGTCTATACACACGCCCACGGCACGACCTCGCCGTGGACTGCCGGCGCGACGGCAACCCAGACGCTGTTCAACGGCTTTCAGACGGCGAACCGGACCCGGGCAGCGGAAAGCCAGGTATCGGCGGCGCGCGAGGGGCTTCGGGTCATGGAGCAGACCGTGCTGCTCGCCGCTGCGACCGCCTATATGGACGTGCTGCGCGACACGGCGAATTTGGAGGTCCAGCGCACCAACGTGCGGGTGCTGGAGGAGACGCTTAAGCAGACTCGCGACCGCTTTAACGTCGGCGAGGTGACCAGGACCGACGTGGCCCAGGCGGAGGCGCAGCTTGCGGCCGGGCAATCCGCCGTGGCCGCGGCGGAGTCCGTTCTGAACGCGTCGCGGGCAAACTACCGGCAAGTGGTGGGCACCGAGCCGGTCAATCTCGCTCCGGGCTCGCCTGTCGACCGCTTTTCCCCGCGGGTGCTGTCCGCGGCGATCGACACCGGCCTCACCGAGAACCCCAACGTGACCGCCGCCATGTACGGGGTCGACGTCGCGCATTTGCAGGTCAAGATCAACGAGGGCGCGCTGTTTCCCAATCTGAGCCTGCAGGGCAATGTGCAGCAGGCGAGCTTTCCCCAGCTCCAGATCGTCCACCAGTTCACCACTTCCATCATCGGCCAGCTCACGGTTCCGATCTACCAGGGCGGCGGCGAATTCTCGCTGGTGCGCCAGTCCAAGGAAAGCCTGGCTCAGCAGCGGCTCAACCTCGATCAGGTCCGCAACCAGGCCCGGCAGGCCGTGGTGCAGGCATGGGGCCAGCTCCAGGCGGCCAAGGCGCAGATTGCCGCCGCGCAATCCCAGGTCGCTTCCTCGGAAGTGGCGCTCAACGGCGTTCGCGAGGAGGCCCGCGTCGGCCAGCGCACCACGCTCGACGTCCTCAACGCCCAGCAGGCGCTGGTGAACGCCCGCGTCGCGCTGGTGGCCGCGCAGCACGACCGCGTGGTCGCCTCCTACAACTTGCTTGCCGCCGTCGGCAGGCTGTCGCCGCAGGTGCTGGGCTTGGCGACCAACGTCTACGACCCGATGGTGCATTATCAGCAGATCCGCGATGCCTGGTACGGCATTCGCATCCCGGACGGCCGCTGAAGTTCTGCCCGCAGTCGTGTCCACAGGCCGTTGCTTGCGTTCGATCTGCCCCGTGCCATACTTGAGCCGAATCGCAGCGGATGATCGTGCGCGAGCGATTCGCTCCACCCGAAACGGCGACCGTGCAATTCGCGCGGCCGTGAGGATGCGCGCATGACGCAGCCGGCGAAGGCCCAAGAGCCGTCGATGGAGGAGATTCTCGCCTCCATCCGGCGGATCATCGCGGACGAGGAGGCGGTAAAACCGCAGACGCGAGCCGCGCCCGAGCCGACGCCCGGCAGAGCCGCCGGGGGTTCGGAATCGCCGGGGGCATCGGAGCCCGCCGAGCGCCGCGCGCCGGCCCAGCCGGTCGAGCCCGATGAGATCGAGACCCGACCGGCCGCATCGGTCGCGCAGGAGACCTCGGACCCCGAGCCGGAGTTCGGTGCATCCGATCTGGCGGAAACCATGCCGGCGTCCGATGCCGACGAGGCCGCTTTCTCGGATATCGATGCGCATGCCAACGACGATTTCGAGGATGCGCCGGCGACGCTCGAGCATGCTTCCAGGCCGGCGGGCGGGCATTTGCGCACGATCGAAGCCCCGGAGCCTTTGCTCTCGGCGGAGGCGACCGCCGCGGTCAATTCCGCGTTCGGTACCCTCGCGCATACCGTGCTGGTGCAGAATGCGCGCACGCTCGAGGACCTCGTCAGGGAAATGCTGCGCCCGATGCTGAAAACCTGGCTCGACGACAATCTCCCGAATCTGGTCGAGCGGCTGGTCAGGGCCGAGATCGAGCGCGTGTCCCGCGGTCACCCGGGCTGAAAACCGCCCGAGCGCCGCAGTCGGCCGAACCGGCTGACGGCTTCGGAATTCTTGCAAGCAGCGCCGGACGTTGACAGCCGCGAGGCCGCCGGGCTTGTTACCGGGCCTTCGGCAGAGCGCAGCATGATCGAGAAGACCTACAACGCTTCCGAGCTGGAAGGACGCATTTACGCGTCCTGGGAGGCCGCCGGCGCGTTCCAGGCCGGCCGGCCGGAGCGCTGCAACGCCGCGCCGTATTCGATTGTCATCCCGCCGCCCAACGTCACCGGCTCGCTCCACATGGGGCACGCGCTCAACAACACCCTGCAGGACGTGCTGGTGCGGTTCGAGCGCATGCGCGGGCGCGACGTGCTGTGGCAGCCCGGGACCGACCATGCCGGCATCGCCACGCAAATGGTGGTCGAGCGCCAGCTGATGGAGCGCCAGGAGCCGAACCGCCGCGCCATGGGCCGCGAAGCCTTCATCAAGCGCGTGTGGGAGTGGAAGGAGGAGTCCGGCGGCGCCATCACCCGCCAGCTCAAGCGGCTCGGCGCTTCGTGCGACTGGTCGCGCGAGCGCTTCACCATGGACGAGGGACTCTCGCGCGCCGTGCTGAAGGTGTTCGTCGATCTCCACAAGGCAGGGCTGATCTACAAGGACAAGCGGCTGGTCAATTGGGACCCCAAGCTGCTCACCGCGATCTCCGACCTGGAGGTCCAGCAGGTCGAGGTCAAAGGCCACCTGTGGTACATCAAGTATCCGGTCGAAGGCTTCGACAATACGTATATTACCGTCGCCACGACACGCCCGGAGACGATGTTGGGCGACGTTGCGGTCGCGGTGCATCCCGACGACGAGCGTTACAAGAAGCTGGTCGGTAAGAATGCCATCCTGCCGCTAGTCGGCCGGCGCATCCCGATCATTGCCGACGAACATTCCGATCCCGAGAAGGGCACCGGCGCCGTCAAGGTCACGCCCGCCCACGATTTCAACGACTTCGAAGTGGGCAAGCGTCATGGCCTTCCGATGATCAACGTATTTGATCGGGAGGCTCGTCTGACTTTCCAAGGCAACGATTCTTTCCTCAATGACGTGCCGCCATCGGCGGATTTAACCGAGACCTTGGAAATGAATGGCCTTGATCGTTTCGAGGCGCGGAAGCGCATCGTTGCGCGCATGGAAGCCAAGGGTCTCGTCGCGAAGATCGAGCCGCATATGCACGCCGTGCCGCACGGCGAGCGCTCCGGTGCAGTGACGGAGCCGTTCCTGACCGATCAATGGTACGTCGACGCCAAGACGCTGGCGCAGGAAGCGATCCGCGCCGTTCGTGACGGCCGCACTATCTTTGTCCCGAAACAATGGGAAGCGACCTATTTCAATTGGATGGAGAACATCCAGCCCTGGTGCATCTCGCGCCAGCTGTGGTGGGGGCATCAGATCCCAGCATGGTACGGGCGAAAAGCAGTAGCTCACAGAGAATGGGCGTCTTTGGACGATTCTGAGATATTCGTCGCGCACAATGAAGCGGAGGCGATCGAGCTGGCGCGAAACAAATATGGTTGCGAAATTCGAGTACTACCGTCGCCACCTTCCGGGGATCTTGATCGTGTCTTTCAACAAATCGATGACGATGAATCAGCGGGCAAGCGCAGATGGGAGCCGATCTGGCGCGACGAGGACGTGCTCGACACCTGGTTTTCCTCGGCGCTGTGGCCGTTCTCGACCTTGGGATGGCCCGACCAAACGCCGGAGCTCGAGCGCTATTACCCGACCAGCGTGCTGGTGACCGGCTTCGACATCATCTTCTTCTGGGTCGCGCGGATGATGATGATGGGCCTCTATCTCCTGCGCGAAGTGCCGTTCCGCACCGTCTACATCCACGCGCTGGTGCGCGACGAGCGCGGGCAGAAGATGTCGAAATCCAAGGGCAACATCATCGATCCGCTGGGGCTGATCGATGCCTATGGCGCCGACGCTCTGCGCTTCACGCTCGCCGCCATGGCCGCCCAAGGACGCGACATCAAGCTTTCGACCAGCCGCGTCGAGGGTTATCGCAATTTCGCGACCAAGCAGTGGAACGCCGCGCGGTTCGCCGAGATGAACGGCTGTGTGCGGGTCGCGGGGTTTGCGCCCGAAAGCGCCAAGACGACGCTCAACCGCTGGATCGCGCACGAGACCGCGGCCACCAGCCGCGAAGTGACCGCCGCGCTCGAAGCGTTCAAGTTCAACGAGGCGGCGGCTGCGGTCTACCGCTTCGTCTGGAACATTTTTTGCGACTGGTATCTGGAGCTCGCCAAGCCGGTGCTCACCGGTTCCGAGGGGCCGGAGAAGGCCGAGACGCAGGCGATGACCGCCTGGGCGCTCGACGAGATCCTGAAGCTGCTGCACCCGTTCATGCCGTTCATCACCGAGGAGCTGTGGCGGGTGACCGGCGAGATCGGACCGGCGCGCGACGATTTGCTGATCCTCACCGCATGGCCCGAACACAAAGGATTGGACGATGCCGCGGCGGAAGCCGAGATCGGCTGGGTGGTAGACCTCGTCGGGGCGATCCGCTCGGTGCGCGCCGAGATGAACGTGCCGCCCGCCTCGCAAGTGCCGTTGGTGGTCGCCGCAAGCTCCGCCGAGACCCGGGAGAGGGCAGCGCGGTGGGAGGCCTTCATCCAGCGGCTCGCCCGGGTTTCGGAGATCGCCTTTGCCGAAGTCGTCCCCGCGGGCTCGGTGCAGCTCGTCGTGCGCGGCGAGCTCGCGGCACTGCCGCTCCAAGGCGTAATCGATCTTGCCGCCGAGCGCGGCAGGCTCGAGAAGGAGATGGCCAAAGTCGACGCGGACATCAAGCGGGTCGACGCCAAGCTCGGCAACTCCGACTTTGTCAAGCGCGCGCCGGAGGAAGTCGTCGAGGGCGAGCGCGAGAAGCGCGAGGAGGCCCAAAGCCGCCGCGCGAGAATTCTCGAAGCGCTGGAGCGGCTGAAAGGGGCGGCGTAACGGCGGTAGGATGGGTCGAGCGCAGCGAAACCCATCGTGACCGGTAGATCGATGAAGTGATGGGTTTCGCTGCGCTCAACCCATCCTACACTGATCGCCTTCATCGGAACGGCCGGCTCAGAAATTTTGAGCCGGCGAGACCGTAGCGCCAGGGCATCTCCGCCGCCTTGGTGATGCCGATGCGCGGCCCGACCAAGATCTCGACCGGACCTTCCCGCGCGCGCAGCGCAAACGGCGGCCGGTCGAGCGCAAAGCCGTCACGCTGCCGCGTGATGCCCAGCGCCTCGGTGAGCCGCCCCGGTCCCGAGCAGAGCAGACGCTTCTCGTCCACCCCACGCCGGGATCGCATGGCCACCAGTCCCGTGCGCGGCTCGAGTGCCCGGATCAGAACCGCGCTGGCGATACCCTCGCCCTCGCACACGAAATTGAGGCACCAGTGCATCCCATAGGAGCGGTAGACATAGGCGTGGCCGGGCGGGCCGAACATCGATGCGTTGCGCGCCGTGCGGCCACGGAAACCGTGGGCGGCGGGGTCCTCATGATCGTAGGCCTCCACCTCGACGATCCTGCCGCCGACGCCGTCCACGAGCAGCTCCGCCCCGATCAGATCCGGGGCCACGTCATGGACGCTTCGCGCGAAAAAAGCGCGGCGCAGGCGGGGGGACTTTGCTTGGTGCATACACAACCGCGGAAAGCGGTACCATACGCTATCCGGGTATTCACCCGACCGGCGTCGGTGGCCCGCCGACCGCGCGGGAATGCTGGATTTTTCCGGCATTCCCGGCCGGTTAATTTGGTGCAGCCGGGACGCAGGGTCTGATGGTGCAGCGCACAAGCGGGCCCGCGGCGTTGTGTCTCGGCAGCAACACGTTAACAACATTCACGCAACACTCGGGTCGCGCCCGCGGACTGCCGCGATTCCGCCATAGAACGAAACGACATCGGATATATTGCCGGATCGGAGTGAATTTCGCCTGCCGGCTCAGTGATGCAAATCCGCAACGCCGCAGGTCTCAAGCGACGGAATGAATTGCGGAACCACGAGAGCGACCGCCCGGTCGGACGTTCATGGATGCCAAGACGGACCTCAAAGCGAGACTGCCCAGCCGGCACGTGACCGAGGGTCCGGAGCGCGCGCCGCATCGCTCGTATTATTACGCGATGGGGCTCACGACGGCGCAGATCCATCAGCCGTTCGTGGGCGTGGCGACCTGCTGGAACGAAGCGGCGCCGTGCAACATCGCGCTGATGCGCCAGGCCCAGGTGGTGAAGAAAGGGGTCGCCGCCGGCGGCGGCACCCCGCGCGAGTTCTGCACCATCACGGTCACCGACGGCATCGCCATGGGCCACCAGGGCATGAAGTCGTCGCTGCCCTCGCGGGAAGTCATTGCGGATTCCGTCGAACTCACCATGCGCGGCCATGCCTATGACGCGCTGGTCGGGCTGGCCGGCTGCGATAAATCCTTACCCGGCATGATGATGGTCATGTGCCGGCTCAACGTGCCCTCGATCTTCATTTACGGCGGCTCGATCCTGCCCGGCAGCTTCCGGGGCAAGCCGGTGACGGTGCAGGACCTGTTCGAGGCGGTGGGCCGCCATTCGGTCGGCAGCATGTCGGACGCCGATCTCGATGAGCTGGAAAGAGTGGCCTGCCCGTCCGCGGGCGCCTGCGGCGCGCAATTCACCGCCAACACCATGGCCACCGTGTCGGAGGCGATCGGCCTCGCCTTGCCGTATTCGGCCGGCGCGCCCGCCCCCTACGAGATCCGGGACCAGTTCTGCATGGTGGCGGGCGAGCAGATCATGGCCTTGATCGCGCAGCAGATCCGCCCGCGCGACATCGTGACCCGCGCGGCGCTGGAGAACGCCGCGGCGGTCGTCGCCGCCTCCGGCGGCTCGACCAATGCAGCTTTGCATCTTCCGGCGATCGCCCACGAGTGCGGCGTCAAGTTCGATCTCTTCGACGTCGCCGAAGTGTTCAAGCGCACGCCCTATGTCGCAGATTTGAAGCCGAGCGGCCGTTATGTCGCCAAGGATTTGTTCGAAGCTGGCGGCGTGCCGCTGCTGATGAAGACCTTGTTGGAACACGGCCGCCTGCATGGCGACTGCATGACCGTGACCGGACGCACGATCGCGGAAAATCTCAAAAGCGTGCGCTGGAACGCCGATCAGGACGTGGTCCGTCCCGCCAGCAATCCGCTGTCGCCCACCGGCGGGGTGGTCGGGCTGAAAGGCAACCTCGCCCCCGAAGGCGCGATCGTGAAAGTGGCCGGCATGACCGGCCTAAAATTCTCCGGTCCGGCGCGGGTGTTCGACGGCGAGGAGGCCTGCTTCGAAGCGGTGAAACATCGCAAATACCGCGAAGGCGACGTGCTGGTGATCCGCTACGAGGGACCGCGCGGGGGCCCGGGCATGCGGGAGATGCTGGCGACGACGGCGGCCCTCTACGGCCACGGCATGGGCAGCAAGGTGGCACTCATCACCGACGGGCGCTTTTCGGGTGCGACCCGCGGGTTCTGCGTCGGCCATGTTGGGCCGGAAGCCGCGGTCGGCGGCCCGATCGCGCTGTTGCGCGACGGCGACATCGTGGAGCTCGATGCCGAAGCCGGCACGCTCGACGCCAGGCTTTCGGACGAGGAACTCGCGCGGCGCAAGCGCGACTGGAAACCGCGCGACCCGGAGTTCACGTCGGGCTATTTGTGGAAATACGCCCAGCAGGTCGGGCCGGCCCTCAACGGGGCCGTGACTCACCCGGGCGGGGCGGCCGAGCGGGCGTGCTATGCGGATTATTGAAGGCGCCCTCGCAATTGCGACGCTCGGCCTGGCGGTCGGGCTCGGCTCGGCGATCGGCTTCGAGGGCAGCCGGGTCGAGCCCGCCGCGATCGACTGCGGGCCGCAGACGGTCAAGGCCGGCGACGCGCCGAAGAGCATGGGCACCCTGCAGTACGCCGCCGAGCAGGGCAATGCGGTCGCTCAATGGAAGCTCGGGCACATGTATGCGACCGGCGAAGGCGTGCCGCGCTGCGATCTGCGCGCCTTCGAATATTTCAGCCGGATCGCCAACGGCCACGCCGACGTTTATCCCGATGCGCCGCAGGCACCCTTCGTGGCCAATGCCTTCGTCGCGCTCGGGCAATATTATCTCGACGGCATTCCCAATTCGCAGGTCAAGGCCGATCCCAACCGCGCCCGCGAGATGTTCTCCTATGCGGCGACCTATTTCGGCAATGCCGACGCGCAATATCACTTGGCGCGCATCTATCTCGACGGGCACGGCGTCGCGCGCGATCCGCGGCAGGCGGCGCGCTGGCTCACGCTCGCCGCCAACAAGGGTCAGTATCAGGCTCAGGCGGTGCTCGGCTACATGCTGTTCAAGGGCGACGCGGTTCCGCGCGAGGCCGCGCGCGGCCTGATGTGGCTGACCCTTGCGCGCGACAGCGCCAAGAACGACGACACGTGGATCAACGAGCTCTACGACGCCGCGTTCAAGCAGGCCAACACCGACGAGCGCGCGCTGGCGCTGGTGTATCTCGAGCGCTGGCTGAAAACCCGCCGCGATTGACGCGGATAGCAGGATCGGGCGAATGGCCGAAGATATCAGGAAGACGTTGAGGGAGCTGCTTGCACGGGTCGAAGGCTGGCCCGAGGAGCGGCAACAGGATGCCATGCAAGTGCTCCTGGAAATGGAACGGCAGGATGAAGCTGCTGTCCGCCTCACGGTCGAGCAAGTTGACGAGGTAAGGCGGATCCGCCGCGGCATTCGGGACGGACGTGGAGTATTTGCAACGGATCAGGAAATGGCCGAGCTCTGGAAGTCGTTCGGCCTATGAGATTGCGCTACACCGTTGAGGCGCGATCTCACATCAAAGCGATTTACGACTATCTCGCGGAAAGAAATCCTACCGCCGCGCTGGAAATCGTCAGCCGAATTCGCGGCGCGGCAGAACTGCTGCAGGACTTTCCCAGAATCGGGCGTGCTGGAATCGATCCTGGAACGGCCGAGTGGGTCGTGAGGAACTCGCCTTACGTCATTGTCTACGAAGTCGACATGGACCACGATGAGTTGGTGATCCTCGCCGTGTTTCACGGCAGCAGGTCTCGGACCTAGACTAGAACAAAGGGGAGGGGCGAAATGACTGCTCACATGTTCGCGGCGATCCGGCGCGGCAAGCTCAAGCCGGGCATGGCCGACGAATTTGCCAAGCGCGTCAAGGCCGGCGCCGTGCCGGTCCTGACCAGGCTTCCCGGGTTCAAGGCGTATTACCTGGTGTTGGGCGGCGAGGACACCGTCATGGCCGTGTCGTTGTCCACGAGCAAGGCCGCCGCAGAACAGTCGAACGCCAAGCTGATGCCGTGGATCAAGGCGAATCTCGGGCCGCTGCTGACATCGCCGACCGAAGCCACGGAAGGCGAGGTCGTCATCAGCGAGGTGGCGTAACCGCTGGAGTGGGTTCAGGGGCATGCGAACCCATCGACAGCCGATCGAGATCTCTGCTTCGTCTGACTGGGGCGTGATCGGAAGGTTTTTGCATCCCGCGCCCTCCGCCCCAAACTCAGCGGTCATCAGGTAGAGAGAAAGACTTGAAAAAGCTCGCGGGCGTAAAGTCGATCAAAATATGACGCCCGCTCCAAGCACAGAACAGCAGCTGCGAGAGGCACAAGACTGACGTACCACACCGTGGGACGCAGAATAATGCTGAGGGAAATTAGGAGGATGAATGCGGTCGCTAGCACAAGGTGGAAGTAGTACCCGCCGCTCGAATAAGTTGACGCGGTCGCGATCTGGCGCCTTACTTACGGTCGCGAAGATTTCTCTGAGCACTCCTCTTTTTAGGTCTGGATTATCCGATTGGCAGATCTGCTGCATGTTCTCGTGAAGCTTGGCGCCAACTTCCGTTACGATCACCCAGCGTGAACGGCTCAACAACGGAGCTCGGTCACGTCTCGATCGCGAAATCCGCCCAGACCGGGACGTGGTCGGACGGCCTTTCCCAGCTGCGCACGTGCTTGTCGATGCCGACCGCGGTGAGGCGGTCCGCGGCTTGCGGCGAGAGCACGAGATGGTCGATCCGGATGCCGTTGTTCTTCTGCCAGGCGCCGGCCT
>WNFH01000615.1_pt1 | contig 22880 bp, 20 predicted proteins | sample 5400411 | NCBI WGS metagenome assembly WNFH01 (sample SAMN13153347, study PRJNA577476) | soil metagenome | isolation source: 200 cm saprolite under Douglas fir tree site 2 hole 3 | place: USA:California | collected 2015-04-18 | reverse complement strand
CTCCAGGTGCAGACGTGGTTCGGGATCGTGTCGCTCGCGGAGTCGAGCACCACGCACGACGCAGAAGCCGTGCGGCCGAACGCCGTCAGGGTTCCGAACGAATTCGGATTCAGATTGGCGCTGGCGGGCACCTGGCGGACTTGGAGTGTGGTGGAAGAGTCGGTGATGCCGCTCGTCGCCGCTCGCACGCGCACCGAAACGCCGGTCGCGCTCGTGCGGCTCAACGCCGTGGCCAGACCAGCGGCATCGATTCCCAGCACCGTGTTATTAGTCGACCACGTGATGGTGAGCCCCGGGATTGCGGCCCCGCCCGAATCCCTCGGCTCCGCGGCGAAGCGCTGCGTGTCGCCGACGAAGTTCAGTGCCGCCGGGCTCGCCGGCGTAACCGCGATGCTGCCAATGACCTGCCGCACCACGAGCGGCACGCTGTCGCGCGCCGTCCGCGCCACGACGACGATGGTGTCGCGGCCGCTGTTCGAGTTGCCGGTGATCAAGCCGCTCGCAGCGCCGATAGACGCGATGGTCCCCGTCTTCAGCGACCACGCGATGCCCTGTGGGTTCGGCACGACGGTGCCACCTGAATCGCGCACGACGAGCCCGAGCTGCAGGGACCCGTTCAATCGATTGATCACTGCCGAGTCGATGACCGTCGATAGCGGGGGAGGCGTCGTTATGGTCACGGTCTTGTAGACCAGGGCGACAGCAACGTGGACCGTGTCGGCCAGCGAGCCCGACGAGGCGATCACGAGCGTCTGTCCTTCGTTCACCGACGTGATGGCGCCGCTCGTTGCGTTGACCGTCGCGACGCCGCCGTTCTGCGTGGTCCAGCCAATTGCGGTCACCGCATGGCCCCGCGCGTCCGCCGCCGTAACGATAGGCGTCAACGACGCGCCAATACGATTGAAACTGGCGGTGTGGGGAGTGATCGAGAGTGTCGTAGCGATTTGTTGCACGGTCGCGGTGATCGAGTCGGATACGCCGTCTCCTGTGACCACGACGTTCGTGGTGCCGTTCGCGACCGCCACGACATCGGCCTGAGCCGTGTTCGCCCGCGGCGTGGCGCTCGCGACGGCTGGCGTGCGCGACTGCCAGGTAAACGCGACCCCCGAGACCGGAGCGTTCCGGGCATCACGTGCTTCAGCACTCAGCAGTGCTGAATCGCCGAGGGAGGCGAACTGGGGAGCCGTGGGAGTGATGACGACCGCGCCGATGCGAGTGCGCAGACCGTGCGTGCTCGATACGTTCGTCGGCGTTCCATTGAGGACCGCCTGCGCCGTGATGGTGGCCGTGCCCAGACGCACGCCGCTCACGAGACCGCTGCTCGAAACGGTAGCGCGCGTGGTGTCGCTGGAAGTCCACACAAACGTCACGCCGGTCGTCAGGGGGCTGCCGCCCGCGTTCGCGACGGCCGTGAGCTGTCGAGTGCCTTTGAGTACAACGGTGGAATCGCCGCTGATCGTTACTGAGGTGATTGTCGGAGGACCGCCGTCACCGCCGCCACTGCCACACGCGCTGAGCACCGCTGCGACTGCGCCAACTAGAATCGGACGAAAAGGCTTCATGGTGCCTTCTCCAGGGAAAAGACTCGCCTACGGGTTGACGATGACCGTCCCTGTCATTCCGGGGTGAATGTTGCAATGGTACGTGAACGGCGAGCCGCTCGACGTGGGGAACGGCTGCGTATAGGTCTGTCCCGGATTCACCGTGGCATTCCAGCCTGGCTGATCAGATGTCGTCGTGTGCGTAACGGTGCTGACATTCTGCCACGTAACCGTCTCGCCCGCTTTGATGGTCACCGGAGTGAGCGCAAAGGTGTTAGTCGGCTGCATCTGGACTAAAGCGCCGGTTGCAGTCGATTGCGCTGTACCCGGCGTGTAACCCTGGGCAGTTCCGGTGATCGCATATATGCCGGCTAACGTGAACGTCACACCGGTGCTCGCTTGGTAACTCCCGGCTGGAATAGTGATCGTCGCCGAGTCGAATACGGAATTCACGGGATTGCTCGAGACCAGTGTCACGGACAACGGCACCGTCACGTTGCGCGCGGTGCCGAGCGAATCCTCGGCGTATACCGTCAATGTGTACTTCCGGCCGACGTTCGTGTTCGGGCTGAGCGTCAGCTGGAGTTGTGGCGTAGACACGGTGACGACCATCGAATCGGGCGCGAACACTGAGAGCGAGTCCTGCGCCTTGATGAGGACTCGTCCCGCTTTGAGGCCGCACACGAGCACTGAAGACCCGGACGTCAGCGCCGGAATGACCACGCGCTGCAACACTGGCCCGCCACATCCTGTGGCCGGACGCGCCACCAGGGTATCGACAGCGGGAATCACGGACAGGAAGACAGTTCTCGGCGCCGAGTCAGTCCGACTCAATGTCAGCGGCACCGACACGCTGCCGCCGTTGCCGACGGAAAGTGAGTCATTGGGGACACCCCACCGCAACAATGCCGGCGGTGCTGCAACCACCTTCACGAGAGTCGAGTCCCTATAAACGGTGGCACCCTCGAGCAGCGAATCAACGACGTAGGTGGTCGAATCGAGTGCGACACCGCTAACGGTGCCGTTGGCGTCGACGGTGACGAATTTTGCGTTGCGCGTGACGTATCCGAACGTCCGCCCGCTCACCGCGTAGCCGTTGCGGTCGAAGGCACGCCCGGCGATCTGCCCGCGCCCCCCCACTCCGATCTGAATGATCGAAAGCGCGTTGCTGACGCGCGTCACGATCTGATTGACGCGCACTGTCGCCGTGCCCTGCACGTGCAGGTTCGCATCGACAGAATCGCGAACGACGACCACGCCGTTGCCGGCACCCACGGCGCGCGTGCGGCCCGTCGCGGAGTTCACCGTGGCTACGGTCGGTGTCGCGGACGTAAAGGTTTGCGTGAAACCCGACGTTAGCACGCCGCCGAAATTATCGTACGCCGTCGTGCGCAGGTCGAGCGAATCGCCCACCGCCGTGACCACGGTGTCGGCCGGCGCCGCCACGACGCTGGCCAGCGCGCGAACATAGAGGCGCGCGGTGTCGGCGTGACCGGCCGCGGCAGCAATGATCTTGGTGGAATCAGCGGCGAGCGCTCGGACCAGGCCATTGAGGTCCACGCTCGCGATCGTTGGCACGGTCGAGGTCCAACCAATGGTGACGTTGACCGGATTGCCGAGCGAGTCGCGGGCGGTCGCCGTGTACTGCAGCGTCGCGAGCCGCGCGATGGTATCGAGCTTTCGGTCCAGTGTGACCGTCGCGACCGTGCCACTCACCGCCGTCGCGTTGAACGTCACAGGCGTCGCGATGCGGCTGACGCTCGCCTCGAATGTCTGTAGCCCGATCGCGGTACCGAGAACGCCCGTCACCTGCGCGTAGCCAAGCGAATCGCTGATCACGACGCTGTCGCTCACGGATGCCGCGGGACTCAGTGCCCGGAACCGCACCGGCACCCGAACTCCGAGGCCGTCGGGGGCGGTCACGCGCACGCGCAACGGCAGCGGCAGCGTCGCTCCTGGCACCGCCGTTTGCGCATCGCCGCCGACGCGGGTGATCAGCGATGGGACCGGTTGCGCCGTCACCAGCACCGTGTCTGCAGGTCCGGTGAGCAGCTGCGCGACGATTCGCGCGATACCGCGTTGCGTTCCACCAATGACGCGACCAGCCGCACGGTTCGGAATCCCGACGCGCGCCGAGTCCAGTGAGCGCCACGCGATCGGCGTTCCTGGAATCGGCTTTTGCAAACTCCCCAAGGCGGTCGCGACGAGCTGCAACGTGTCTCCGAAGAGCACCGAGGTGTCGGGCGTGCCGATCACGACGGCGACCGCATCATAGCCGACGCCAACGTATGCGATCGGCGCCGTCACGGGTGCGCTGACCGTGCCGCTGGTGACCGTGACGGATTGCGGATACGGGGTATTCCGAAAGACCGTGTCCCCCGCCGCGTTGAGCAGCCGCAGATAGAGCAGGAGATCCTCGCTCGAGGACGTCAACGGCACGCTCAGCGAGAGATCGACCGAATCCGCGGTGGGAGAAATCGAGATGATCGTGTCGAGAACTTGCGTACTGGGCGGACGAACGAGTGTGATGCGGAGGCGATTAAAATCGACGATGCCGGCCGACCCGCTCTGGAACGTGGGGGCCAGCGCGACATGCCCCGCCAGGAAACGCGGACTCGTGGCGTCGCGGCAGTTCAGACCGAGCAGGCCGACGAGCAGAACCAGCGCGCGCCACGTCCATTGTATCGCGCGCGCGTTTCTCACCTAGACCACTCGATCAGCGCTCCCAGACGTGGACCGACGACCGACACGGCCCCCGGACTGCGCAGCGAGCCAAACGCGAATTGGGCCTGCACCACCCCGGTGGCGTGTTCGCTCAGCTGGTAGCGCAAATCGGTGCCGGCGCGCAGCAAGTAACCAAGCAGCTCCATCTTTGCCGCCGGCCCGGTGAGCTCTTGCCGGAATTCCAGCATCGGGGCGAGCGTCGCCTTCGGACTGAGGGACCGATCGAGCCGGGCGCCCAGCGCCAGCACATTACCACGTGGTACGGCGACGGTACCGGGGACGTCGAAATTACGGGCTCGCAGACGCCGCATCTCCCATCCATACAGCGCGAGATGCGACGAGCCGACCGGCAGGCTGACGGCCGCGTATGCGAGCACCCGATCGCCGATGGCGCTCTGCCGTCCGCCGCCCAGATCGTTGTCACCGGTTGTGGTGTAGACCAGCGCACCGCGGAAGTACTTCCCATGGCCGAAAGGGCCTTCAAGGCCCGCACGCAAGCGTACCTCGCCGCCTGGCGTGAGCGTGCCGCCACCCGTCACCGGTATGTAGCTTGCCCCGTACCGGTAGCTCGCGCCGGTGCCTACGGCCCAATCAGATCCCATCCTGACCGCGGTCGCGAATCCCGCCGAAATGCCACCACCCGAGCCAAAGCTGGGAGTCGTGAACCCGAGGAGATCGGTTGCGGTCGCGCCGAATAGAGGAATAGTCGTGTCGGGGACGGTGGTCGCACCGGTTGGGACCTTCCCCGCGACGTTGAAGATGAGCCGGCCGGGAATAATTCCGAACGATGCCCGGAGGTCGGTGTCGACAAGCCCAGAGTGATCGATCGTCGAGCCGTCTGCCGCGCGCACCGATGCGCTGGCGTACGCCGTCCCGATATCCAGGACGAGGCGGTCCCCCCATCGCTGGGTGACACTCATGGGGATTGTGAATTCGCTGATGCGACGGAACGCGAGCCCGGTTCCGAAACTGTAGCTCTCGAAAAACGCGCCGGTGCGCGCGACGGTATTGGCCGCCTGCGCCGTGACAATCGCAGGCCCGAGCAGGGTCAGCAGTACGACCAACGACCGCGCGCGCGTCACGGCAGGTGGAAAATGATGCGCAGCACGCCGGACGCCTGCACCACGCTATTGATGCCTTTGCTCTCTGGCGTGGGGTGATTCTGAATCGCCGCGGTGCCGGTCTGCGTGACCGCATCGTTCAGCGTGGGCGTCAACTCAGCGGTCGCCTGCTGCAACGCACCCACCGAGGCGGGCTCGGAGGGCGTCGTGAGTTGCGCCACCGCTTCGACGACCGTCACCACGTCGCCCGACGACGCCTGCACCGCGGGCGCGGCAGCGGCCGCCTGCTGTTGTTGCTGGGCCGCCTGGAATGACGGATCGGCGCGTGCGGCGGCGCCGAACGCGGCGGCCGCGGCGCGATAATCACCGCGATCCAGCGCCTCGAGTCCCTGGCTGTACACGAGGAATGCCGCCAGGTTCTTCGGACCTTGGCGCAGGATTCGCTGCCGGTCAGCATCGGTCAGTTGAATGCCGAGCTGCGTCGCGAGGCCGAACACGAGCTGCTTCTCGAGCTCGAGCAGCTGCTTGAACGTGCCGTTGGCTTGCGCACCGGACCGCACGGTGCCGTCGCCGCTCACGACGGCTGCCGCCATCCGCACCGGCCCGTTCTCCGTAATGGCCGCGACGCCCTGTACCATCCGCTCGGCCCGCAGCAATCGCCCCACTCGCGCCGCCGTTGCGGGATCGGTTCGGGCACTTTGGGCGAGCTTCAGCTCGTCGAGCAGCGTTCCAATCTGCACGCGCTCGAGCAACCGGAGACTGCGCACCATCGCCAAATCCGACGTCATCATTTCAGCCAGTCCACGCGACAGCGGCTGCAGACTCGAATCGCCGGCGATTGTCACGGGCAGGATCGCCAGCGTCGACGGCTCGGGAGCCTGCGAAGTGAGCGTCGACTCGCGGGCGAGCGCGAGCTTTGCCGTCTGGGTGGCCTGAGTCCGAAGAGCGAGCTGTCCGAGTGCCCGAACCGCCGCTACGCCACGGGCTTGCGGATACCGGTTAGCGAAGTCCGTGTAGGTGGCATAGGCGAGGTCATAGCGTCCGTCCTTCTCCTGACAGCCGCCGATCACCATGGCGCCGAGGGCCTGGCCAGGTGCCAGCGTCTGACCGGCGTTCGCGACCACCACGGCCGTATCGCATCGCCCCGCCGCCATGAGGGCGGCGGCGAGTCGGAATTGGATCTGAGCGTTGCGGGGTTGCTGTGCTGCTTTGGCTGTGAGGGCGGGGATTTCTGCCGGGGTGACAGGTCCTGGTCGTGGCCCGCCACAAGCCACAACCAGACCGCTCATCGCTAAGAGCAGGCACCTGCGACCAGCCAACGTCCGGGACTCCCGCCAGTGAAGGGGGTGTAAAATGCCCCTGCCTCAATCCCGCGCAAGGGGATTGATTCTTACGGTTGTCTGACCAGACGCGCTATGACGCGGCTCACCTGCGCCGCTTCCGCGGCGAATGCTTAATAAGGAAAGCGACAGGTCTGGCCCAGCGACTGATGAAGCGAGGAGGCCACCATGCGGTGGGAGGGCAATAACGAGGGCGATGCCGCCGACTCACGTGAGGCTTTGTAGCATCTGACGCATCTTGCGCGCCAGGTCCTCGATCTGTTTGAGACCGGCCAGCGTCTCCTCATCGTGCTTCTCAGGCGTGAGGAGCAGGAGCTGAGTCTCGGCGAGAATTGCCGACAGAGGATTGGAGAGGTCGTGCCGCAGCTTGGACAGCCCTCCCCCCTTCGGATCAGCCATCAAAGCAACGAACGATAGAGGTCGCGCAGATGGTGATCCCGCAGGTCCCGCACCGACTGCCACAAATCTTGCTCCGACGCGGCGCAGAAGATCTCGGCGCTGGAACGCTCGGCCTCCGTGCCTTCGGCACCAAACAGTATGCGGCCACGCCAGATACCATCATCGGTGCGGCGCAGGGAGAGTCGGATGTCTATGGGTTGTCCGTCGAAGCGAATCGGAGGCAGATCGTGGACGACCGTGTCGGTCGCGGCAGCTGCGGGCGGCGTATATCGGACAGGTTGGCCAGGCATGCCGTTCCAGGGCTGGTTTTAAAAAACATTATAAACGGCTAGGAGTTACGCAATAGCTCAGGGCGCGCGAAAGGGCGCCGGCACGAAGGTCAGGATGAAGAGCACCAGGCTGGCCAAGAGCAGCCATTTCCGCGAGGCAGGCAGCGGCCGGTAGGCGTCGAGCACGGGCGGATGTCGTAGCTGACCGCGCGACAGCAACAGGACGACAAATCCCCACACCAACCATCCAATCCAGAACCATCCCAGCAGCATCACGACGACCCAGAAGGCGCGGGCGACTGGCTGGTGCCAGCGCGTGGTCGCCGAGTACACGATGTGGCCGCCATCGAGCTGCGCCATCGGCAGGAGATTGAGCATCGTCACGAACATCCCGAACCAGCCTGCGAACGCCGTCGGGTGCAGCACGATGGTCTGATGTTGTCCAATCAGAAAACGGCGCATGACCAGGGTCAAGACCGAGTCACCGGGTAACACCGTTTCGTCACCCAGCGCCACCACCATCCCGTGAAGCCCGCGCTCCAAGGTCGGATGACTATGTAAGAGACCGATCCACAGGATGGGGAGCGCGACGATGAAACCGGCGATCGGACCTGCCGCGCCGATATCCAGCAGCTGCCGCCGGTCGTTTACGATCGTGCGGAGCCGAATGAAGGCTCCCAACGTCCCGATGCCGAACGGCGGCGGAAAACTCGGCAAAAAAAATGGCGGTGACACATTGATCTGGTATCGCCGCGCCGTGATGTAATGGCCGAGCTCATGCGTCAGCAGAATCGCCAGGAGCGGGAGGGAAAACAGGAGGCCGCGGGACAGGGCGTGAAAGAATGATGCCCCGTGCCAGCTGCTCGGATGCATGGAAATCCCGCCGCCGAGCATCGCGCCCGTCAGCGTCGTCGTGACGAGCACCGCCGCGAACAGCAATGCGTGCACGCCCCATGCTTCGCGACTCTGGTAGGTGCGCCGGGTGAGAATGACATGACGCCCATCCGGCTCATCGGACCAGTAGTAAGTCCCAGGCCATTGGCGGAGGACGGCGGCGAGCTCCGGTGAAGGCCCGGCGTGCGCCGGATCTACAAGTGCGTCAACAACTTCGCGGTCATGGAGGGGTGTGGTACGCCACGCGACCAGATACGGGGTCAGGGTCACAGCCGCACTTGACTCGCCGCCCAGCGCGTCCTACTATCACTCGTTCGCATACCGCCATAATCCCAAGTTTCCATTATCAACGAGACCACTCCCCCATCCCGGGTTTTCCCCGCCGTAGCGCAAAACGGAGCTGAAGCACACGTGGATATCGCCGAACTAAAGAGGAAGTCCGTCGCGGAATTGCACGCGATGGCCGAGAGCCTGAACATCACCAACTACTCCGGGCTCCGCAAGCAGGATCTCATTTTCCGCATCGAGCAGTCGCTGCTCGACTCCGACACCGTGCTGCGCGGCGAGGGCGTGCTCGAAATCCTCCCCGAAGGCTACGGCTTCCTGCGCAGCGCCGATTGGAATTATCTCTACGGCCCCGATGACATCTACGTCTCGCCGAGCCAGATCAAGCGATTCGATCTGCGCACCGGCGACACGATCACCGGCCAGGTCCGGCCGCCGAAAGAGGGCGAGCGCTACCTCGCGCTCTTGAAGGTCGAAGTCGTCAACGGCGAAGAGCCCGAAAAGGCGAAGCATCGCGTCGCGTTCGACAATCTCCGGCCTCGCTATCCCGAGCAGCAGCTCAAGCTCGAGCGGAAAGACGGCGATTTGTCGATGCGCGTGATGGACATTCTCTCACCGATCGGCAAGGGGCAGCGCGGGTTGATCGTGTCGCCGCCGAAAGCCGGTAAGACCATCCTGATGCAGAAGCTCGCCAACTCCATCATCGAGAATCACCCCGAGGTCTACCTCATCGTGCTGCTCATCGACGAGCGGCCGGAAGAGGTGACCGACATGGAAGAAAACGTGAAGGGGCCGAACGTCGAAGTGGTCTCCTCGACCTTCGACGAACCCGCCGACCGGCACGTGCAGGTGGCCGATATGGTGATCGAGAAGGCAAAGCGGCTGGTCGAGCACGGCAAGGACGTCGTCATTCTCCTCGATTCGATCACGCGTCTGGGCCGCGCGCACAACGTCGTCGTGCCGCACTCGGGCAAGATTCTCTCGGGCGGTGTCGACGCGAACGCCTTGCAGAAGCCCAAGCGCTTCTTCGGCGCGGCGCGCAACATCGAAGGCGGCGGCTCCCTGACGATTCTCGCGACGGCCCTCATCGACACCGGCTCGCGCATGGACGAGGTGATCTTCGAGGAGTTCAAGGGCACCGGTAACTCGGAAGTGATTCTCGATCGGCGCATCGCCGAACGGCGGACGTTCCCGTCGATCGACGTCCAGCGCACCAGCACCCGTAAAGAAGAGCTGCTGCTCACCAAGGAAGAGCTCAATAAGGTGTACCTGCTGCGCAACTTCCTGGCCGATATGCCGCCCGTCGAAGCGATCGAGTTCCTGCTCGAGCGGCTCAAGCGCACGAAAACGAACGTGGAATTCTTCCAGACCATGTCGCAAAGTTGAGGGAAGGTTGGAAAGATGGAATGTTGGAAGGAATGAACATTCCAACTTTCCAACGTTCCAACTTTCCATCTCGAGGTCGTTTGCTTGCCGTAGACTGGGGCCAACGCAGAATCGGCCTCGCGCTTTCGGATGAAACCCAGACGCTCGCGCAGCCCCTCGCCACGCTCACCCGCCGCGCCGGCAAACGATTTCCGATGGCGCAACTGCTCGCGCAGATCGATCGCCACCAGGTCGTGGGCATCGTCGTGGGCCTTCCGCTGAACGAGGCTGGGGCGGAAGGTGATGCCGCTCACGCCGCGCGAGCCCTCGCCGATGATATCAAACGTCGCGTGGGACCGACGCGCGAGGTGACCCTGTGGGACGAGCGCATGACGACGGCGCGCGTGCTCGCGGCCGTCCGTGAGATGGGCGGATCGACGCGCGGTCGCAAAGCCGACCTCGACGCGATGGCGGCCGCCCTGCTCCTCCAACACTACCTGGACACCAGAAAGGGCACGGCGCTGTGAGAAGACTCGCGCTTCTCTGGGCGCTGGCCGCATGCAGCCAGCAGCAACCGGCCGCGGGACCCGCAGCGCGCGCCGACAGCATCATCGTGACTATCCCTCGAGGCGCCACGTTCAGCCAGGCGGTCGACTCGCTGGTCGCGAGCGGCGTCATCGATAACCGCGACTGGTTCAGCCTCTATGCGCGCGCGCGCGGCTTGGGCTCGTCGCTCAAGAGCGGCCTCTATCCGTTCCATCAGAACGAATCGTGGAGCGAGGTGGTCACCGCGTTGAAGCGCGGCCGCGGGGTCGAAGTTCGGTTCACGGTGCGCGAAGGGTTGATGGCCTCCGAAGTCGCCGAGATCGCGTTCTACCGGCTGCACATTCCCAAAGAAGCATTCATGGCGGCGGTGAGAGACACGGCCTTCGAGCGCGAGCTCGGAATCCGGCACAACCCGAAGGGCGTCGAGGGTTACCTGTACCCGACGACATACATCGTGCCCCAGGGCATTCGCGCCCGCGAGCTCGTCCATCTGATGACGCAGGAGTTCATCAGTCGGTGGCAGCCGGAATGGGACGCCAGAGTCACCGAGCTCGCGATGACGCGACACCAGATTGTTACCCTCGCGTCGATCATCGAAGCCGAAGTGCGCTACCGCCCGGACCGCCCGTACGTCTCAGCGGTATACCACAACCGGTTGAAACGCGGGATGGCGCTTCAAGCCGATCCAACGATCATCTACGCCTACGGGCGCCGCCTGCACCGCATCTGGGAAAGACAGCTCCAAATCCGATCGCCGTATAACACGTACTTGTATCCCGGACTTCCGCCCGGACCGATCAACCAACCCAGGGACTCGAGTCTGCTTGCGGCGCTCTATCCCGCACCGATCGGCTATCTCTATTTCGTGGCGCAACCCGATGGCAAGCACATTTTCTCGGCGTCGTATGCCGATCATCTCGTGGCAATCAAACGCGTGAGACAGCGGCACGTAGTCCCCGCGCCGCAGACTCAGGGTCCGCGCCGCTAAGCACAGCCCCGATGACAGCAACGCCCGCGGCGCCGGCCTCCACGATCGATGACGCGTTGGCCGCCGTGATGCCACCAATGCCGATCACGGGGACTCCCTCGGGCGCTAGGCGCGCGAGCGCCGCGAAGCCCTCTGGTCCGAGCGGCGGGCCGGCATCGGACTTGTTCGGTGTCGCGAAGCACGGACCGATGCTCCAATAGTCCGCGGATGACGCGCCCGCCCGTGCCGCTTCATCCGGTGTTCCGACTGAGATGCCCAGCAGGAAATCGGCCGGCATGTGGGGCCGCAGCGAATCGAGCGGTGGGTCTTCCCAACCGAGGTGGACGCCGGCGGCCCCCGCCGCGAGGGCGATATCCGCGCGATCGTTGACGAGGATGGGGACCGGCAAGGCGGCCACGAGAGATCGGGTCATCTGCAGCACTTCCGCCGGTGAGCCATCTTTCCAGCGGACCTGAATCATCGTCGCGCCGCCGGTGACGGCGGCGCGGCACACAGCGATCGTATCGCGGCCCTTGAGCAGGACGGGGTCCGTGATCACCATCAAACGCAACTGATCGACGAGCGCCATGACCAAGATCCTGCGCGGCCTGCGGGGCGCGACCACCGCGACCGCGAACACGAGTGAGGCGATCCTCGAGGCGACCGAAGAGCTGCTCGCGGCGCTGCAGACCGCGAACGGCTTCGCGCCCGAGGACGTGGAGAGCGCGATCTTCACGACATCCCCTGACTTAAACGCCGACTACCCCGCCCGCGCCGCGCGACGACTCGGGTGGACTGAAGTCCCGCTCCTCGGCGCGGCCGAAGTGCCTGTGCCTTCAGGCCTGCCGCGCTGCATTCGCGTGCTGCTGCATTTCTATACAGCCAAGTCACAACGAGCGCTGAAACATATGTACCTGCGGGACGCGGCGAAGCTGCGACCGGACAGATGACCGTCAAGATTACGGCGCGCGGCGCGGAACGGTGGAAACAGGGGCATCCGTGGGTCTACCGCAGTGACGTCGCCGAAGAGCCCGAGAAAAAGCCGGGCATCGTGCCTGTTACCGATCGCAAGGGGAAATTTCTCGGCCGCGCGCTCTACTCACCCAGCTCCGAAATCCGGTTGCGACTGCTCACGCGTGCCGATGAACCGATTGATGCGCGGTGGTGGGCGAACCGGATCGGGGACGCAGCGCGCCGGCGCAACGGCATCAGCGCGACCGCGTGGCGCGCCGTGCATGCCGAGGGAGACGGGCTGCCCTCGTTGATCGTGGACAAGTACGGCTCGTGGATCGTCGCACAACTGCTCTCCGCGGGACTCGAGACGGCGCGGACCGATGTCCTCGCCGGCATCCGAGCAGCCCTCGCGCCTGAAGGGATCCTGCTCCGCAATGACGCGGCCGTGCGGCGTCACGAAGGATTGCCACTCGAGGTGACGCTGGCCGAGGGACAGGTGCCCGAGGCCATCGAAATCGCCGAGGACGGCGTGCGCTATCTCGCGGCGCCGTGGTCGGGGCAAAAGACGGGAGCCTTCCTCGATCAACGCGAGAATCGCTTGCTCGTGGGCCGGCACACGCGTCCCGGCGGGCGCGCGCTCGATCTGTTCACGTATCACGGCTCGTTCGCGCTACACCTTGCTCGCAATGCGAAAGCGGTGCTCGCCGTGGATCAGAGCACCGAAGCGCTGGAGCGCGGTGCGGAGAACGCGCGGCTCAACGGTATCGGCAATATCGAGTGGCGAGAGGCCAATGCCTTCGATCTGTTGCGGGAGCTGGAGCGGCGCGGCGAGCGGTTCGATACGATCGTCCTCGATCCGCCCGCGTTCGCCAAGACCAAGGCCAATCTTCCCCGAGCGGTCGCCGGATATAAGGAAATCAATTTGCGGGCGATGAAGATTCTCGCGGAGGACGGCGTGCTGTTTACGTCGTCGTGCTCCTACCATGTCAACCGCGATGTCTTCCAGTCGATGCTCATGGACGCGGCGCGCGATTCGGGGCGGCGAATCAAGTTCCTCGCTGCGACCGGCGCGGCGAGTGATCACCCGGAGCTCCTCAACGTTCCTGAGACAGGATACTTAAAGGGCGTCCTGCTTACCGCGCTCTCGCTTCCATAAGACGTACGACTGCACCACCGGAATCGCCGCCACACATACAATCGTCACGAAGATCAAGGGCAGCAGTGCTGCGTGCGGCATGAAGGCGCCCAGGCCGATCACAAAGCCGCCGAGCACCATGAGCCAACCACCGGTGCGATGCGTTTTCCGCCAGACGGTATCGCTCGAGAGCGTCCAGGGCGTGCGAATACCGACGAACCAGTTCGGCTCGACGCGTGTCAGGTAGTTGCCGAGGAAGATGAAGAGCAGTCCGATGCCGAGCGGCATCAGCCGATCGATCTTCACGGGGAAGCCGAGCGCCGACGAAATGATCAGGACGTGCGCGACCCCGATGAACACGATCACCGCATTGGCGATCAACCAGTACACGTGGATGAACTTGGCGTAGTTCTCCTTCCGCGGATCCAGCTTGGGCAGCACGTTGAACAATCCCGTCATCGCCAGAATGACAAGCGGCATGACGGCGACCGCGACCAGCCGGCTCGAAAAGCCGTTGGGCATGCCGTTCAGATCCCAGTGCGTCGCGACTGTGGGCGGCAGACTCGGATAGGCCCACACCGATAGAACCGCGGCCAACACGGCGATCACCAGACCAAACCAGCGGCTACGCATTGTTCTTCTCCGAGAAGCGAGTCATGAAGTAGCGCACGACTTCCTGGAAGACCGTGGTATTGAGCCGATAGCGGATGAATTGTCCCTCGCGCTCCGTGGCGACCAGATCAGCGCCTTTGAGAACGCCGAGGTGGTGCGAGACCGACGCGAACGCGATCGGGAATCGCTCGGCGATCTCTCCGGCCGTGCGATCCTTTTCGGATAGCAGCTCCAGGATTTTCCGCCGCGTCGGATCGGCGAGGGCACGAAACAGGGAGTCCTCCACGGACAGACATTTATACAATTGTCTAAGTATTGTCAAGCAAAGTTGACTAAATCGGCCCCCATCACAAGCTTGCACCCATGCCCGGGAAGGCCCTAGACCGGTCGGCGTCGGTCCGCCGCGTACTCCGCGGTCTGCTGGTCGCCAACGTTGCTGTGGTCATTGCCAAGACGGCCGTCGGCACGCTGGCCGGATCCCTCGCGGTCCTCGGCGATGCCATCCATTCCTCGGTCGACGCCGTCTACAACGTGCTCGGACTGATCGTCGTGCGGGTCGCCTCTCGTGCACCCGATGAGGACCACCCGTATGGTCACCGCAAGTTCGAGACGCTGGGTGCGTTGAGCATCGTCGTCTTCCTCTCCGTCACCTGCTTCGAGCTTGTGCGCAGTGCCATCGGGCGCCTGATCACCGGTGGGCGCGCCGTCCAGATCAGCGATAGCGGGCTCGCTTTGCTCCTCGTCACCCTCGCCACGAACGTCTTCGTCGCCTGGTACGAGAACCGGCGTGGACAACAGCTGTCGAGCGACTTGCTGATCGCCGACGCGGCCCACACGCGTGCCGACGTCTTCATCACGATCGGCGTGCTGATCGGCGTGCTGCTCTCGCGGCAGGGATACACGTGGGTCGACTCCGTGGTCGCGATATTGGTCGCGCTACTGATCGTCCGCGTCGCGTATCAGATCCTGTCGCGCGCGGTTCCGGTGCTGGTCGACGAGCGCGCCATCCCGGAGCCCACCATCCGCCAATCGGCTCAGGCCGTCGAAGGGGTGAAAAGCGCGTACGGCATCCGTTCTCGCGGCGGCGCCGGGACGGGCGTGCGCTACGCCGAGGTGACGATTGCCGTCGATCCAGCGGCGAATGTGGCGGACGCGCACGCCATCGCCGACGCCGTGGAAGAGCGATTGAAGAAAGACCTCGCGCTCCAGGAAGTAACGGTGCACGTCGAGCCATGCTGACCTCTTTTCCCTTCGAGCGCGCGAACAAGTCCGGTGCGGGCATTCCGCCCGTGCGCCGGGCGCCGCGCTCGCTGAAGCAGGAATATCAGGAGTTCCTCCTGCAGCGGCTCGAGGAATACAAGAACACGGTCCCGCGCGCGGAACTGCTCGAAATCGGCGACGAGGCGGTGCGCGAGCTGCAGGCCAGCGCGCAGGACCAATATCTGTTGACCGAAGTCCTCCTGCTCGAGCACGTGGACCGCATCATCGCGCAGCGGCTGCGTCTGCCGTCGTTTCCACGCTGGAGGCAGAAGCATCGCGCCCTTCGGGAAGCCCAGCGCGAGCCCACGCACTGGGGATTCGATCGCACGCACCCGATCGTGCCGTGGGCGGCGCGCCTCGAGCCCGGCGACGTCGTCGTCGCCCTCGGCGCGCCTGCACTCGCGGAAGCCCTATTCCTGGCCGCTCATGACGCCGAAGTGTTCTTACTCGACCAGGATCTGGGCGCCGTCGAAGCGGCCGAAGGACGCGCCGTCAGCGAGCAGCTCGCGGGCGCGTTTCAGGCGCTCGTCATCAACTTTGGAAGTTGGTTCCCCGATCTCTTGCCCACGTTGGTCGCGATCGCGCCGGGCAGTCTCGGGCAGCTGCAGGCAAAAGACCGCGCGACCGTCATTGCCGATTTGCAGGCACGGACGCCCTCCGGTGGCGTACACGTGGTCCTCCCCACGGGAACCGCGAGCCGGGAAGTGATCCCGCTTGCTCCCGAGGCGCTCCAGAGCCTCTATCGCGGATGGCAGGTGCAGCGTGGCCGACGGTCGAAGCGATCAGGCTTTACCGCGATCAAACCCCCGCGTCAGCTCGACACGGCGCTGAACGTGTCGGACTGACGTTTTGCGCGCCCTCTCACTTTGTATCGGCAGGTATTTCAACAACTTAGTTTTGCGATGCGGTGGCAGGATCATTGCCTAGGCGAGCGGCATGACCACTCTCCCGCTCGTCCTCGACGACGAACCGATGGGCATCATTCTGCGGGCCGGGCAACTGGTCCTGCGCCCCGCCAAGATTTGGGCCTACTGTTGGTTTACGGATGAGGGGGAAGATGGCGATCACACCCATCGCCATTTGCCGGTGGATCCTAAGGTCTAAACTCCAGCCTCTTACAATCGAAAGTTGAGATTCAACCGGGCGCTGTGATTGGCTTGCACAGCGTCGAGCAAGACTTGCGCCGCAGGCGGGGCGTGTATCTATATGAGGCATGCCGGTATTACAGATCGACGGACACAAGATCTCGATCGAAGAAGGGCGCACGATTCTCGATGCAGCCCGGCAAGCAGGCATCGAAATTCCGACCCTCTGCTGGTATCCGACCCTTCCAGTCGTCGGCAATTGTCGGATCTGCCTGGTTTCAGTCGAAGGCCAACCCAAACTGATCGCAGCCTGCGCCGCCAAAGTCACTGACGGCCTGGTCGTGACGACGCGATCGCACGCGGCCGTCGAGAATCGCCGCGGCGTGCTGAAACTGCTCGCCGAGCGGTACCCGGCCGAGCATCTCCGCAACGGCGGTCGAGCCCATCCGATCAACGAGTTCGAGCGCTACCTGGTCGACTACGACGTCGTTCCGACGGCGATGGAGGACCGCGATCTACCGTTGCGCTCGGGCGACGAGCGGCCCGGCGATCCGATGATCCGTCACGACATGTCGACCTGCATCCTGTGCACCCGCTGCGTGCGGGCCTGCGAGGACATTCAGGTCGTCGGCGTCCTCGACGTCGGGTGGCGCGGTGAGCACGCCGAAATCATCGTGGGCGCGGATGGCGATCCGGATAAAGCGGGATGCACGTGGTGCGGTGAATGCGTTCGCGTCTGCCCCACGGGCGCGATTTTCGAAGTGATGCCGCGGCAGCGGTTCGCTCCCCAGCAGATCCGTCATCCCGAGAAAGTCGTTCGCTCCGTGTGTCCCTACTGCGGCGTCGGCTGCCAGGTCGACCTTCACGTCGCGGACAACAAAATCGTTCGCGTGACGTCGCCCGACATCGAGCTGAACACGCCGAACCAGGGATCGACCTGCGTGAAGGGTCGCTTCGGGTACGACTTCCCACAGCACCGCGACCGGCTGCTGCGACCGCTGATTCGAAAAGCCTGGACCAAAGAAAACGGCCGCTGGACATGGAAAGGACCAACCGGAGCCGACCGACGCGGCGGACCGTGGCGCACGATCGAGGGAGAAGGCCGGCGCCCCAAACCCGGCACCCCGCCCCGCGCCACCGGCAAGACCGTGCGCGAGCTGCCGCTGCTCGAGCGGATCGACATGGACATTCGCGACCGCGTGGCGACGCCCGACGAATGGTACTCGCCGTTCCGCGAAGCCACGTGGGACGAGGCGCTCGAGCTCACCGCGCAGGAGCTCCTCAGGATCAAAGGCGCGCGTGGGGCGGATACACTCGCCTGCTTTTCGTCTGCCAAGTGCTCCAACGAAGAGAATTACCTGATCATGCGGATGTTCCGCGGCGCGTTGGGAACGAACAACGTCGATCATTGCACGCGCCTGTGTCACTCGACGTCCGTCGCGGCCATGCAGCGCGCGATCAATACGGCGGCTGCCTCCGGCTCGATGCGCGAGATCGAAGCAGCCTGCGACGTGATCTTCATCGCCGGTGCGAACACGACCGAGTCGCACCCCGTGTTCGGCGCCGCGCTGAAGCGCGCGCACGAGAAGCGCGCCACATTGATCGTCGCCGACCCGCGCCGGACCGAGCTCGCCGGCCGCGCCGACATCCACTTGCAGATGCAGCCCGGGACCGACGTCGCCCTCTACTCGTCCATGCTGCAGCACATTCTCGCGTTGGGTCTCGAAAACCGGGACTTCATCGCGACGCGCACGCACGATTTCGAGAAGGTCCGCGCGGCCGTACAGCCGTACACGCCGGACAAAGCCGCGAAGATCACCGGCATTCCCGCCGAGCAGATTCGCCGCGCCGCCGAGACCTATGCCCGCGGTCCGAACACCAGCACGCTGTGGGCGATGGGGCTGACGCAACACGCCAACGGCACCGACATCGTCACCTCGCTGCTCAATCTGATGTTCGCCTGCGGGATGATCGGACGGTGGGGTGCGGCGATGCTGCCGATCCGTGGCCAAAACAACGTCCAGGGCGCCTCGGACGTGGGCGCGATCCCGTTCGTCTACACCGACTATCAGCCGGTCGGCGATCGTACCGTCCGCGAGCGCTTCGCGCGTGCCTGGAACGTGCCGGCGCAGTCGCTCTCGCTCGAAAACGGACTGATGGTGACCGAGGTGGTCCGTGCCGAGAGCGCGGTGCGCGGCATGTATATCATGGGCGAGAACCCGATCATCTCCGACCCCGACATCGCCCACGCCGAGCACTGGTTCCAGGAGCTCGAGTTCCTCGTGGTGCACGACCTCTTTCTGACCGAGACGGCGCGGTACGCCGACGTCGTGTTGCCCGGCTCCAGCTTTGCCGAGAAAACGGGCACGTTTGTGAATACGGAGCGGCGGATTCAGATCGGCCACAAGGCCATCGACACCCCCGGTGACGCGCGGGCCGACCTCGATATCCTGATCGAGTTATCGCAGCGCCTCGGCTTACCGACGACATTCCACTCGCCGCAAGACGTCATGCGCGAGATCGCGACGGTGACGCCGAGCTGGGCGGGGGTCACGTACGACCGGCTGGAAGGCGCGGGGCTGCAGTATCCGGTGCCCACGGCCGATCATCCAGGTACGGCGTTTTTGTTCGACCACGCGTTCCCGACGTCGGACGGCCGCGCCACGTTCGTCCCCGTGGAATACACCGACCCGGTGGAGCTGCCCGATGACGATTACCCATTCGTCATGAACACGGGGCGCCAACTGTACCACTGGCATACCGGCACCATGACGCGCCGCGCGAGCGGGCTCGATGCCCGCGAGCCGACGCCGATCGTGGAGATTCATCCCGCGGATGCCAAGGACCTCGGCGTGCGCGAGGGCGAGCTGGTGCGGCTCACATCGCGCCGCAACTTCATGGTCAGCGCCGCGCGCATCACGGAACGCGTCGCGCGCGGCCAGGTATTCGTTCCGTTCCATTTCCGTGAAGCGGCAGCCAACCTCCTCACCAATCCGGTGCTCGATCCCTACGCGAAGATGGCCGAGCTGAAGATCTGCGCCGTCCGGATCGAGCCCGAGCGGGGCCCGGCTAAAACCTGAATCGGGCCGTTCCCATTCCGAGAGCCCATGCAAGCGATCGTCAAGGAAAAACGCGCGCCCGGCTTGACCGTGAAGTCCGTCCCCAAGCCGGCACCAGGACCCGGCGAGGTGCTGATCGCCGTGCGGCACGCCGGCGTCTGCGGCACCGACCTCCACATCGCCGATTGGGACGCGTGGGCCCAAGGCCGGATCAAACCCCCGCTCATCGTAGGACATGAGTTCGCCGGCGAAATAGAGGCGATCGGCGACGGCGTTACCGAACTGCAAGTGGGTCAGCTGGTCACGGCCGAGGGACACATCGTCTGCGGCCACTGCCTGCAGTGCCGCACCGGCAACAGCCATATCTGTAGAAACACGCGAATCATCGGCGTCGATCGCGACGGCGCATTCGCCGAGTACATCGTGATGCCGGCGACCAACGTGCTGACGCTCGATGGCATACCAACCGAGATCGGCGCGATCATGGATCCGATGGGCAATGCGTTTCACGCGGTGCTGACGGCGGAGATTCCCGGCAGCACCGTTTTCGTTGTGGGATGCGGCCCGATTGGTTGCTTTGCCGTCGGGATTGCCAGAGCGGCGGGCGCCAGCAGAGTGCTGGCATCCGACGTCAATCCCAAGCGGCTCGCGCTGGCGGCGCGCATGGGCGCCCAGGTGACCATCAACGCCGCCAAGGACGACGTCGTGAAGACCGTGCTCGCCGAGACGGCGGGCGAAGGCGCGGACGTGGTGTGTGAGATGTCGGGGGTGCCCTCGGCATTGCATCAGGCGTTCGCGTCCGTGAGCCTCGGCGGACGGGTCCAACTCCTGGGAATTCCTACGGCCCAGGTGCCGATCGACTTCGCCAACGAGATCATTTTCAAAGGGATCACGATTTACGGAGTGATCGGCCGCAAGATGTACCAGACCTGGCACCTGATGCGCCGCTTTCTCTCCAGCGGGCAGTTCGATCCGCGCCCCGTCATCACCCACAAATTCCCGCTCACCAAGATCGACGACGCGCTCGCCGCCATCCGCTCGGGCGACGCCGGCAAAGTCATTCTGGAGATCGCATGAGCTTCATCGGGCAGCTGCAGGACGAGCTCGCGGAATTCAAGAAGGAAGGCGTCTACAAGCGGCTCAATTATCTCGACTCGCCGCAGGATCCGCGCGTGGAGATGGAAGGGCGCGGCGAGGTCGTGATTCTCTCGTCGAACAATTATCTGGGACTCTGCGACGTCCCCGCGGTCGTCCAGGCGGGGAAAGACGCGCTCGAGCGCTGGGGCGCGGGCACCGCCTCGGTCCGATTCATCTGCGGCACGTTCACCATTCACCGCGAGCTCGAAACCGCGCTGGCGAGGTTCGTCGGCTGCGAATCCACACTGACGTACGCGAGCTGCTGGAACGCGAACGAAGGCCTCTGCCCTACCGTGTTGAGCGAACCGGACATTGTCATTTCCGACCAGCTGAATCACGCGTCGATCATCGATTCTGTCCGACTCGCCAAGGCGATCACGAAGTGTCAGACCGCGGTCTACAAACACTCCGACATGAAGGATCTGGAGGAGACGTTGCGCGGCGCAGCGAAGGCGCGGCGCAAGCTCATCTTCACCGACGGCATCTTCTCGATGGAAGGCGACATCGCCAAGCTACCCGATCTGGCAGCACTCGCGCGCAAATACGACGCCGTGCTTGCGGTCGATGACTCGCACGCGACCGGTGTCCTCGGCAAAGAGGGTCGTGGCACGGCAGAGTACTACGGGATGCTCGGCGATATCGACATCATCACCTCGACACTCGGGAAAGCACTCGGCGGGGCGGCGGGTGGATTCACAGCCGGCCCTCAGGCGCTTACCGACTATCTCACGCAACGGTCGCGGCCGCAGCTTTTCAGCAATGCCCTTCCACCGACCGTCGCCGCGAGCGCGCTCGCCGCTGTGCGCCACGTCGAAGCGCATCCCGAGCTGGTCGCGCAGCTCCACGCGAACGCGCGCTACTTCCGCGAGCAACTGCTGTCACTCGGCTTCAAGCCGCTGCCTGGGGAGACGCCGATCGTTCCGGTGATTCTCGGGGAGACCGCCAAAGCCATCCACATGAGCGAGCTGCTCCTGGCAGAAGGCGTGTTCGTGACTGGATTTGGCTATCCAGTTGTCCCACAAGGACATGCGCGGGTGCGTTGCCAGCTCTCGGCGGCGCATTCGCGCGACGATCTCGATTTCGCACTTCGTGCCTTTAAGAAGGTCGGCACGAAATTGGGACTCATTTGATGACGCCCCTTCTGCTGCTCGCGCTCTTACAAACCGCTGAACCACCGATCCACCCAGCCGCCGCTCTTGGTTTCGAACCCGGCACCGATTCCCTGCTCGCCGACTGGAAGCAAGTCAGCGGGTACATGAATCAGCTCGCCCAGCGCAGCCGCTTCGTCCGCGTCGACACGCTGGGACGAACGACTGAAGGCCGGCCATTCCAGTTGCTGGTGATTACATCGCCCGGAAACCAGGCGCGGCTCGCGCAGATCGAGCGCGCGCAGGCGCTGCTCGCCGACCCACGCCGGCTGAGCGATACCGTCCTCGCAGATCTCAGGCGCAAACAGCCGGCTGTGATTCTGATCAGCAACAACATTCACTCGACCGAAGTCGCCTCGAGCCAGATGGGCATGACGCTCGCGTACCGGCTCGTGACCGATCCGGATCTGCGAGTGCTGCTCGACTCGGTCGTGGTGTTGATGATCCCTTCGATGAACCCCGATGGTCTCGATACCGTCGTCAGCTGGTATCGCCGCTACAAGGGCACGCGCTACGAGGGTGGGCCGTTGCCGTGGCTCTACCACAAGTACGTCGGCCACGACAACAACCGCGACTGGTTCATGTTGACGCAGGTGGAAACCCGTCTCGTCACGCGCATGCTCTACAAGGAGTGGTTTCCCGAAATCGTCTACGACGTTCATCAGATGGGCACGAACGGCGTGCGGCTGTTTCTGCCGCCGTTCCAGGATCCCGTCAACCCGAATCTCGAGCCGGCGCTCGTCGCCGCGATCAATCAGGCCGGGACGGAGATGGCGGCGGCGATCTACGACGCGGGACTGACCGGCGTCGCCCATGAGCAGACGTACGACTTGTGGTGGCACGGCGGCTTTCGCTCGACTCCCACCCGCCACAACATGATCGGCATTCTCTCGGAAGCGGCCAGCGCTCGGCTCGGATCGCCGATCACGCTGCCTTTCGACTCCGTGCATCAACCGGCGCGCGGCGTGAATTATCCCGCTCCCTGGCCAGGCGGAACGTGGCGCCTGGGCGACATTGTGCGTTACGAACTGCTCGCGTCCGAGGCTCTGGTGCGGCTGGCGGCGCACGATCGCATACAAGTCATCGACCGCTTTGTCGA
>WNFH01002567.1_pt1 | contig 22911 bp, 16 predicted proteins | sample 5400411 | NCBI WGS metagenome assembly WNFH01 (sample SAMN13153347, study PRJNA577476) | soil metagenome | isolation source: 200 cm saprolite under Douglas fir tree site 2 hole 3 | place: USA:California | collected 2015-04-18 | reverse complement strand
GATCGCGACGGGACGCGTCGATGCTGTGGAATTCCTCCGGCATGGGGCCGAGCCCCCGCGGCTCGGTGGCATGTACAACCACCTGGAGTATTACCGCTACCTGAACGGTGGGTATCGCCTACCGCTGGTCGGCGGCACCGACAAGATGTCCAGCGATGTACCTGTAGGGCTCTACCGCACTTATGTCTACATCCCGCCGGACCAGGACTTCACGCACGAGACGTGGTGTGCCAACCTGGCGGCAGGACGGACCTTCATGAGCGGCGGACCCATCATCTCGTTCAGCGTGGACGGCCACGCGATCGGGGACACAGTACGCCTGAGTGGAAACGGCGGGACGGTCGAGGTGGAGGCGTGGGCAGAGTCGATCTTCCCGATCCACACCCTTGAGATCGTCCAGCAGGGGCGCGTGGTCGCCGCGACGGAGGATCGTACGGGCACGCGCCGCCTGGAGTTGAAGACGAGGATCAAGGTGGACGGCCATACCTGGCTGGCCGCGCGTGTGAGCGGCCCCGGCTATACCAACCCGATCCTGCATCACGATGCCTGGAGGCGCGGGGTGATGGCACACACCTCGCCGATCTACGTGGCCTGTGGGGGTGATTGGTGGCTCTTTGACCAGCAGACGGCGCAGTACATGCTCACGTTGATCGACGGCAGTCTCACCTACATCCGCGAGCTCAGCCCGCGGGATCAACCGGGGACCGTGACGCACCACCACGGAGAGGAGGACCATGAGGCATATCTGGAACGGCCTTTCCTGGAGGCGCAGACGGCCATCCACCGGCGAATGCATGAGCTGGGGCTGGCATAGAGAAAAGGGTCTACGTCCATTAGGGGGAACGAACGGGCGACCATCAAGGACTTTGCTGGCGAATGAAAGAACGAGTGCAACGCAGCAGGGCAGGGGCAAGCCCAGCCCCTACTATACACGGGTAGGTCGGCTTGCCAGGCCGTCTATAGTAGGGGGCGATCCCTTGCGGTCGCCCGGTGTATGGGCACCATCGCGTATTTCTCGCATTCGCCAGCAAAGTCTAAAGGCCCTCCCCGCCTCCACTCAACCGCCCTCGCCCCCACGGACATTGATGGGCTTTTCGTTAGGTTGATGCCTGTTGGGCGTCAAATGTTGGTGCGCTAGCATTCTTGTAAGCGGTCTCGCTGCTAGCTGTTATGGTGAATTCGCCACTAAGGGATGTTCCTGGGAAAGTCCAGCTAAGCATTGGAAAAACGGATTGAGACCCTGAGCGGCCCAAGGTCCAAAGAGGCTGAAGAGAGCCATTCAAGTCGTAGCACAGAATAGCGCTACAGTCTCCAAATTTGTACATTATTAAATGCCGCTTCCGTAGGATCGATATAATCGGAAACAAAGAATCCAGCTGATCCTGATGTGTTGTAGGAAGTGTTACTGAAGCTATCGACAAATTGGTAATTCACGTACAAGTAGATAACACCATGGCGAACGATCACGGTGAGTAAGTTAGCGCGATTCGGATTCGTATTGATGACTCGATTAAAACGGTGTAGGAGAATATGAAACTGTTGATTACTCTCGTTGACTAAAGAGTAGTCTCCCGTATAATCGATGCCGAAGTAATCAGCGTTCGTTAGATTTGTATCAGTGCCAGTGATACCGAAAATGATTCCCCCCTCATCTCCTTTGATAAGCGTTAGCTGTACTTGAAATGCGAAGTCGATAAGTGTGCCAACCGGAGATAGGCAATAATAGCTGAGATACCTCTCTGATTCAAAGATGTGATAGGCGCCCTTTATGAATGCGCACTCGCTAGTCTGAGATGAAGACGAATTCCCGTTGCCGTTTTCTTGTTCGTTTAAGGGATCGCTGTATACTGGCTGGTTGCTTACTGTCCGCATATAGAGATTCTGGAAAGCCGTTGCGCTGGCCAAAGCTTGTGTCGTGGCTTGGAGTGTGGCGCGAACCTGAGCTGTAAGAAAGTGGCTGGCGACGGTAGTTGCTTGAGTACGAAATGTATTGGGTCGAAGAACTGTGCCATACAAGGCAAAGATGCTGCCGCCTAAAATGAGACAGGTGATAGTGGTGAGCAATGCTGACATGCTTGCTGAAAGCTTCCGCTGCATGTGTTGTTTCTCCATAAAATTATTCAGGCATCTACAGAGTCCACACTTGAATATCGCTGAACACGACTTCTGTCGGACTGTGATTGTCAACAGCAGTAACCCCAATTTTACCTGAACCAATTGTGCTATCTTTGACAGAAGCAAGGAACTGCCCATTTACATACAAGTAAATGAGGCTATCATAGGCTATAGCTGTGACTGTGAGGGCTACAGGCTCAGGGCGATTCATATTCGTAAAGATAACTGAACTATAACCGACTTTTAATACTGTGTCAGGGGAAGCATTGTGATTGAGGACGAGCAGACTGTAAGATCCATCACTACCGATGATAAATCGATAGAAGGTATAGTGCAGATCATCGACACGGAAAAGCAGCGCGCCCTCATCGCCATGCAACAGTGTCATGTGCGCCTGGTAAACGAAGTTGCTAAAATCCGTGTTCTGAGCAAGACACAAAGGGAATCCTAACGAGGTTATTACATGATAAGCGCTCCCCTGGAAGGTGCAAGATTCTACAGGCTCCTTGACATTGACCCAGAAATTAGAATCTTGGTTATTCAAGGGATCGCTAAAATCTGGTTTCCGGCTGATTATCTGGTTATACATCTCCTGTGGTGATTTAGCGGTAAAATCGGCGAGAGCCTGTGCGTTCGCATTTGAAGTGGATTGTGCCTGGACCGTGAGGATATTTTGCACAACATTGGTCGCTTGGGCACTCAACTCGGTAGGCTGCACTTTGAGCAGGTAGTAACCGAAACCACCGCCTTCTACCAGCAAAAAAGCCAGCACAACAAGGAGAGCGGCTGCGCCTGCCGAAATGCTCCGACGTATCTGTGGCTGTTGCGCAACATCTGGTTGTGGGGCAACAAAGGTTGACTGTTGGGACGTGGAAAGCTGCTCTGGCACAGAGGTACCCTGAGACACTGGAACGGATACAGCTATTGGCGGTGCTTTTGGTTGAGGGTATTCGATAAAGGGAATCACCTCATCGTCAAGTTCATATGGTGACTTTGACCCCTCTGCCTGAATGGATGCTCCGCAGGCTGGACACCTTGTTGTTCCATCCGACAAGATGGTTTCACAAGAGTGGCATTGCATAGTAATCTCCCAATTGCGAAAGTTGCATCAATCGAGGTTCGTAGAAGAGTATAGCATGCATGCTTGCAACATGCTATGTTTTTTCAAGGGATAGGAGAAAAGGATATTGTTCGCAGCTGTTCTAAATGAAGTAAGCCCTATCCTGTCTCCTGAGGGAGATAGCCACGGTGTCAGAATGATTATCGTTCAAAAGAGCTTGACAAATCGCAACCTTAGTGCGTATATTATTCATAACAAGTCGTTGTCAGTAAGTTTGTTATTGACTTTTTGACCTGAAATTGAAAGCAAGAGGATGGCGAGAACAGATGGAACACACGCGTAGAGTCGCAGGATCGATTATGCCTATGTCTATGTTTACCTGGATGCCTATGGCACCCGGCAGGTCGTCGCTGTCCTCTGCACGCATACATGTATTGCTCACCTGAACACAGGTGTATCGACTCGGAAAGCATACCAGGGGCGCAGGCGACAGGCCTGCGTCCCTTTCTTTTTGCGTGTGCAATACGAAGAAATCAGAGGTGAAGAATGTTAAGTAGTCATCAGCAGTATACCGGCGGCAAACCTTACTATATTACAACCGCCATTGATTATCCCAATGCGCCTCCACACGTCGGTCACTCACTGGAGAAAGTAGCCGCTGACGCGATCGCTCGCTATCATCGCTTGCAAGGGCACGATACGTACTTCAGCATGGGACTCGACGAGAACAGCCAGCACGTCGTGCAGGCTGCCAGGGCAAATAATGTCGATATCGTCACCTGGACCAGTAAGATGGATCAAGCCTTTCGCCTGGCGTGGTCAAAGCTGGATGTGTCGTATGATCGCTGGATTCGTACCACGGAAGAGCGCCACTTCCGGGCATCCCAGGAGATGATCCGCAGGGCACAGCAACGTGGAGACATCTACAAGTCCATCTACACCGGCTGGTACTGCCCAAACTGCAACACGTTTTACCAGGACGAGGACCTGGTTGGCGGTAGATGTCCTCTCCACCTTTCCCTGGTACCGGAATGGTTAGAGGAGGAGAATTACTTTTTCGCCCTCTCTAAGTATAGTGATCGCCTGCTTGCGCACATCAACGAACACCCGGACTTTATCGTGCCCCAGGTGCGGCGGTCTGAGGTACTGGGCATGATCCGGCAGGGGCTGCGCGATTTCTCCGTATCGCGGCGCGTGGACAGGCTCAAAGAACCCTGGGGCGTCCCTTTCCCTGGCGACCCTGAGCACGTCATCTATGTGTGGTTCGATGCCCTGACCAACTACCTGACCGCTGTCGGCTTTCCAGATGACACGGCAATGTTTGAGCGTTACTGGCCTGCTGATGTGCATGTAATCGGTATGGACATCACGCGCTTTCACTGTCTCTACTGGCCTGCGATGCTGATGTCGGCGGGAATACCTTTACCGCGCCAGGTAGCAGCACATGGCTTTATTACGCTGGAGGGAGAGCGTATCTCCAAGACCACCGGCAACATTGTGGAACCGGTGGGACTCGTCAACGAGTTCGGCGCCGACGCCGTCCGTTACTACCTGTTGCGCAACCTGTCTTTCGCGTCGGACGGAGATTTCTCTCGTGAAGGCTTGATCCAGCGCTACAACGACGAATTGGCCAAAGACCTGGGCAATCTGTTGAACCGCGTCGTCACCATGGTCAATCGCTATCGAAACGGCGCTATTCCTGCGCCAGGGCCTGCCAGCGATCTCGAGGAAGACCTGCAAAGTGTAGCCGCCGGAACGCGCCAGCGTGCTGAGAAAGCATTGGAAGCATGGGAAATTGGCAACGCCTTACAAAGCATCTGGAGCTTTGTACGCCGTACCAACCAGTACCTTGAACAGAGCGAGCCATGGCAGCTCGCACGCCTGCCAGAGAAGGGAGCACAGCTCGATACAGTGCTCTATTCGGCAGCAGAGGCAATGCGCCTTTTGGCGATCTTCCTGTCGCCGTTTATTCCAGGCGCCTCAGATCGCATCCTGAGTCAACTGGGCTTAGGGGCTGTCGGTGCATCTGCCTGGGTTCGTGAGGGAACATGGGGAAGCCGCCCGTTGTCTCGTGTGGCTGCAGGTCCGCTGCTGTTCCCGCGCATAGAAATATAGGGGCGCGATTCATCGCGCCCTCGTAGGGATACTATAGCTACTTCTTTTTGCCCTTTTTCTTGCGCGCCAGGGTGAGCGAGCGTGTCGGGGCAACATAGTTCCCCGTACCTCTGACCCTGCCATCCTCCATTTCCAGACGCACATCGGCCTCCCTCGCGATGCTGCGATCGTGGGTGACTACAATCACAGTCTTGCCTTGCTCGGAGAGCTTTTTCAGCAACTCGATGATCCGTTTGCCGTTAAAAGTGTCGAGGTTGCCGGTCGGCTCGTCCGCCAGGATCACCCGCGGGTCATTGGCCAGCGCACGCGCGATGGCCACACGCTGTTGCTGCCCGCCCGATAACTTGCCCGGCCTGTGGCTATGCCGGTCTTCGTTGATCCCAACCTGGAAAAGCAACACACGCGCTCGCTCGCGCATCTCCTCCGGGGACTTGCCGCCCAGCAATTGCATAGGCAACATCACATTCTCCAGCGCCGTCAGAGTGGGAAGCAAGTGGAACGACTGAAACACAAAGCCCATCCTCTGGCGTCTGAAACGATTCTCCCTCCGACCAGAGAGCCGTCTCACATCCACTCCATCGACCTGCAACTCTCCCTTTGTGGCTTTATCCAGCCCGCTCAGGATATAGAGCAACGTTGATTTTCCAGAACCGCTGGGACCCGTGATGGTGATAAATTGGCCTTCGGTAAAGGTAAAATTCGCCTCGTCCACTGCTTTGATCAACTGGCCTCTGTGCTTGAAGTATTTGCTCAACCCCTCGGCGACAATCGTCACGGGTTGCTCTGCCCAGGACTTTGCAGCAACCGATGCTCGTGTGGGAGAGTCGGTCGAGCCAACATACTTCGGCATGGATCTGAGCTTTCCGTCCTCCATCTCCAAGCGCACGTCTGCCACCCTCGCGATACTGCGGTCATGGGTGACCACGATCACAGTCTTGCCCTGCTCGGAGAGCTTCTTCAGCAACTCGACGATCCGTTTGCTATTGCGGTAATCCAGGTTGCCGGTCGGCTCGTCCGCCAGGATCACCCGCGGGTCATTGGCCAGCGCGCGCGCGATCGCTACCCGCTGTTGCTGCCCACTCGATAACTTGCCCGGCTTGTGGCTATGCCGGTCTTCGTTGATCCCGGCCTCCAGCAGCAGCCCGCGTGCCCGCTCGCGTAGCTGCGCTGATGATTGCCCTCCCGCCAGTTGCATGGGCAACATCACATTCTCCAGCGCCGTCAGAGTGGGAAGCAAGTAGAACGACTGGAATACAAAACCCATCTTCGCGCGCCTGAATTGATGTTCCTGCTGCTCAGAAAGATGTCTCACATCCACCCCATCAACCAGTAGTTCTCCACTCGTTGCCTGGTCCAGCCCGCCCAGGACATAGAGCAAGGTCGACTTTCCCGATCCGCTGGGACCTATGATGGTGACAAATTGACCTTCGGTAAAGGTAAAGCTCACTCCATCGACTGCCTTAATGATCTCGCCTTTATGCGTGAAGTATTTGCTCAACCCCTGGGCGACAATCGTTACTGGCTTCCCGTCCTGCACAGACACTGGCTGGAACGGCAACGGCGTTTCTTCAGATTCCTCGTCGTCTCGCTCATCTACTGGGGTCAGATCCGTATCCATATGCTCTCTTCTCTGCTTTCATCTGACTCATCATCCCCTGCGCAACACTTCTGCCGGCTTGATGCGTGCGACATACCAGGCCGGGATCGCGCTCGTTAGCACAGCCAGCCCCATCCCCAGACCCACAATGATCAGCAACGCCTGGGCGTTCAGCGTGGCGGAAGATAGATGCACATTGAGATTCGCAACAGGGGATGCGAACAGCACGCGACCCGCGCCAAAGGGTCCGCCCCTAAAGCCGGCCGGCGTTGTCGTCGTGTTGGTTGGTGTGGAAACGTTGAATGCATTGGAGATCACCGGTCCCAGCGTCGCGAGCAAGCCCACCGCGATAAGTGCAGCAACGACGCTGAGCGCCAGGACTTCGCCCCAGAACTGGCGGATCACCTGCGAGTGCGACGCCCCAATCGCTTTGAGCGTGCCAATTTCTATTGTTCTCTCGCGTACTGTGATAAAGACCGCAAAAATGATCACCAGCGTGGCGGTCACAATCGCGACGATCAGTGCCAGCTTGATACTATTTTGAGCAGTATTGAGCGCGTTAATCGTATTGGCGTAGGTAGAAGCTTCCGTCACGACATCGTAGGCTTTGCCCAGCGTGTTGCGCAGCTTGGCTGCCAGCGCATCTACCTGCTCGTAGCTCTGCGCGTAGACGGTGATCGAATCCACGCCACTGAGCGAGAAGACGCTCTGCATCGTTGCCAGTGGCACCACCAGCGAGTTACTGGCAAACCCCTGATCGGTAGTGGTATAGAGACCAATGATGGTAAAGGTTTTCCCTTTCAAGGTGAAGGTAGAGCCGACCGTCAGGCTATTGTTCTGTGCCAGGGTCTGGTTCATCATCGCGACATAAGCAGTGGCATCGCTCGCCTGGAAAGTTCTCCCCGACACAAGGGTGGGCGTACTTCCGCCCGCCAGGGTAAAATGCGCCGCGCCCGTTGAAATACCGTTGACCGTGGGCGGGATTGAGATCGATCGCCCATCGGGCGTTTGAATGGTGCTGGTCTGGAGTGTGCTCTCCGTGTCGGTGCGCCTCAAGCTCTCCTCGACGCTGGCCACGCCCGGCAGATTCTTCACTTTCGCAACTGTGCTGTTGGGAACAGGGGTAACCGTTGGCCGGGAAAAGAAACCTCCGCCACTTTGTTGTCCTGCGCCCGGCGGTCCTGCATTCGCTGTACTCTGTCCTGCGCCCTGGCTATCGTTGGTCGCATAATTGATAGTGATCGCCGTCCCCACCTCTTGATGCACATTCGCCAGTTGTTGCTGCGCGCTACTATTCAGGCTGACCATCGCAGCCACAAGCATTAAACTCGCTCCCAGCAGGAAAACCACCAGGAGCAATCGCAGCGGGTTGCGCAGCACATTCCTCATGCCGCGTATTACAATGTCCATGTACTCTGCTTCCTTCTTTCTGGTTGTGAGAACGCCAATCAGGCCTTCCTGGTGAGAAATAAAGGGAAGCCCTTTGGGTTCCTAAATAGGAGTATACAGGGCTTCTATCAGAAATGATTACGCAATTTGTAAAAGAGTTGTAAAAATTCGTCAAACTCTGCTCAAGCGTAGCATCGCTTCATCGAAATCCGGTTGGAAAGAAATGAGAATTTTCTCATGGAAAGCCGGATGAGGAGGCCAGAGTGTGCCGCGCGAACTGGCGAATGCCCTTGCTTACGGACCGTGAGAAGCTACTTGAAGGCGACCGAGCAGTGCAAGGCACCTTCCAAAACCTCATTCCTTTTCCGTCAATAAAGTAAGAGTGTTACGGATGAAGTGACCTGTTATCGGCTCTGTGTACCGAAAATTAGAAAGAGAGATACCTGACGATGAGCGAAGCTCCCTGGTACAAAACATACTTTGGCAAGGATTATTTACGTAAGAATGCTCCGGTTTTGCCTGCTGAACGAACAGCGAGAGAAGTTGATGGCATTGTTACTCTTCTGGCGCTGCCAGCGGGTAGCAGCATCCTTGATTTGTGTTGCGGTCATGGACGCCATACCATTTCTCTTGCCAAGCGCGGCTACCAGATGACTGGTCAAGATTTGAGCGAAGTCTTTCTCCATGAGGCACAGGTACAAGCCGATGCACAGCAAGTCCAGGTACGCTGGGTGCATAGCGACATGAGGACTATTCCATTTGAGCTCGAGTTTGATGCGGTCATCAACATTTTTACCGCCTTTGGCTACCTGGAGGACGAGGACGAGGATCAGAAAGTGCTTCAGCAAGTGTACAAGGCTCTTAAGCCGGGTGGCCTTTTCTTGTTGGAGACGTTGCAACGAGACGGACTCATACGCCACTATGCCTCTCAAGCGATCAGCCACTATCCCGATGGGTTGATTGTCTTGGAAGAACGCACCTTCGATCTGCTTACCAGCAGGAATGACATAGTAGTGACCATGTTAACCTCTGATGGTCAACGCACTGAGTATAGCCAGTCTTTGCGTATCTACACGCTCACAGAACTGGCTCATATGTTGGCCATGGCAGGCCTACGAGTGAAGGCGTACTATGGCGGCTGGGATCACAATCCCTTGACAATGGATAGCTTTCGGTTGATCTTACTGGGTCAAAAAGCTGAATAATCTCAAGCATGCGTAAAAGGGAATGCGAGCACCAAGGAGTGCGGGAGATCAGCGACGCACACCCAGATATACTCCCCTGCCCATCAACTTTTCAGGATCAGGATCATGCACTACCTCCAGACCACTGGCCTGGAATGCTTCGAGATAATCCTCGTGGGAAAATAATCCAAGCTCATGTCTCTCGGTAAAGTGTTCAATTCCTTCGGGTGTGGCGACCAAATAATGGAAGTCCATGATCGAGATGCCGTCTGTCACTTCACTCTTGTTCATGCGAGCAATCTTGAGTTCAGGTTGATCCACGAAAACAGCCCCAATATGGCCAGCATGATACATCTGAGGGGTCAGCCAAGGCTCAATAATAACTACACCACCTGGAGGGAGATGGCGGTGCATCGTTTGGAGCGTCTGGTACAGCCGTGCGGCCGTTTTGACATAGCCAATCGAACTGAACAAACACACGATGACATCGAACAGATGCCCAAGGTCAAAGTCGACCATGTCCGCATGATGAAAGATGATCCCTGGATTGCGTTGATGGGCTATTGCCAGCATGTGCTCATCCAGATCAAGTCCTTCGACCGTGTAGTGCTGTCGCAAAAAGGGAATGTGCCTACCCGTGCCACAGGCGACATCGAGCAACGTGGTTCCTGAAGATTGCTTGTACTGTTGGATCAACTCACGGATCTGTTCGGCTTCACGTGCATAAATCGTGCCATAGATGGCATCATAGAAGGCTTCAGACTTGCTAAACATGCCAGGCTCTCCCAAAGCAATCATGGTATTCCGAGCTACTGTAACGCTTTTTGTATCTTTTCCATTGAGACTCGTAAGTCTTCAGCAGAAACCAGAGCATAAATATCTGGGATATGCTTTTTCGGCACGACTAACGGGTGGTTTTCTAGAGAGAGAAACACAAGGACATCTTCATTCTCATCGAGAATATATGACGGCTCCTCTCTCTGAATGATCTTGCAAAAAATGCACGCTTCCATGTAGGCAGTATATCACGCTCATGCATACACCGCTCAGGTTACACTGGAGCATCGGTTGATCGTAGAGGTGGTTGTGATTTCATAATTTCTCCCTATGAGCAACTCTTTGCGAACTGTGATAAACTTGTGAGCAAGTCCTATCTCTGATAGGGTACAATCACTTTAGCATCACTATTAGCAATGGCAGTAGGAATCACATGAGGAGCAACGGCGCGCCTCATGTGAAGATGCACTCCTACTTTTGTTTCTGAAGGGGAGATCACTAGTCAGTCAGCTGACTACTCGCTCCCGCCACCTGAACGAAAGGAGAGCAACATGGCAGAAAGTGTTTACAAGGTGATCGAGCTGGTGGGAACCAGCAACGAGTCATGGGAGAAGGCAGCTGCGGCAGCTATCGAGCGGGCTTCAAAGACCTTGCGGGACCTTCGGATCGCCCGCATTGTCGAGCAAGACATCCACATCGAGTCTGGCAATCCTCTGATCTACCGGGTGAGGATGGAGCTCTCGTTCAAATACGAGGGCGGCGACTGATCTGTTGCCACAGCGGGGATTAGCGAAGGCGTGTATGGTAGGGGCGACCCTTGCGGTCGCCCTGAACCCATGCCCCCGCCGTGGTCGTCAATCCCCGCCCTGGTCGGCAATCTCGGCTCTGGCCGCCAATCTCGGCTCTGGTCGCCAATCTCGGCCCTGGGTGCCAATCCCCAATTTTTGCTGGAACCACTAGTAGTCAGTTCAGTTTGCATTTTGCGGTGGGGCCTGACACCCGCGAGGGGTGTCACTACATTTCTACCTCACAAATCTAGCTGGACTGACCACTAGACCAACAGGAAATAATAACGTGCGCGAACTCTTTCAGGAAATTGCTGGAACCACTAGACCAACAGGAAATAACAACGTGCGCGAACTCTTTCAGGAAATAATACGAGAACTGGCAACCGGTGAAACAGTCGCCCTGGCGACCATCGTCAAGCGCAAAGGCTCCGTGCCGCGTGAAGTTGGAGCAAAGATGCTGGTGCATCGCGGCGGCAAGATCAGCGGCACCGTGGGTGGCGGCTGTGGTGAGGCCGAAGTATGGCGCAGCGCCCTCAATGTAATCGACACGCAACGTCCCAGCATGGTGCAGGTTGATCTTACCGAGGAAATCTCCATGGAGAGCCAGGGCGTCTGCGGTGGTATCTTTGATGTGTTTGTGCAGCCGTGGCATAACACAGCAATCCCGGGACAACCAGGTATGCAGGACTTCGCCCAGGTCATTAACGATGCCCTGGAGGGTGAAAAGGCGGTCGTTTTGGCTACCATCATTGCTGCTGGCGGAGCATGGCGTCCCAGCCTTGGTCAACAGGCGCTTGTGCACGAAAATAGCGAAACATTCGGTGCCTTGATGCTCTCTGGTGCTCCTGCTGAACTTACTCTCCAGCTTGTCGAAGCTGCCCGGCAAGCCATCACAGCAGGCAAACCGCGCATTGAAAATGTGTCTGGCCCTGCTCATGCGTGGGCGGAGGTATTTATCGAGCCGTTTGTTCCCAACCCGGTATTGTTGATTGCAGGTGCAGGACATATTGCAGCGCCGCTTGCTGAGCTTGCCCACCTGATGAACTTCTCTGTGAGCGTAACCGATGACCGTGCCTCATTTGCCAGCCGCGAGCGCTTCCCCAGTGCCAAACAAGTACTGGTAGGTGATATCGAATCGATTCTCAGGAATTATCCCCTTACGCCGCGTACCCACATTGTGCTTGTCACCCGCGCCCACGCGCACGATGTTCAAGGGCTGCGCGCCATTATAGATTCGCCCGCTGCCTATATCGGCATGATCGGTAGCCAGCGGCGCGTCTGGGCTGTCTTCAAGCTCCTGCGCGAAGAGGGCGTTCCTGCCGGCAAGCTGGCCCGCGTGCGCGCTCCCATTGGCCTTGACCTTGGCGGCGGCACCCCCGAAGAAATCGCCCTCTGCATCATGGCAGAGATCATTATGCTGCGCCACGGCGGTACAGGCACAGCCATGTCAGACCCTTTACGCGGTCGCTTTATGGAGCGATTGAAGCGCCTGGATCAAGATGTATAAGCGCATGATGAGCCTTCTGGAGAAGCACCTGTTAGCAGGTTCAAAGCGTCAATTCACCAACCCCCAGGGCTTAGCCCGTTTACGAGCCTTCTGCGCCTCCTGGCGATTACCCAACGCTTCATGCACGTCCGCCTTGAGAACCCACGCGGGTGTGTAGTTGCGGTCCAGCTCGGTTGCTTCATTGAGCGCATCCAGCGCAGCACGGTTATTGCCATAACGAACGAGCGCTTCCGCTTTGTTGCACCAGGCAACAGCGCTGCGCGGGTTAATCAGCAGCGCGCGGCTGTAGGCATCGACAGCTCCAGCATAATCGCGCAGGAAAGATCGCGCATTCCCCAGGCCGTTCCAGGCCTGGAAGCTATTTTGATCATAGTGCAGTACCTGCTCATAGGAAGCAATGGCCTCTTCTGGCATGTTCATATCAATTTCCGTGTCGGCTTTGCCAATCCAGGCGGCTACATACTGTGGTTCTATCGTCAGCGCTCGCTCAAAATGAACCAGCGCCTGTTGGTAACGCTGCAGGCGCTTCAATGCAAGCCCCGCGCTTACCCATACGACAGGATTCTCCGGTTCAATTTCGATTGCCCGCTGGTAGGCTTCGTAGGCCTTTTTGTAATTGCCCTGGCTGTAGAGCGCCGTCCCCTTGCCATTCCAGGCATAAAAGTTGCGTGGCTCAATACTTAACGCTTCTTCATAAGCGCGTAGAGCTTGCGAGTAATGCTGTTGCTTGAGTAGTTGATCCCCCTCCTGGCACTTCTCGCGTACGCCAACACTCGTACTCACCGCCACTGCTTTCTGGCGACCTGGAGATTCTCCTCGCTCAGTCCCGGGCTGCGCAGCCTGCAAAGAAGGATTTGAAAGGCCACCTGGAATAGGTGTGTTCCAGGCATCAGCTTGTGCCCTTTGGACTGGGACTCTTACCCCCGAACTTGGACGGGTAGCCTGGTCGAACGCATACAAGAACTCCAACATGTCGCCAAAGCGATCTTCTGGTCGCGCTGCTAAGGCTCGCAGTACCACTGTATCCAGGGCCGAAGGCAACTCTCTATTGAATGTGGATGGGGGCAGGATTGGCCCACCCTGTGCGTCGAAAGGGTTGTAGCCTGTGAGCATCTCATACAGCACCACACCGCAGCCGAACTGGTCGGTGCGTGGATCTACCACTCCGCTGGTCTGCTCTGGCGCCATATAACCCACTGTACCCCGTACCGTGATCGTCTTCCCAACACGCACTCCAGGCTCCAGTGAGCGAGCGATGCCAAAGTCGGTGATAACCAGGCGGCTATCTTCCTGGTGGATAAGTATGTTCTCAGGTTTAATATCGCGGTGGATGACCGGTCGCGGGCGAGTATGTGCATAGTGAATCGCGCTTGCAAGTTGATGAAAGTCATGGATTGTCTCAACAGCCGGCAGCGGTCCATTGACGAATGCTAACCGGGTACGTAAGGACCCTGCGGTGTACAAAGGCATAACCAGGAAAACGCTAGGGCCATCTATGCCATAGTCGAGGATTGGAGCGATGTTGGGATGATCCAGCGTGGCGGCGATACGCGCTTCGCGCAGGAAATGCTCTTGTTCGCTGGGTGTGGTCTTACTCGGCAGGAGTACTTTGATGGCGATGCGGCGAGAAAGGTTTTGATCGACGCCACGAAACACCGCCGCGTAGCCGCCCTTACTGATCAGCGCTTCAACCACATAGCGCCCGGCCAATGCAGTATTCAGTAAAGGTAATGCACACGCACGGCAAAACCTATCGTTATCCCTATTGTCATGTCCGCAGTCAGCCAGGTCGGCGCAGCGTCGCATTCATCCTCCTCTATATCCTGATCCTGGAGATGCAAGAGTGCCTATATGGTCGATTGCTGTTCCAGGGAGCGTGCCTGCTCCTGACACGCGAGAGCCTCTTCTGATCTGCCCAGCTTTTCAAGTACGATGGCCTTATTATGCCACGCATCGGCTTGCTCAGGCGCCAGCGATGTTGCCTGGTCGAAGGCAATCAGTGCTTCTTCCAGGTAACCCAGGGTAAAGAGTGAAAGCCCTTTATTGTTCCAGGCAGCGATGTAATGGGCATCCAGAGTCAGGGCAAAATCAAAGGCGGTTAATGCTTCTTCATCACGCCCCAACTCGTGCAGCAGGCTACCCTTGTTGTACCAGGCTGATGTCAGCCCATCATCGTATTGCAATGCCTGGTCATAGGATTCCAGGGCATCCTCGTACATATGCATAGCCGCTAAAACATTCCCTCGATTATACCATGCTCCGGCGAGCTTTGGGTCAAGAGAGAGCGCCTGGTCATAAACTGCCAGCGCCTCGCCATTGCGTTTTAGATCGCGCAGGTCATTTGCCTTATCGAACCATGCCGTGGCGCTCTCGGGCGCAAGTAAAGTGGCACGTTCATGAAGAAGCAGGGCCTGGTCGGGAGTATGCATGCGGCGTAAAATATTCCCCTTGATGTCCCACATAGCCGCGTTGTTTGGTTCAATTGCAAGCGCCCTGTCGATGGCAAGCAGCGCTTCATCGTAATGGTGCAAGCTGTAGAGTGTATCGCTCATTGCCTGCCAGATCACAGCCTGCGTTGCATCAAGTACGAGCGCCTGGTCAAACGCCAGCAACGCCTCCTCGGGACGATTCAGTTCAAACAGGGTCATGCCACGTCCACTCCAGGCAAATGCGTAACCTGGATCTAATGCCAGCGCCTGGTCGTAACAATGCATTTCTTCATCATAGCGGCGCAGTTCATGCAGCGCGTTTGCTCGCGAATTCCACAAGTCAGGGTCGTCTGGGTGCAGCGAGAGCGCTTGATCGTATGCTATCAGCGCCTCTGCTGCACGCCCCAGGTGCAGCAGTGTAGCTCCTTTGCCACTCCATGCTTCCACAGATACGCTGTTATCGGCTAACGCAGCTTCATAGGCGGCGAGCGCCTTCTCGTAGTTCCCAAGTTCATAGAAACGGTCACCCTCGGCCAACCAGTCACGCCGGGGCTGTGGCCCGGCTGCCCGTGGAGGAACCTGCTTTGGGATGGCTGTGGACGCCTTGGGAGCAACCGGACGCAACTCGGTCTGCATGTCGTCTTCGAGTTTGTCATCAGCTAATTGCGCTGGTTCGAAAACATCGCTACCAATGCGTACTGTCATGTGAGGCCTGGCCGGATCGGTCATGGAGCCGTTGAGTTCAGACTTCACCAGAAACACTAGTGGCCCATCTTGTCCGTAATCGGTAACACGGATACTGCCAGCTTCATTGATGCCATTCGAGAATGCAACGGCCAGTTCAGCGTCCTGCAAAAAGATCTGGCGTGCTTCCGCGCTGTTCTTATTAGGGATGAGAGCTCGCACAGTCACGGGCAGCCCTTGATGGCGATCAATAGCATACAACGTGACAGTGCTATGATCTTTGCTTACCAGGTAGCGGATTTTATAGCGCCCTTGTATTAATGCACCCTGTGCCGGTATTCCACATTTAGCACAGAAGCGAGCTTTGTCTCGATTTTGAAATCTGCAATCTTCATCCAGGCACATCCCCATAAAACCGAATCCCTTCCAAACCTGCACAGTGATATCAAGCTCATGTATGTAGGGTCTCCCGTCTCTACTGTAGCGAAAACAGGCGTAATTTGTCAATGTTTTTGAAAGTTTGCTTGCACGTCTTGACCCAAAGTGTGAAAAGGATGTAATATTGCCGAGATACTACAGAGGAGGAATATCCTTGGGGCAACCTGACAAAACTAGCATCGCCGCAGAGGCTGTCCAGAATCTGGCCAGTGGCGACCAGGAAAATGGCAAATTGATCCGGGTGATGCTCGTCGATGACCATGCGCTTGTGCGTGAAGGAACCCGCCGCTTATTGGAGACTGAGAGCGATGTCGAAGTCGTAGCCGAGGCTGCCAGCGGCGAGGAGGCTATTGAAGCCGCTCAAAGGCTGCACCCGGGTATCGCAATTATGGATATCGCTATGCCCGGCATGGGCGGAATTGAAGCGACACGTGCCATCAAAGGTAGTTGTCCCGAAACCGCCGTACTTGTATTGTCGGCCTATGATGATGAGCCATACCTGATAGCCCTGCTCGAAGCAGGGGCTGCTGGCTTTCTACTGAAGAATGTGCATGGACAGGAGCTAATCAATGCCATCCGGGCCGTCTCGCGTGGCGAATCCGTCTTGCAGCCGTCGCTGGCTGAGAAAATCATGCGGCGCCTTTCCGCCCGTGCTGTAACCGTCGAACATTCGACCGATCTGTTGAGCGAACGAGAATTTGAGGTGTTACGCCTGGCGGCACGGGGGCTGCCAAACAAGGAAATTGCGCGCAGGTTGGGGTTGAGTGTCCGTACAGTACATAGTCACCTTGCCAACATTTTTACGAAAATGCATGTAGGTTCTCGCACCGAAGCTGTCTTGCTTGCCCTCCGCCAGGGCATAATCTCCTTGCAGGATACGTATGATTCACAGTAACGCAAAAACTATCAAGCTGAGCGAGTTTCCGAGGTTCAAGCCCGTAGTTGCAATCCTATCCCTGTGTATTGCGCTTGGTTTACTGGTTTGGGCTCTCTACAACTACCAGCCTAATCCCAATTTCTACGGCCCTCGGGCAATCTATAGCCTGATGCTGCTTTCAGTTGCACTTGCATTGCTGGGACGCATACTGCTTTTGCGCCAGTTTAAAGCAGAAGGGATGCATCTTCCGCTGCGAACGGCAATGCTACCGCTATTTCTCTTTGATATTACGGCTCCACTTTATCTTGCCGCCGGAGTATTAATTGGCCCTCCTGCCGCAGTGCTACTGGCATTGATAACTCAGGCGTCATTACAAGGCTTCACACTCTTGCGGGGATTTGTCTCCTTGACAGAGGCATGCTATCGCATCGCAAGCACCGCCCTACTAGCCCTACTTTCTGGCGCTATCTATACCTGGATTGCGGGACCGCCCCTAAACCGGCTTATTAATCAATACACTCAAATTCATGAATCCAGAGAGTTTCTTGGCTCCATCGTGGCTGCGCTGGTCATGATGCTATTGATCATCATCGTATCACTTCCTACTATCGCGCAAGCGAATCGTTCTGGCCTGAAGGCGGCCTGGCAAGAATATTTGCAATCATCTGTGCTGCGCTTCCAGCTACTGGTGCTGAGCGTTGGGCCGCTCCTGCCTGTCGTGGATATCTTCGATAACGTTACTGCCGAACTCGCCTGGCTCTTCTTTCTTGTGCCGCTCTTCGCTATTTACTACCTGGCTTTGATTAGTACGCGGCTGAGCATTCGGACATTTACCTTGCAGCGTACGCTACAAGACCTCAGTAGTGCTCGTCGCCGGCAGGATGAATTGCGAGACTACGCCTCCTTAATTACTCGCGTTCAAGAAGAGGAGCGCCGCCGCCTCGCACGGGAGTTGCATGATGACACAGCTCAGGCACTGATCGCCTTATCGCTGGGGCTAGATGGCCTTGGCCGAGCCATAGGCAGGCGTGATCTTCCAGAAAAAGATGTGCAATGGTTCGCAAATCTGCAAGAACTGGCTGACCGCACGCTGGAAGGAGTGCGTCGTGCATGCCGTGACCTGCGCCCATCCGTGCTTGATGATCTCGGCCTGCGAGCCGCTCTGGAGTGGCTGAGTGATGGCTCCTCCGCGCGCGGTGTCCCCTGTACATTTACGTGTACCGGCTCGCCTCGACCTACTACTCCTGAAGCCGAAATCGCTATTTTCCGCATCGTCCAGGAAGCCTTATCGAATATCTGGCGGCATTCTCAAGCCACCCAGGCGAGTGTGGAACTCGCTTACCTCCCATCTGTGTTGCGGCTTACCGTGCGCGACAATGGAAAGGGATTTTTTGTTGAGCGGTTCCTCGATGCCAGCCATAATTCGCAAGGTGGGTTAGGCCTGGTGGGCATGCGTGAACGTGCCATGTTGATCGGTGCAACACTAGCAATTACCTCAGCATTGGGTGACGGTTGCAAAGTCGAAGTGTCTTTGCCCTTGCCCGAATGAAGCTGCTAAGCATTTTTGCTGATGTATTCTCTTCGTCGATAGTGCATAGTATAGAGGGCAGGGTTTACAGGCAGTTTGTTACGCGAGAAGTTTGCCTTGGACGATGATAGGCCGGTACTCTCATGGGACGGAACCGGGACCCGACTATGAGAATGCGTTATCGGTCTGGATATCTATCCTCTTCTAAGCCGGAAAGAGAAGCATTTGTCTCTCCGTGCGGTCTTCTCTCATGGGTAGCAAGCTTCGAGCTTCGATCTTCCTGCTGTGGGTCCTGCCCTGACCATTTTTTCACCGCCTCTCTTGCATCCCGCCATTCCATAAGCTGCACTACCACTACCTGGAATGCCTGTTGTTATGCCTGCGCTACCTGCACAAATGAACCATCCTGCGGTGCGCCCCCCTGGGGGAGACCTTGTGTTGATACAGTAATTGAGATGGCGAGACGTGTGTCGTCAGGGGACCATGCTATTGCAAAGACTGGCTGGTTTATATAAAAGGCGAAATTGCGCTCGGTATACGCATCCCAGCTTAACAAGACTCCACAGATATCGCCGCAATAGACCTGGGTTACGGCCGCGAGGCGTTTCCCATCGTGTGACCAGGCAACAGCAAAGATGAGGTCAGGGAGTACCCCCTTGGAAGAATTAAATCGTGCAGCTTGCACATTGTACCCACGATAGGTATAGACAACAACACCAGTCGCCGCATCCCAGACCTGCACCGTTTTGTCCGACGAACCGGAAGCGATGAGCTTCCCATCAGGCGACCAGGAAACCGAGCTTACCATGTCGGTATGTCCACGATAGGTATACCTATGATTTCCGGTCGTGGCATCCCAGACCTGCACCGTTTTGTCCGACGAACCGGAAGCGATCCGCTGACTATCGGGCGACCACACTATCGAGTTTACGCTCGCTAGATGGCCGCGATAGACGTACTTCTGCTGGCCAGTTGCGACTTCCCACATACGCACGGTGCCATCTGCAGAGCCAGAGGCGATGTATTTGCCATCCGGTGACCACGCTACTGTGTTCAAGATGTCGGTATGCCCATGATAGATAGCGACATGCTCTCCGGTAATCGCATCCCACGCCTGGACCGTTTTATCGATGGAACCTGAGACAACACGATTACCTTCTGGTGACCAGTCCACTGCTTGCACCCCGGCTGTATGACCGCGGTAAATAAAGGGGTGAAAATGATCGCCGGGGTTGGCGTCCCAGACCTGCACGGTCTGATCTAAAGATCCCGAAGCGATGTACTTGCCCTTGGGCGACCATGCTACTGTTGTTACACGATTGGTATGACCACGATAGGTATAAAAGACGCTTCCGCGAGGACGAGGAGTGGGGACGAGCACAGCAGTTGACGATGAGGAAAGAGCTTGAGCACACCCCTCTAGACTCGCGGTTATCATGAATCCTGCCAGACCCCGGAGAACTTCACGGCGAGAGAGGCATCCCATGAGTGCACGTGTTTGTTTACGCACCATCGGCGAATCCCTTTCTTGATGACAAGTACTGAGCGACAATGAAGGGACAGGGCTGTTTTAGTAACTGCTAAGCTTGCTTGACTCGGTTATATTCAAGAGGATAACATGCTAACTATGTAACTGTCAATATTTTTTAGAGAGTTATGCTGGTCTTCTTTTCATCTCAACCGTTGTATGAGAGAGGAAGGGCCAATGCTTGTAGGATTCTGTGGGAGCTGAGAGAACAATGGATACGATATGCATTGATTTCATCAATAGCGAGTTTCGCGATTTCCGTGGCCGGTGGGTAAGAGATGATCTCCAGCAACCAGGCTGGTTGGAACAGTTTCTCGCCAAATGGGGCCTACAGGTTGATCGCCCATCCGATGGAGCTACACTAACTACTCTTCTTGCACTACGTACCCTTCTTCGCTCTATGATAGAGGCTCTGGTTGAGGGACAGACCGCAGACCATGATCTAGCGGCGCTCAATGCTTTTCTGCTCAAGATGCCCTTGAGTCGTCGCCTGATAAAAGACACAGAAGGATATCGATTGGAAATGGTGCCGCTGAAGAAGGATTGGGACTGGGTGCAGGCAGAGATTGCGGCTTCGTTCGCTCATTTGCTGGCTTACCAGGATCCCAGACGTCTCAAAATATGTGCAAATACCCACTGCCGTGGGGTCTTTTATGATGTGAGTAAGAGTCGTACCAAGCTGTACTGTACAACTGATAAATGCGCTAACCTTTTGAAGGCACGCCGTTTCCGCGCACGCCATAAAAACAATCTCCGGTAAGGGCGTGTAGACATTTGGAGAGCATGCCTGTCACCCTGAGCCCATGCGCTTCGCTCAGGGTAAACTCCGCGAAGGGTCTGGCTCGCCGGGCGGAGAGATCCTTCGCTTCGCTCAGGATGACAGCCCGGACCCCTCTCCAGTCCGCTTCCGGGAAGCCTTATCTCCAAATGTCTAAAGGGCGGGGCTGGTGACTGCAATCTTCGTGAGCGGGGCGATACTGTTATATAATGAAGCAGTACCATTTCTACCGGGGTTCAATTTTTTCAGAGGATGAAACGATGACTGCTTATAGTGACATATTTGGCGCTCGCGCCAGGTTGGAAAGCGCCAGGGGCGCAGTGAGCTACTATCAATTGGGAGCGCTCACAAAAAGAGGCGTGCAAAGCCTTGACCGGTTACCTTTTACCGTCAGAATTCTATTGGAGAATGCGTTACGCAATGCAGACGGCGAAATTGTAACGGAAGATGATGTCTTGTCTCTGGCCCGTTGGGTTCCTGGCCGGGTTTCGCAGTCCGAGGCAGAATATCCATTCATGCCTGCTCGTGTGCTGTTGCAAGACTTTACGGGCGTCCCTGCCGTGGCAGACCTCGCCGCTATGCGCTCAGCCGTCGCGCGTATGGGCGGCAATCCACTGAAAATCAATCCGCTCGTGCCTGCCGACCTGGTGATCGACCACTCTGTTCAGGTGGATATGTTCGGCTCGACCCTCGCATTCGCACGCAATGTCGAGCGAGAGTATGAACGTAATAGCGAGCGGTATGGACTGTTGCGCTGGGGGCAGCAGGCATTCAGCAACTTCCGTGTTGTGCCGCCGGGCACTGGTATTGTTCACCAGGTGAACCTCGAGTACCTGGCATCCGTCGTCGTGACGAAGCAGGAAAATGGCGAGACGATTGCATTCCCGGATACACTCGTGGGCACCGATTCTCACACTACCATGATCAATGGCCTCGGCGTGCTTGGGTGGGGTGTCGGTGGTATAGAAGCCGAAGCCGTCTTGCTCGGCCAGCCGCTTTACCTGCTCACACCAGAGGTCATCGGCGTGCGTCTCACAGGTTCGCTGCCCAGCGGCACGACCGCTACGGACCTGGTGCTGACCGTTACACAGCTGCTGCGCAAGCGCGGCGTAGTCGGCAAATTTGTAGAATTTACCGGCTCTGGCCTTAGCTACCTGGCGCTCGCTGATCGGGCCACTATCTCGAATATGTCACCCGAGTTTGGCGCGACCGCAACGCTCTTCCCCGTTGACGACGAAACATTGCGCTACCTGCGCAGCACCGGGCGCAGCCCGGACCTGGTTGACCTAGTTGAACGTTACACGAAGGTGCAGGACCTTTTCCGCACCGACGCGGCGCCAGAACCGCAATTTGATGACCTGCTCGAACTCGATCTTGGCACCATCGAGCCGAGCCTTGCCGGGCCGAGCCGTCCGCAGGACCGCGTCGCAATGCAAAACCTCGGCCGCGTATTCCGCGAGGCCTTCGCAGACCGTTTCAAGGATTTGCAAGAAAACAATGTCACGGAGAATGCGCTGATTCGCCTGGGAACGGAGGGCGGGCATGCCGATCCCGACCCCATTGCCGAGAAAGAAGATAAAGACAAGGCGCTGGCCGAGGCCAGGAAGCAGGGTTATCCCGGCGGCAAAAGGCAGAACGGGCATACCAATGACGTGCTCGTTACTATGGGTAATACGCAGGCGTATTTGACCAATGGTTCAGTTGCCATTGCTGCCATCACGAGCTGTACCAACACCTCAAATCCCTCAGTGATGGTAGCGGCTGGTCTGCTGGCGAAGCGTGCCGTCGAGCGCGGCCTCTCCGTCAACCCAACTGTAAAAACCAGCCTTGCTCCAGGCTCGCGCGCTGTCATCGACTACCTGCGCAATGCCGACCTGCTGCCTTACCTCGAAGCTCTGCGCTTCCACCTGGTTGGCTATGGCTGCACGACCTGCCTTGCCGGGGGAACGCCGGTACTGCTTGCCAACGGCACCGCACGGCGCATCGAGCAGATGCCGAGTGCTGGCGGAGCAGCGCTGCTCGCTCCCACTGCGGACGGCAGGCTGGGCACAGCGACGCAGGCCGAGATGATGGTTCAGGGCGAGCGCGAGTGCGTCTCGCTCGTCCTGCAAGACGGG
>WNFH01000686.1_pt1 | contig 23026 bp, 19 predicted proteins | sample 5400411 | NCBI WGS metagenome assembly WNFH01 (sample SAMN13153347, study PRJNA577476) | soil metagenome | isolation source: 200 cm saprolite under Douglas fir tree site 2 hole 3 | place: USA:California | collected 2015-04-18 | reverse complement strand
TGCCGAGAAATATGGGCACGAGGTAGTTCTACCACAACACTATCTTCTCACCATGCATACACGGGGCGCAGAGAAGTCCACTTCCTCTGGCCGTCCTAAACCTCAACTCTGTGTCGGCGGTTTTCTCCGTCTCTCTGTGTCTCCGTGGTGAAATCAGGGCCCGCTGGGGATTTATGAGCTAGATACCCGCAGCGGAAGATAAAGCCGTCCGCGCCAGGCGAGCTCGGTACTCTTTAGGAACTGATGTGGAGACCCATGGGACTGGACAAGCTCGATCTCACCATCATCGCGATCTATCTTGCCGGGATCACCCTGTTCGGGCTGCGCTTCCGCAAACGGCAGCGGTCGTTGCGCGATTATTTCCTCGCCGATCGCAACATTCCCTGGTGGGCAATCGCACTTTCCATCGTTGCCGCCGAAACCAGCACGCTGACCATCATCAGCATTCCTGGTCTGGCTTACGACACGAATCTCACTTTTCTGCAGGTTGTTTTCGGATATTTAGTGGGGCGCGTAATTATCAGTTTTGTGCTGCTGCCGCACTACTTCCGCGGCGATCTTTATACTGCCTATGAGTTGATTGAGCGCCGCTTCGGCAAAAAGCTGCGGTCCTTGACCGCGGGACTCTTCCTGGTGACGCGAGCTGCAGCCGAAGGTGTGCGCGTTTATGCCGTATCCATCGTGGTCGCCATCGCGCTGGGCACAGGCGAGATTACTTCGATCGCCATCATCACCGCGCTCACGCTGATCTATACCTTCGAAGGAGGCCTCGCCGCAGTGATCTGGACCGACGTGGTGCAGACGGTGATCTACATCGGCGGAACGCTGGTGGGCTTGTTCACGATTCTTCACTTCGTGCCGGGAGGATGGCCCGCTATCCAGGCACTGGCTGAAAGCGCCGGCAAGCTGCAAGTGTTCGACTTCACGCCCGACTTGTGGAAGCCGTACACGTTCTGGGCGGGACTTGTCGGTGGAGCATTCCTGACCACGGCCAGTCATGGCACCGATCAGTTGATCGTGCAGCGGCTTTTGGCGGCGCGCAGCCAGCGGCAATCCGTCATTACCCTCGGCCACCTTCGGCAAAGCCGATAGAATTTATCCCACTTTCATCGTCAGCCGGATGCCGCACGGAATCTCGGGCTTGCTGATCGCAGCCATCCTGGCAGCGGCGATGTCGAACCTGAGCGCGGCCCTGAACTCGCTCTCCTCCAGCTCGATGATCGATTTCTATCTACGACGCATGCCGCAAACGGACGAGCGCCGGCGCCTGCAGCTTTCCCGCTTGGCGACACTTTTCTGGGCCCTCGTGCTGTTCGCGCTCGCCGTACTGTCGCTGCACAAAGTGGAGCGCGTAATTGAGGTGGGACTGCAGATTGCGTCGGTGGCTTACGGCGCGATGCTGGGTGCGTTCTTACTGGGTGTGCTCACCCGCCGTGCGAACCAGAATGGCGCGATGCTGGGCATGTTGTGCGGCTTCACCATAGAACTCTACATCTGGCTGGGCACTTCGATTCCGTGGACATGGTATGTGGCTATTGGGACCGTGGTGACATTTGCAGTAGGATATGCGGCCAGTTTGGTCCTCCAGGCTTCTAACGAATGACCGATTGTGTGCCGACCCGCGAGAAGTCTTTTTACGCACAACCAGCGCCAGGCCCCCCGGAAGGCAAGAGACAAACGCTTATGTTCGTTGAGGCCCAACTGCTCTCGCATCTTCGCTTGCTGAACGTTCCCGTGGGTCTGCTTATCAACTTCCACGTCGTCTTGCTGAAAGATGGAATCAAACGCATGGTGAACAGCTATCGCGAGCCTCCGGAGGAAAACCTTTAACCGCAAAGGACACAAAGGATTCGCGAAGGACGCGAAGATAAGCCTTTGATGCACGCTTCTTCTTTGCGAACTTTGCGACAACTTAGCGAACTTTGCGGCTAAAGGCTTTTTTTAGCTCTCTCACGTATACTTCAACCCCATCGTGCCACGCGCCCTCCGGCAAGCTTCCGCTCCTCCAGAGCTCGCCCGCGATCTCGGCGCGAGCCACGCCTGGGCCATCGTCGTGGGGACCATCATCGGCAGCGGCATTTTCCTGGTTCCAGCCGAGATGATGCAAGCCGTGGGCTCGGCCAAGCTCGTCTATCTGGCCTGGCTGGTCGGAGGTCTGCTCTCGTTCTTCGGCGCGCTCACTTATGCAGAATTAGGCGCGATGAAGCCCCAAGCCGGCGGTGAATATGTTTACATCCGTGACGGCTACGGGCCTTTGGCCGGATTCCTCGACGCCTGGACCTGGTTCCTGATTTCGAAGCCCGCTTCGGTCGCCACTCTCGCCACCGGCATGGTACGCGTACTGGGAAATTTTCCGGTCTTCGCGTTCTTCAGCAACGACTTGATGCGGGCGCCTTTCACGATCAATTACGGCCAACTGGTCGCCATTCAAGCCGTGCTCCTCATTACTTTCCTTAACTACATCGGGATCAAAAAGGCAGGCGAGTTTCAATTGCTTTTCACGTTGCTGAAAGTGGCGATAATTCTTGGCATCGTGGTGGTCGGCTTCAGCTACAGCCGCGGCAGTTGGGGAAACTTTGCCGGCAGTTACGCGGGCGCGAAAAGTGGCGTCGCCGGATTCATGGCAGCCCTGGTGGCAGCGCTCTGGGCTTATGACGGCTGGAACGACGTGAACATGGTGGCCGGTGAAGTGCGCAAGCCGGAACGCAATCTCCCGATCGCACTCATCGCTGGTGTTGCCACGGTGGGAGCACTCTACGTGCTGGTGAACGCTGCCGTACAGTTCGTGCTGCCAGCGGCGGTAATCGGCGCCTCGCAGCGGCCGGCTTCGGATGCGATCGCGACCGTCCTTGGCCCCGTGGGTGCCGGCCTGGTCTCGGCAGGCATGGCCCTCTCCATGCTCGTCGCCATGAACGGCACCATCATGAGCGGTGGACGCATGCCCTTCGCCATGGCTCGGGACGGTTATTTCTTCGCCGCCCTGGCCAGGGTACATCCCCGCTTCCACACCCCTTCCGTGGCGCTGCTGCTTCAGGCCATGCTCTCCATCGCACTGCTTCTCTCGGGCGGCAGCTTCCGCCAGTTCTTCTCGCTGGCGATCTTCTCTGAGTGGCTGTTTTACATGCTGACCGCAAGCACGGTGTTCGTCTTCCGGCGCCGTGAGCCGGATGCGCCACGACCCTATCGCGTTTGGGGATATCCCGTGGTTCCTACGCTGTTCGTGCTGGCTTCCACCGTGCTGCTTTACTACACCTTCACCGATAATCTCCGCAATTCTGCCCTGGGCTGCCTGGTGATTCTGGCTGGCATACCGGTTTTCTATGCTTTTGCCCGGCAGCGCTCCGTCTGAAGCCTGAGCTTGTTCGCCATCTCTTCCCTTTTTGGGCGAATTCCGCCTTCGGTAAATCGCGGATTACCAAAGTACACCAGCGGGGGACACATTTACCCATCGGCCCATCTCCCGTAACTTAAAACCTCCACCCGCGCACGCTCCCCAGGCTCGGGCCCCGTTTTGGAGCTTATGGATGGCTACGCCTAACCACTTTCAGTTAGGGCTTCTGCCGGAGCGGAAGCTGGACTGGCGCACCATGGCCGCCAGCTACGGCGTTGAAATTCTTCTCATCCTGCTCCTGCTCAACGTCGGGCTGATCTGGCCTGACCGCTTGCAGCTCGGGCAGAAATATCACGTTACCGAACTCATCCCCATACCGAGCTTGCAGCCGAAGCCGTTCAAGGCCAAGACGCCCCCGCCCGTAGTGCACGCCAAGCTGCTGCCCCCCGCTGTATTTCCGACTCCAAAGCTGACTGTACCCCGGGAGATTCGCCCACCCAGGCGGCAAGAGCCCGACGTCGCACCTCCTAAGATCGTAGTCAACAATTTCGCCCCCGCGGTGCTCAAGCAGGTGCCCGGCGGAGCACGCCCGGCGCAAATCGTCCACACGGGCGAGTTCGGATCCTCTGCCACCCCGACCGTCAATGCTCCCGTGCAGAAGGTGCAGACAGGCGGCTTCGGTGATCCCAACGGCATCCCAGGACAGGGCAAAGAGGGCGCCCACCTGACCATGGCCAGGACCGGGTCGTTCGATCTGCCCGCCGGCCCAGGCAACGGCAACGGCACCGGCGGGGCAAAAGGTATCAAGGGCACCATCGCCAGCGCGGGTTTTGGGAACGGGATCGCGCAAGGCGGACAGGGTGACGGCCGCAGCAACGGCCGAGGCTCAGGAGCAGTCCAAACGGGGAGCTTCGGTGCGCAGGAAGTCGCGCCCGGCGGCGTGAAGCCGCAACGGCAGGTGGACAACGGACCGCCGACGAATCCGGTTGAGGTCACTTACAAACCCAATCCGGTTTACACCGAGGAAGCTCGCCAGCTCAAGCTGGAGGGGGAAGTTTTGCTGGAAGTGATGTTCGGCGGGAACGGGCAGTTGCGCGTGAATCGAGTGGTCCGCGGCATGGGTCACGGCCTGGATGAGGCCGCCCTTGCCGCCGCCAACAAGATGCGCTTCAAGCCTGCCCTGCGCAATGGGGTGCCCGTGGATTCCACGGCGATCGTACACGTGGTTTTCCAATTGGCGTACTGAAGAAGCCGAGTTACAGAACAAAGAGAGGATTAGAGTCATGCTTACATGGAAATGGAGAGTCACCGCTTTCCTGCTGATCACGCTGGGTGCCATGGCGCAGCAGCCGGCGGGACAATCGTCGCCGTCCCAAACTCCGCCGCCCCAACCGGCAGCGCAGACTGCTCAGGCCGCCCCTGCGCAGCCGCAGAGTTCAGCACAGCCGCAGGGAGTATCCGCGCCTACAGCCGCCCCGCCCACCACCATGGACCAGGTGGTGGACCGCGCCATCGCGCGCGAGCACGCGCTGACGGAGATGCTGAAAACCCGCACGCCGCTGGTCGAGACCTATCTGCAGAACCTGAAGCCCGACCCGCAGCTCGGTCCGGTGCCCAGGGAGGATCACTATTTCCTTGGCCGCATAGATATGGCCGAATCCGTGGACCGGCGCGACTATCTCTCCAAGGATACGAGTTTGCAGAGCCATCTGCTGGGCGGATTCACCAAACTGTTCAAGTTCGAGTACAAGCCCCTCGGCTTCTCCTGGATGATCTTCGCCGACCGCGAGGACTTCGATCGCAGCCACTACAATTTCCGCTACGTCCACCGCGAGTTTCTCGGTGATGTGCGCTGCATCGCGTTCGATGTGACGCCCAAGAAAGATGCCGGGAAGGGCCGTTTCCTGGGCCGCATTTGGGTGGAAGATCAGGATTTCAACATCGTGCGCCTCAACGGCACCTACGCGCCGCGGCCGCGAACCGCTTACTACTTCCACATGGATAGCTGGCGCCTGAACCTGATCCCAGGTTACTGGGTGCCGGCCTACATCTACAGTGAAGAAGGCGACTTCAGCTCCGGCGCCAAGGACAAGACGGCATTCAAGGCGCAGACCCGTATCTGGGGTTATGACCTGAAGAAGAGCGGCCGCGAAGGCGAACTCACGCAGGTGTTGGTGGATTCTTCCGTGAAGGACGACAGCCCCACGACGCAGGATGCTTCCCCGCTGCAGGCCCAGCGTCAATGGCTGCAACAGGCGGAGGACAACGTGGTCGAGCGTCTGCAGAATGCCGGCCTGTTGGCTCCTGAAGGCGAGGTTGACAAGATCCTGATGACCGTGGTCAACAACCTGGAAATCACCAACAATATCGAGCTACCCCGCCCGGTTCGCACCCGCGTGATGCTGACTTCTCCGCTCGAAACCTTCAGCGTGGGCAACACCATCATCGTCAGCCGCGGCCTGATCGACGTGCTTCCCGACGAAGCCAGCCTGGCCATGGTGCTCTCGCACGAGTTGGCGCACATCGTTCTGGGACACAACCTGGGCAGCAAGTTTGCCTTCAACGACCGCATGCTCTTCACCGACGAGTCGACCTACCAGAACTTCGGATTCCGGCACGTCCCCGAAGAAGAAGCCGCGGCCGACAAAAAGGCGATCGAAATGCTGAAGAACTCGCCCTATAGCCAGAAGCTGGATACGGCGGGATTGTTCTTGAAGGAACTGTCCTCGCGGGGACCGTCGCTTTCCGCGCTCTCGACTGCTCACCTGGGTAACAGCTTCGTGGACCACAAGGGAGGCATCGAACGGATGGCGGCACTGATGAACTCGGCTCCGGCGCTGAATGCGGGCAAGCTCGACCAGATCGCGGCCCTGCCCCTCGGTGGACGCGTCAAGCTGAATCCCTGGGATGACCACGTGGAACTGATCAAGACGCCGCCCGTGGCCATTACTTCCGCGCGCGACAAGATGCCGTTTGAAGTCACGCCCTTCTTCCCACGGCTCTCTCGCTACGGAACGACGGGCACGCCGACGACCGCCGCCAACACGGCCCCCAGCAACTAGGGCCCACTTGTGAGATTCGAAAGGGGCGCGGCTTTTAGCCGCGCCTTAAACCGGGTCCGTCCACTCGGCCGGCTGTCATCCCGAGCGAGCGCGAAAAAGCGCCGCGGAGCGCGACTGAGGGATCTGCATTTTCAAGGCTCTTTTGCCTCTCCGATTGAAAGAAGATTTCAACAGAGCCGGGACAAGTTGAAGTAAGCGAGGCCGGTACCGGAAGCCATTCCGGATTTCCGGCCTTTCGTTTTTGGTCGTTGGCCGTTGGCCCTTCGAAAGGGTCACAACTATCAGTAAGTGTCACTGCGGGTCCTCGGGTCGGAGCCGGTCTGCCACCCAGATCAGCAATGCGGCCCAAACGAAGCTGGTAATCGCCAGCAATGTGCTTAATATTATCGCCCATTTGAGCGGATCAGTACGCATGCTTCTCACCAGATAGATTTCTGGCAACGCCAGCATTTCCCATTGCGCGCAAGATCCTTCGGAATCCAAAGATCCCTCTCGATGATAGCGCTGTGGCCCCTGTCACCAACCTTCTCACCTGCCCCCCGCAGCGGCAAGTCCTTCTCGATTAGAATGACACCGTGAACGACGCCGTCCGCATTGGGATTTTGGGCGACTTTAACCCCGAGTTTCGTTCCCATCACGCCACCAACGATGCGCTGCAACATGCGGCCGCCAAGCTCAAGCTGAAGCTGGAGTCGCAGTGGATTCCCACGCCCTCTGTCCTCGAACCAAACTCGCACCGCATGCTGGAGGGCTTTGATGGGCTTTGGGCTTCGCCTGGAAGTCCATACAAAAGCTTCGAGGGTATGCTGAAGGGCATTGAGTTCGCGCGTCGGCGCGACTGGCCCTTCGTCGCCACTTGAGGGGGCTTCCAATACACTCTGGTAGAGTGTGCCCGCAATGTACTAGGGATCAAAGATGCCGACACGGCGGAGAACAATTCCGGATCGAAGAACATCATTATTTATTCCGTGGCGTGCGCCGTGCCCAATCGCCCGAAGGGCGCGCCCAAGCTCTCGGGATTAGTCCCGGAAATCCGCTTGCGCCCGGGTTCGTACCTGCAATCGTTTTACGGGAAGGATACCGTGGTTGAGGAATTCTTCTGCAACTACGAAGTCAATCCGGACTATGAGTGGGCCGCGCTCGAAGCCGGCTTCCCGGTTGTGGCCCGCGGCTCGAAAGGTGAGATCCGGGCCATCGAGTCACCTACCCATCGCTTCTACGTAGCAACGTTGTTCCAGCCACAGCTTACGTCCAAGCCCGGCAAGCCGCATCCGCTGGTGCTCGCGTTTGTCCAGGCCGCAGAGGACTGGGGCAGGAAAAAGCTGGACGACAGCGTGCTGGAGTGAGCCGCGAGGCTGGCTTCCTCGAGCCAGTCAAGTCAGATGAACGACGACTTCACGTTAGCAATTCAGAAAAACTACGACCAGATCGCCGCGGAATACGCCCGCCACATTTTCGACGAACTCCGCCACAAGCCGCTCGACCGAGAACTGCTCGACCGCTTTGCCGCAGAGATCAGAGGACGAGGCGAAGTGTGTGACATGGGGTGCGGCCCCGGTCACGTAGCGCGTTACCTGCGTGATGCGGGCCTATCTGTTTTTGGGCTGGATCTGTCGTCGGGCATGCTGGAGCAGGCTCGAAAACTTAACCCTGATATCCCCTTTCGGCAAGGAAACATGCTGTGCCTGGACATTCCGGATGGCTCGCTGGCCGGAATCGCTGCTTTCTACGCCACTGTGAACCTCCCCACAGAGTCTCTGCCCTTGGTCTTCCGGGAAATGGAGAGGGTATTGCGGCCAGGTGGCCTCTTCTTGCTCGCATTTCATGCAGGCGACGAGATTGTTCACGTGGACGAGTTGTGGGACCAGCAAGTCTCGATGGACTTCCTTTTCTTTCAGCCGCCAAAAATCAAGCTCTGTCTCGAAGCCGAAGGATTCGTCGTGGAGGAGATCATCGAGCGCGAGCCTTACCCGGAAGTGGAATACCAGAGCCACAGAGCCTACATTTTTGCCCGCAAGCCGGCGGCCTGATTCGGCTGAATCCTTCGGGTCCGATCGGCATCGAATCATATAGTCGTTCAAACGACTAATTGCCCAAATGGCGAGTGCCTATGTGCAAAGGAGGGAACCTTATGCTTCATAGCCTTCTTTCTACGCCTGACGATCTGGTGCTTACCTTCCTGAGGGTAATTCTCGGAGTGGTGCTCTTTGCCCACGGTGCGCAGAAAATGCTGGGCTGGTTCGGCGGTCCGGGCCTGCGGAAGACCTTGGGCACGTTCAAGCAATATCTGGGGATACCGGCTCCGCTTGCCCTTTTGGCGGTCGTTGCGGAGTTCTTCGGGGGATTAGGCCTCATCGTAGGTTTGTTGAGCCGCGTCGCGGCTTTCGGAGTTGGGTTCACCATGCTCATTGCCGCGCTCAAGGTACATCTTCGCCATGGTCTGTTCATCAACTGGTCCGGCGAACAGCAGGGGCACGGATTCGAGTTTCACCTGCTGGCGATTGCAATGGCAGTGGCGATCATCGTCCACGGTGCCGGGGCACTCTCCCTCGACGCGATCCTTTCCCAGACGATCTAACCGAACCCACGCTCGAAGGCAAGCCGGTCGCCGGCAGAAAAACTGGCGGCGCCGGCTGGCCCTGCTGCCTTGCAAGCTGGAAATGCGTGGGGTATGATCGCCGCCCGGAGCAGATTAGACCTTCTAAGTCCTGATATCAGTCCACTTAGGTCGTGTATGGAAGCCAATCGCTTCACGCCTTGGGATGGATATGGATCGGAGGGCAGCCAGTGCCTGACGCGACTATCACGCTATCCTCAGGAGATCGCGTCGGTAATTACCAGATTCTGGGTCTGGCGGGCGCAGGCGGCATGGGCGTGGTTTACCGGGCGCTCGATCTGAAGCTGCAGCGAACCGTCGCCCTGAAGTTTCTGCCTAACGAACTGGTCGCCAGCGAAACTGAGAAACAGCGGTTCTTGAGAGAGGCCAGGACGGCTTCTTCGCTCGATCATCCCAATATCGGCGTCATTCACGGCATTGAGGAGACGGATGACGGTCGTACCTTCATCGTGATGGCATATTACGAGGGGGCAACTCTGGCGGGAAAGATTCTCCGTGGCCCCCTTGCCCTGGGCGAAGCAGTCGACGTTGCAATCCAGATGGCTCGTGGCTTGGCCGAAGCTCATGCTCACACGGTCATTCATCGCGACATCAAGCCTTCCAACGTCATCATCACCCAGCAGAATGTTGCCAAAATCGTGGACTTCGGTCTGGCGCGTGTCACCACCCCAACCATTACCACACAAAGCATGGGCACAACCGGCACCATCGGCTACATGTCTCCGGAGCAGACGATGGGTAAGCTGCTGGACCAGCGGACCGACATCTGGTCGCTCGGGGTGGTAATCGCAGAGATGGTGACGGGCCGACATCCCTTCCAAAGAGAAACGGCTCCGGTGACCATTGTCGCCATCTTAAACGAGCCCCCAAGGCCGATGGATGAGCTGCCGCTGGAGCTGCAGAGAATTATCTACCGCGCACTCTCGAAGGACACTGCGACTCGATACCATAGCTGCCAGGAGATGCTGGCGGACTTGGAGACCTTCCGTAGCCATTTAGACCCAGGCTCAGAGGCGTTTCCGGCGGACGTCCAAGCCACCGGTCGGGGCTCTGCAGAATTCAGGCGGCAGGTCGCGAGCGCCTCCAGCCCCATGTGGCTCCCTGCCGTCTCCGCCCGGCCAAAGTGGCTTTGGTGGCTTGCCGGTTTCGCGATCGCTGCCATTCTTCTGGCAGTGCTCTCTTTTGTCCCGCCAATCCGAGATCGAATCGCAAGCCTGTTTGGCCGCCACGAAGATCACATCGCGGTGTTGCCCTTTGAGAACGTTGGAAATGACCCGGCGAACGAAGTGGTTTCAGAAGGGCTCATGGACAGCCTGGCCAGTAGGCTGACCAACCTCGATGTAGGTCAGCAGTCCTTGTGGGTAGTGCCAGCCGGTGAAGTGCGTCGGCACAAGATTGCGGATCCTGCTTCGGCACTGCGCGAACTCGGCGCGACGGTCGTGGTACAGGGAAGTCTGCAACGAGATGGCCAGCTCATTCATTTGACGGTGAATCTGATCAACACCAAGAATCTGCGGCAGATCGGTTCGGTCGCTCTGGAAGACCGCGCCGGAGACTTCTCCGCCATCGAGGATGAGGCCGTCTCCCGCCTAGCCAAGCTGATGCGCATCCAGGTCACGCCAGAAATGCTTCGCGCTGCCGGTGGCGCCGTCAGCCCCGCCGCTTACGAGTCCTACCTCAAGGCCCTGGGCTACATGCAGCGCCATGACAAGCCGGAGAACCTCGATCTTGCCCTCGACGCCCTGCAGGGCGCCGTGAAAACCGACCCTCGCTTTGCCCTGGGATATGCCCAACTGGGCGAAGCCTATCGTTTGAAACACACCCTGGATCAGAACCCCAAATGGAACGATAAAGCGCTGGCCAACTGCCGGAAAGCTGCGGAACTGGACGACCGCTTGCCGGTTGTCTATGTCACGTTGGGACGCATTCACGACTCAGATGGAAAGTTCGATTTGGCCCTGCAGGAGTTTCAGCGGGCTTTGCAACTGGATGCTCGCAATGCGGATGCGCTCATCGGAATCGCCCATGCCTATGAAAGCGCCGGCCGCCCCGCAGACGCCGAGGCGGCTTACAAGAAGGCCATCGCGCTTCGCCCGGACTACTGGGACGGATACAACAATCTCGGCGTCTTTTACGACCGCCAGAACCGCTATGACGAGGCCATCGCCCAGCTCCGGCACGCCGTTGATCTCACTCCAGATAACGCCCGGGTTTATTTGAATCTGGCCGCCGTTTACATTGACTCCGGAGACCCGAAGCGATTTCCCGAAGCCGAGTGGGCACTGAAGAAGTCCATCGAGCTCAGCCCCACTTATCCCGCTTACGCCAACCTAGGCTATCTCTATATTCAGGAACAGAAGTATGCGGAAGCCGCCGCGACCGTCGAGAAAGCCCTGAATTTAAACGACAAAGATTTTCTGGTTTGGGGAAACCTGGCGCTCGCCTACCAGGGACTCCATCAGAATGAAAAGGTCAGCGCGGCGCGTAACCGGCAACTTGCTTTGCTCGAACAAGCGGCCGAGTCCAAACCCCGTGACGGCCAGGTGCAGTCCTATTTGGGCCTGGTCTATGCGCAAAAAAAATTGCGTGATAAGGCGCTACCACGACTACAATCCGCTCTCGTGCTCGCTCCGGACGACAACGTAGTTCTCGAAAACGTCGGTGAAGCCTACGAAGATCTCGGCGACCGCGCTCACGCATTGCAGTACATCGAAAAGAGCTTGCAGAAAGGCTATGGCCTCGCCGCTCTCAGGAGCAATCCGGATCTGCAGAGCTTGTTATCCGACCCGAATTTTCGGCCCAATGGGAAATAGCTGAAATCAAATTGAAAGGAGTACCAGAATGGCTACACAGCGCGTCATTACACCAGCCGCACAACCAGTCAACATCAACCCTCAAGGGCAGGCAAATCCAGCCGGCTGTCAGATCGAAAATGGGCAGAGCGTCACATTCAACAACAATTCAGGCTCTTCCATTTCGATCGCCTTTGCCCGGACTGCAATCAGGGACCAGAAGGTCTTCGACGATATCGTCAACCTGGTTAACAATGCCAGCGATTCTCAGACTCCCCAAGCTGCCAGCATCACCGTGAATTACAACGTCAGCATGGGCGGGCGATCCTACGGACCGTTCGCCATTGAAGTAGGAACCGGTCCGCTGGAAATCAGTGTGACTGGCACCAATTCCACTCCGGATATTGGCGCCATTCCGCCCAATGGTGAGATTCAGTTCACCGCAACCGATTACCAGTGCGATATCCAATGGCAGGATGGGGATCCGTTTACGCCACCACTGAACAACGTGTATGTAGGACAATCGAATAATCAGGTCGGCGAGGAGCACGGCAACCACACAAAGGACTTCCATTACACGCTGACAAAATCCTCGGCAGCGCACCCGGTCGACGGCGGCGGCACGATCAAGGTAACTTAGGGAGGTGGCTCTGTTGTTATCCTGGCGCGACTAGGCGGTTGTCATTCCGAGCCGGCTTTTAAGCCGGCGAGGAATCTGCTATTAGAGCGCAGGCAAAAAGCAGTTTCCTCGGGGGGGGATAAAATCCCCGCTCGGAATGACAAGACATAAAATTTTTCAAGGATGTCTCCAGAGCCGGATAGCTCGGCTTTCGAACTTGCCCTTGACATTTCGCCTTCCATTCGCCCACAATGGCGCCATGGCGATCACCCGACGGCAACGGCAAGTCTACGACTACATTTCCGAGTTCGTGCAGAAGCACGGCTATTCCCCGTCATTCGAGGAAATCGGCAAAGGCCTGGGGCTGAGTTCACTGGCCACCGTGCACAAGCACATCAGCAATCTGGAAAAGAAAGGCCTGCTCACGCGCGATTACAACCGCAGCCGCTCCATTGATCTGCTGCCGCCCAAGGGCCGCCTCAAGCAAGCCATGTCGGTGAATACCACCATGGTTCTGCCGCTGGTGGGCAGGATCGCCGCCGGCCAGCCCATCGAAGCCGTGCAAAACCCGGAGACGATTTCCCTGGCCGACTTTGTCCGCTCCAAGGAGGTTTTCGTATTGGAAGTGCGCGGCGATTCCATGCAGGACGAGCACATTTTGGACGGCGATTATGTGCTGGTGGAGAAGGCGAAGACGGCGCACAACGGCGACATCGTGGTCGCGCTGGTGGAACAGAGTGACGCGACGCTTAAGCGCTTCTACCGTGAAGGCGACAACATCCGCCTGCAACCTTCGAACGTGAACATGCAGCCCATCATCCTGCCGGCGGCATCGGTCGAGGTACAGGGGCGGGTGATTGGGGTGTTGCGAAAATACTAGGACTCAGCATTCAGCACTCGGCATTCAGTGAGCAAGATCCTGTTCCGACCCAAAGAGATTTTTCCCTCAGAAAAACAGCAACGCCCGGGATACTTCGCCCGGGCGTTTCATGAAAGCTGACGGCTGATTCCCGAATGTTTAGACGTGCTTGTCCAACGCCTTTTGAATCGTCTCCTTGGGAACGTAACCGACGATCTGCTCCTTCACTTGTCCACCCTTGAACACAAGCAGGGTCGGGATGCCGCGCACGCCGTAACGCATGGGTGTGGCGGCGTTGTGGTCGACATCCATTTTGCCCACCTTCACCTTGCCTTGATACTCCTTCGCCAGCTCGTCCACGATGGGAGCTAAGGCACGGCAGGGCCCGCACCAGGCCGCCCAGAAGTCCACCAAGACCGGCGTCTCCGACTTCAAAACATCCTGGTCGAAGCTGGTGTCGGTTACTTCAAAAATCGAGTTGCTTGCCATTATTCCTCCAGTTACATCGCCCTGCCGCAGCGACTCACGCCTACGGCGTTCCTTCATCAGCGAATCAGTATGAATGCCCCGCCGGATGGGGAGCTTAACTATGTTAACACCTGTATTGGATGCGGAACAGCACGAGAAGTCGCAAAGCAGCGGGAGGCCACGCCTTTCAGTCGTGCCGCAAAGTACTGAAAACGGGTCGGCTTCAGCCCCCGAGTCTACGAAGCTCGGCTCACTCGAGTTTTTCCGCAGCCTCTTATCCCCTGACGTCGGCGCGACTGGTTCAAAGCCCTGCCAAGGGCTTATTGGATGGCTTGTCGCCCCAACAAAAAAGCGCCCTGAACTTTTCAGTTCAGGACGCCTCGGCAGCCCTCCCCCAGAACTGCCAAACCACAATTGCATGGTAGGTCCACCCTACTCGGGTGTAAACGTCACTTCGGTAACCAGCCGCTGTTCGCTGGTACTCGCTAGACTCCTGCCGGGAGTAATCGATTCAAGTTGATCGGCTGCGGTTACGATTCCCAGCTAACTTGTTGCCAGCAAGAGAGGAAGCCATACAATCGACTCCCTGCGGGCTTTAGGTTACTTGCGCAGGACAGAACCCGATTTGCACAGGAATGGAGAGGCGATGAGAAATCCCGCCGTGATTCGCGAGCTGACCGAGGAGGCAAGACCACTCACTTCTTTTGCCAGCTCTGCCCTGCGTCCGTGGTGATCCAGGTTTCGCCGCTCGCGGTGGTCAGCTTGCCGCGGCGAGCATCGGTGAATTCCAGACCGACGATGTCGGCGGTACGAGATTTGCCGTCTGCGGCGGGCTTTACTTGGACCCAGTGCTGGCCGGCGTCGGAAGAATGGTAGAGCGCCCCGCCTGAGCCTCCGACCCAGATTTCAGAATCCAGGACCGAGAGAGCGCGAAAGACCGCCGTGCTGCCAAGCGGGATCGACTCCCAGGTTTTGCCAGCATCAAGGGAGCGCTGCAGCGCACCCTCGGAAGACAAGGTCCAGCGCGGCGCGAGCTTGACCAAATTCTGGAGCTGCGCGTAGTCCCTGCCCTGCATGGAAAGTGCGTCGCTGCCGCGCACCCCCGATGTCGTGACGGCCACGCCGTTTACCGCAGACTGTGCTTTCGATCGTGGATCTTTCGCGTCCTTGGCCTTACCGGGTGCGGCTTCCACCACTTCAGGAACTGCGGCTGTGACCTCTACGGTCACGGCTTCGCTAGCTCTCGCCGCGTACTCGTTGCCGGCTTTCCCGGCGGAACCCTGGAGATTGTCTCGTCGCCCGTCTTTTTGCTGCTCGGCGTCCGCAGTCTTCGAAAGCGGCGCAGGCGCCGGAGCGGTTGCAGCCATCTTCGCCGCAAGCGACGCGTTTGCATCGATTGTGAGTTGGTCCATGTCTGACGGAGTTGCCGGAGATTTCTTGTTCACCAGGGCCGAGTCTGATCGGCCGAGTTGCTTCGCGCGCCGGGAAGGATTCGCTATGTCGCGCTTGGTTTGAGGCAATGACTGGGGTTCGACTTTGGCAACCATATGGTCGCTTGCCGTTTTGGACCTTCGCGCTTCATCGCTATATTTCTCGGCGTCAGCAACGGGTACGTCCTGCCTCAGTGCGCCAAGGCTTCCTACAGTCTCATGCTTCTGATGACGGAGCGTAACCGCTGCTCCCACGACCACTACACACGCTGCTAAGGCGCCCCAGCGCAGCACCGGCCAGCGCAGCCAGGGAGATTTGGCGGGACGGGCAGGGGCGGCATGGGCAGGTTCCAACTCTGGAATGGCCAGCGACACGACTTCCCGGCAATCGGCGCACTGCGCCAGATGTTCCAGCACCTGCGTCCGCTCGCGCTCGCCCAGCGACTTCTCAGCAAACGCCGTGAGCAGGTCCGGGTCGGGATGCACTCCAGCCTTGGCAATTGCCTGCAGGCGCTGGCGTGCGATTTTGGGAATGTCTGCCATAATCATCAGACTTCAGTCTTCCTTCGCGTGCCTTCGTGTCCTTCGTGGTTTACGATTTTGCAAACGAAACCACAAGGCGCGAAAGTCCACGAACGGGCTGACTCGTAATTACTTCATCCTGACCCATCTCCCGCCTGGGCCTCCGCCTTCTTCTCTGGGAACGGCTGGGGACTGCTTTCTTGCGCCAGGCGGCTGCGAATATTCACTTTCAAATCACGTACATCCACTTCCAGGGCCTCCACGGCCTGGCGGCGGCTCATGCCCCGCCGCCCCAGTGCGGCCATGATCTGCTTGCGCAGGGTCTTGGCCACTTTGTCCAGCTTGCGGCTAATGGTGGACTCGTGCACCCCGAGCGCTCGCGCGATCTCGGCCAGGGTGCCGCCGTCAAGATAATACGACGCCAGCACGAAGCGGTCTTCGGCGGACAGCACAGCTAACGCTTCGTCGGTCGCCTGCTCCACTCTTGCATCGACCGCAACCGCCGGATCCGGATCGGCAGCCGCAAACTGCGCGCCTTCTTCACTTTCTTCATCCAGGCTGACCAGCCGCCGCTGGCGGCGATAGCGGTTCACGTACTCCTGAGCCATCACGGTGCGCAGCCAGCCCTCAAGTGAGCCGCGCCCGGTGTAGGAGGCGAGCTTCGAAACCCGCTGCCCGTCGCGGGTTATCGTGCCGTAGAGATCGGCATAGAGCGAATCCGCCAGTTCGCGTGCCGCGGATTCTTCTTTGGCGATGTAGCCCGCGATGTCGTAGAGCTTCTCGCGATAGCGCAGCAGGAAGATTTCCCAGGCGCGTTCGTGGCCGGCGGAACAGGCACGAGCCAGCACCAGCTCTTCCACACGCAAGCTGGCGTAAAGGCTGGCAGCATCGCGCTCCGCCGCTCCAGCGGGCAGGTATTTGGCTCCGATTTCTTTGAGGATGGCAGCGAACTGCTCGCGGCTCAGCCCAAGCGGCTCGCCCCTGCTCTTCTCATAAAGATCCGCCATGAGCGACTCCAACCCAGGAAAGGTTTCTGCTAGGGATTGGACACCGGGGTTGGTCGTGGCGGACATAGCCATTCCGGATGCTATCAATTTTTCTGATGCAAGTTCGGACAATTTCGCCGTTCGGTAAGCAGTTAAGGTGGAAGAGGACGCCCCGGAGTGCCGGGGTCACAACCCGCACGTCCGGGGTGTCCCTGAACATCTGCGGAGGAACAACATGAGCTTCAAGCTGTGGATCATCCCGATTTTGACGCTCGCAGTGATTGTCGGCCTGGCGCTCTTCGAGCCGTGCCTGGCTCCTGCCGGCCAGGTCCCGTCGACTTCCGGCTACAAGGTCCTCGATCCAATCCGGCACGGGAACCTGACGGTGTTTCCGGTAGTGGCCGCGACCTCGCATGATACGCGCGGTTTCATCACACTGGACGAGGGCTTACGCTCCGGCGAGGTGGTGGTCACCGAGTCTGGAAGTGTGCAGCCTTTGGTGCGCCGCCGTCCAATACGCCCAATTCCGCCAGGTGGCGCCCAGGTGAACCAGTTGGTATTGGTAAACAACTCCAAGCGGCCGCTGATTTTGCTGGCGGGCGAGATCGTAACCGGAGGCAAGCAGGATCGCGTGATCGGCAAAGACCGCATCGTGCCCGCGGAGAGCGATCCCATTGATGTGAGCGTTTTCTGCGTGGAGCCGGGTCGCTGGACCGGAACATCCGCAACCTTCGTTTCGAACGGCGCCCCGATGGCGCAGCCCGCAGTCCGCGCCAAGGCCATGTCGGACAGAGATCAATTGAAAGTTTGGTCGGAGGTGGGGAAAGCGCGGGACTCCATTGCAGCAACTCTTCCGGCACCGGCGGCCGCACCCGTGAGGGAGACCAGCTCCTACGCCCGCGTCATGCAGAACGTGGAAGTGCAGCAGAAGATAGACTCCGTGGCCGAGCCCATCCAGCACAGCTACCAAAGCCTGATCAAGCAACTACGCGATCAGAATGCAGTCGGCGCGGTAGTGGCGGTGAATGGCCAAATCGTCTGGGCTGATATCTTTGCCAGCACCAGCCTGCTGGAAAAATATTGGCCTAAGCTAGTGCGCTCGTACGCGGCAGAGGCCGTCGTGACCAAGGCGAAGGGCCGGGAAGTGGACGTGAAATCGGCGCAGGAGTTTCTCAACAACATGGAAGGCCGCCACGAGACGGTCGAAAGCGAACCTGGCCTTTACCGCCACACAGAAATCGCAGGCGATGGCTTCAAGGCATTCGAACTCACGTCATTACTGCCCAAGACGGGTTTCGACCTGCACGTAGCCAAGATGGCGGAGTGAAGAGGCAATCTTTAGTGGCTGCAACTGGGAACTGAAAACTGGCAACTGAATATCTAATTTCAGTTCCCGCCGCCGCTGCTGTACCAGCTTCTCCACGCAGCCGAATCATTCGGCAGGTTCTGGCCAGTGATGTCGCGCAGCGCCTGGTAGACCCAGGTGTGGGTCTGCGCGTCCAGTGCGGCATCGTCGGCGTAATTCAGCAGTTGCGGAACTACGCTACGGCGCTGCTCCTGGCTGAGCATGCCAGATTGCGCCAGGCTACACGCGGCGCGTTCCCGCACCATGGGTGAGGGATCATCGTGAAAGACCTGCAGCAGGGGCGCGATCGTCTCATTCGTCCCGAGGTAAGCCAGGCCTTCCACCGCCCAGTGACGCACTTCGGGATCGGAATCCCGGAGTTGGCTGACCAATATCTGATTCACCCGTTCAGGCTCGACCCCACGGTTCCCCAGCAGCCCCAACTGCCAGAGCACCCATACGCGCTCGGACTGCGGGCCGGTCAGGGCTTGTTGCGACAATCGTTCCACACTCTCAGGAATTTTGGCGACGCCCATCGCCGCCAGGTCCACCTCAATTCCCGCTGCCCGCACGCGCAGGTCGTCGGAATTGAGCGCCGTAGTAATTAGCGAATTTAACTGCGAGCTGAGTTTGAGCCGGCCGCGCCAGCCATCCACACGAGTCGCAATCTGATCGTTGGCGCCTTCGTAGTGATTGATGGCTCGTTCCAGCAGAAGCTCGGCCTGCTTCTGTGCGCTCTGATGATCGAGGCGCTCGATTTCATGCTGGGACACCACCGCGGGAGAGGCCGGCACCGGTTTCCCGTGCAGGCTCAGGAACTGCACGATCTCCGCCCATGCCGCTCGGGCGCTGCCCGTCGCAAAGGGCACCGCGAGGAGAATTCCCGCCGCCACCGCGAACAACACTCGCCAACTACCCGCATGCGGGTCAAGGGATCGGTCCGGTCGCAAGTCTGAGCCCGGCCCGGCAGAGCCATAGTCCGGCGTCGGTTGCCGCCGCGGATCTCCTTCCCATGCATGCATGCCAGAAGTCTAGGTTCCTCGGTGAATGCGGTAAAGTTACGCCCGAGTACTTTGGTTATTACTTTGGAAAGCGCGGCCTATACGGATCAAGCACATACGCTTTCCAAAACAGGGCGAATGACCGCGGTTACCAGGACAGCCAGACCCGCGTCAGCAGAAATAAGGGACGAGGCGCCCGTCCCGGTGCGCTCCGCTTCTATTAAAGCGGGCGAGGGCGCCCGCGCCACAAACTCCTAGTTGATATCGAACTGCTCCTGGTGCAGGGCGGGGTCGCTTTTCACGATGATCGTGCGCTTGGTCAGTTCTTCCATCTCGGTAAGGGCACGGCCGTTGTTGGCCTTGAGCGCCTTCGCCACCTCGGGATTCACGCGCAGCATCACATCCGGATGTTCGAGGTGCCTGGCGATTTTGCGCATCTCAAGGTAAATTTCGTTGCACAGCGTTGTGACCGACTTCACAAAGCCCGTCGACTGGCAATACGGGCACGGTGAACCAATCGTGCGTTCCAGCGATTGCTTCACCCGCTTGCGCGTGATGGCGACCAGCCCGAAATCGTTGAACTGCAAGACCTTCGACGGCGCCCGATCCCCGCGCAGCGCCTCTTCCAGCGCCTGCATGACTTTCTGGCGGTTGCGGCGTTCGTCCATGTCGATAAAGTCGATCACGATGATGCCGCCCAGGTCGCGCAGGCGAATCTGCCGCACGATTTCTTTGATGGCGTCCACGTTGGTCTTCACGATGGTGTCTTCCAGGCGCGTCGTCTTGCCGACGTACTTGCCGGTGTTGACGTCGATCGCGACCAGCGCCTCGGTTTGATTAATCACGATGTAACCGCCGCTCTTCAGCCACACTTTCGACTTGAGCGCCTTGTTGATTTCCTCACTCAAGCCGAACTGCTCGAACAGCGGCGTTTCCTTGGTGTAGAGTTTGACCCGCTTGACCAGCGCGGGCTGAAAGCGATTGGCGAAGCGCAGGATGCGTTCGTATTCCTGCTCGCTGTCCACCCAGATAGCGGAGAACTCCGAGGAGACCTGGTCGCGCAGCACGCGCTCCACCACGTTCAGGTCGTGATAGATCAGCGTCGGCCCCTTGCCATTGTCGGCGCGGTTCTTGATCTCGGCCCAAAGACCCTTCAGGAAGCGGATGTCGGCGCGCAAATCTTCTTCGGAAGCGTTTTGCGCGGCGGTGCGCACGATGAATCCGCCGCCGTGTCCGTTTTCGCGCTCGCTGAGGATGATGCGCTTCAGCCGCTGGCGCTCGTCTTCGGAAGAAATCTTGCGCGAAACGCCGGTATGGTTGACCGTCGGCATGTAGACCAGGAACCGTCCCGGCAGCGCGATGTGGCTGGTGATGCGCGCGCCCTTCTTGCCGATGGGCTCCTTGGCGATCTGCACCAGGATCTCCTGCCCCTCTTTGAGCAGGTCGGTGATTTGCGGAATGTTCTGCGGCTCGTGGCGGCGGAAGCGCCGCCCACCCCGCCGGCCGCGTGGGCCACGGCGGTCGAATGCCGGCCGTGGCGCCCGCTGGGTATAGGGAGCTGTTCCCGACGGAGCGCGCACTTCGGCGCGGGCGTCCACCGTTCCGTTCCCCCGGGCTTCGGCGTCGAGGGCCGCTTCGGCTTCAGCCTGGGCTTCGTCGAGTTCAGCTTCCTCTTCGGCGGCTTCGTCAACTGTCTCTTCCGCTTCTTCTATCTCAGCCTCCCCCGGGGAAACCGGTTCGGCAGAGAACGGCACAGCACGTCCCGCCACGGGTTCTCCGGATGCGGCGATTTCATGCGCGGTTTGGTGGTAATCCTCGGCCGCGCGCGTTTCTTCCTCGAGCTCTTCGAAGGCTGCATCTTCCTCGAGCTCTTCCACGTAGTGCGCGAGATCGGCCTCTTCCTCTTCGATCTCTTCTTCCTCTATGGTCCCTGCAGCAGTGGCTGGCGGAACTTCATCCGAATGCCCGGGGACACTGAGAAGTTTGTCATCCAGGTCGTCGGCTTCATCTCGTTCCGATTCCGTCGCCGGACCTCCGAACACGGCCGCGACGTTCATCTGTTCCAGCCTCTCCAGGTCGCGCTCCCGCTCCGAAGGCATAGTGTCGCCATGCCGTTCGCCATGCTCTGAATGCGGTTCCACGCGCGTCTCGGGCCGACCCTGAGACTCCGCAAACAGCGGCTCGTCCTCAGGGAAAGTCTCCGCGATTGGGGCTGGCGCCTCCCGGCTTTGGGAAGCAGGAATGGCAGAATCGCCCTGCCGCTCAGGCGACGCGGGATGAGCCTGCGCCAGGCGCTGATACTTGGAAATTGACTCTCCTGGCAAAATGACGGGCTGGTAACCCGGCGGCGGCCCGTACTCGGCGCGCTCCGTACGTTCGGGGCGCGGGGTCTCTCGCGGTGTCTCCGACGCCGGACGGGCAAACTTCGACTCCGGAAACCGCTCTCCGCGGCGGCCACCGCGACGACGGCGCCGCCCAGGCCAGCCACGCCCCTCCCGCTGCTCCGCAGGGTGGGACGATTCGCGGTTTTCCGAGAGCTGCCTCACCTCAGTATGTTCTCCCGCGTGGGATTCCGCCTCGCCGCTATGCGCTGAAGCCTCCGCCCCAGCTGGCTGGGCTTCCGCCCGGGGCTGCGGCTGATGCCTCGGCTCCGGAGCGGGACGGCTAGTGGGAACTTCTTCGACTTCGTCCTGGTCTTCCAGTTCCATGAAATCGGAAACGTAGAGAAATGCGTCGCGTTCCAGGCCAATATCCACGAATGCGGACTGCATGCCGGGAAGGACACGAGTTACGCGGCCCTTATAGATGGAACCTGCCAGGGTGTATTCGTTTTCGCGTTCCAGGTAGATTTCTGCGAGCAGATCGTCTTCGACCAGCCCCACTTTGGTTTCGTGAGGCGTGGAAGACACAAATAATTCTTTCGTCATGCGAACTCCGGTCCGGGCCGTCTAGCGGCCTCGGGATCACCGGATGGAAGGCAGGAAAACACCGGGAGGATCAAGCGTTGCGATGGCCGCCCTGGACAAGGGACAGCCCCAGCCCCGGAGTTCCCTCCGTGGCCAAATCGGTTGCGTAAGATTAGGAATCTTTTGCACTTATCGCATTGCGCTTCGCCAGGTTTGTGACCGCTCTCTCAACTTGAGGGGGCCGTTACCGGCCTGGCCGGCGCCTTTGCTTAATCCTGCCCGGCCTTAACTGCTTTTCTAGCCGGTGTGTGCCCTCTTTACGCGAGGGCGATCGTAATTAATCTTGTTTTCTGCCGCGGATGGCAAATCGCGGCTGCTCCCCTGCCATCTTCTTCCCGCTTCAGTTCACGAAACGGCGCATACGGACATTCATTACAATGCCCAACGCCAGAAATATAAACAGGACAGAAGACCCGCCATAACTCATCAGCGGCAAGGGTATTCCGGTGACCGGCATAAAGCCGACTACCATGCCGACATTGACCAGGATATGGAAGCTAAGCACCGCCACCACACCCATTACCACGAACGTGCCAGCGCGGTCGGGCGCCGTTTGCGCGTTCTGCGTCAATCTCATCAGCACTATAAAGTATAGCAGCAATACCGCCAAGGCACCCACAAATCCATGCTCCTCGGCGAACGCCGCGAAAATAAAGTCCGTTTGTGGGACGGGCAGAAAAGCCAGATGCGTTTGAGAACCCTCCGAATTCCCCCACACCCCTCCCGAACCCACGGCAATCAGCGACTGGTTTACCTGGTATCCGGAGCCCTGACTGTCGGCTTCCGGGTGCATGAAGCTGGTTAGACGATCGCGCTGGTAAGGCTTCAAAGTATGCCACGCCAGGGGCAGGAGCAAGGCAGCACCTAAAGTCACAATGGCTGCCTGCTTGAAGCGAACTCCGCCCAGAAACAGTCCAATCACCGCAATCGGCAGATAGGTCAGACTGGTTCCCAGGTCGGGTTGGCGCAGCACCATGAGCATAGGCACGATCACGATCGCGCCTGCCTTCATGAAGTCCGGCCAGGAA
>WNFH01000606.1_pt1 | contig 23068 bp, 28 predicted proteins | sample 5400411 | NCBI WGS metagenome assembly WNFH01 (sample SAMN13153347, study PRJNA577476) | soil metagenome | isolation source: 200 cm saprolite under Douglas fir tree site 2 hole 3 | place: USA:California | collected 2015-04-18 | reverse complement strand
TTGCGTCCCAGCAATGATCCGCGCCATGCCAATAGATGTGAGACGAATGAAACGACTGGCGCGCTTCAGTCTTGCTCATGCAAGACTGTGAAGCTTCTGATGGTGTCGTCAGCACCGACACAAACACAACAACTACTGCGACGCGCATGCGGTTCGCTCCGCCTTCAGATCAAATACAGCCGTTGCTCCCAGCCTAATTCCTCGATGGTCCAATACGTTAGCGGGTTCCTGTTAGCCGGAATTAAAGCCTAAACGCTGGAGTTTGTCTGTACGGTCACCGACACATGTCCGGCTAGGTCCGGTCAGCCTTTCGCCGTCCCAATGCTTGTCTTTCCCGGGAGGGTCAATCGCCCGAGCAACGTGACGGTTGATTGGCTGTATGACACCGATGCGCGCGAACATCGCAGGCCCGTCATGTTCGGCGACGAGCAGTAACACCTGCATCGCGGCCTGCCATTCTTCGGCATCGTGATCTGCCTTGGGCACTTCGGTGATGTATTGCGCGACGCCGCGGAGCGTGACCAAAGGTTTTCGTTCCGGCAATATGATCGAATCGAAAAAATCCTGATCCCATAACACCAAAGTTACCCCGCTACGCGAACAGGTGCGACGATCCCGGTGTGACGCGAACCAGATCCGAGATTACGATCTAACCGGACATGAAACGGATATGTCAAAATCGACGCGAATGACCCTGAGCGGACGTTTGCAGAGCTGCTTGCCACTTCGATTCAGGCAATTTTCGTTAGAGGCACGATGCTGGTGAGTACTGTCTCCGTAGCGGGGTCTGGACCGGCTTGGACCATTCCGTCGTCTCTTACGAAAAGTTCGGATCGCGGGTCGATGGCAAGGCGGTCGAAAAGCGCTTGCAACTCGGGCCGAAGTCCGTCGCCGCAAAGCGCGGTAATCGAGTGGAATTTACGCATGGTGCGCTCCTGTGTGTTTGAGCACGGTAGGAGCTTTTGACCGGCGGGCCACCCGATTACCGAATAACTGACGACGTTCAGCAAAGAAGCCCCTCGCGAGATGCTCCAGCCAATTCGGAAATCGGGTGGCCCGCATATGTTCGCAAAGTTACCACGAGCATACGAGTCGCGGCTGGCTGTGCCTCTCGCGAAACCGACAATGGATGTACGGAGGCGATCCGATGCAAGATAACAAGAATATCGTAGCCCGATGGTTCAAGGAATTTTGGGGAAATCCTTGGAACCCAAGAATCGTAAACGAACTCGCGACGTCCGACATATTCGTCCACTACCCGATGCATGAGCCGAAGAAAGGGCGCGCCGCCGTCCAGAAGTTTATGACGGAGTTTCGCGATGCCTTTCCTGATCTCAATTTCTGGGGAGTCGGCAATCTCATCGCAGACGGCGATTTCGTCGTGGGCCGATGGGAGGGTGGTACTCATACGGGTCAAGCCTTTAGTGATTTCCGTATGGGTTCGATTCCCGCTGCTTCGGGTCGCAAGATGAAGTTCGCAGGAACAATCGTGCTTCGCTTGGAGAACGGACGATCGCAGAGGAGTTGGGGCAAGAAGATGCCTTGAGCGCTATGCTTCAACTCGGCTTAATTTGTCTGCCCGAACTTAAATTGGCTCAGGCGAGACCGGGCGGTCCGTTGCCGCGCGGATGGAATAATATGTCAGGGTCTTCGGAAACTGGGCGCTGAAACTTCTCTCTCGCATCCATCAACTTTGGACCCAGCTGGGATCAATAGCGACCCGCAAAGTCGCCTCTTGGCACGTTTGAGACATGCCGGCTGTATTGAGTAATGTCCGCTGTCAGGGGTAACCCGGAAGATATTTGCTCATACTGAGTTCTTCTCAGTTTGACCCGTTTCGGACATGAGCGTAGCCGGACATCGGCTCACAATTGTGCTATATGAACACACAATTTCCCCGAGCCAGGGGGTGCATCTTGAGCAGCGAGCAGGTAGAGCGGCGACTGGCGGCTATTCTGGCGGCGGATGTCGCGGGCTCTTGCCGCTTGATGGGGATCGACGAAGAAGGCACGCTGGCGCAACTGAGAGCTCTCAGAAAGACGCTTTTCGATCCCAAAATCGCTGAGCATCACGGACGTGTCGTCAAGAATACAGGGGACGGCGCTCTCGTTGAGTTCGCCAGCGTGGTCGACGCCGTGCGATGCGCCGACAAAATCCAACGCAGCGTGTCAGAACAAAATACCGATGTGCCGCAGGACAAACGGATCGAATTTCGCATCGGCATTCACGTCGGTGATATTATCATTGCAGACGATGATATCTTTGGCGATGCAGTCAATATTGCAGTGCGTCTCGAAGGGATCGGGGAGCCGGGTGGGATTTGTATTTCCGACGATGCTCACCGGCAAATTCGGGGCAAGATCGGTCTCAATTATTACGATATGGGTCTTCAGGTATTAAAGAATATCGCCGAACCGATGCGCGTTTGGCGCGTTCGGGCAAATGGTCTCGCCGCTCAACCTGATTATAGGCCTATCGGTGACGGTGAGACGCTCCCCCTTCCTGACATACCTTCAATTGCGATATTGCCGTTTCAAAACATGAGCGGCGATCCCGAGCAGGAATATTTAGCAGACGGCATAGTGGACGACATCACCACTGCACTCTCCCGGTTCAAGTTGCTGTTCGTCATCGCGCGCAATTCGAGCTTCACTTACAAGGGAAAAGCCGTCGATATTAAGCAGATCGGACGAGAGTTGGGCGTCCGCTACGTTCTAGAAGGCAGTGTTCGTAAGGCAGCAGGAAAAGTCCGCATCCAACTCTACAGTTCGCTGTTCGGTGATGCCGAGGATCGTAGATTCCGTCCTCGTCGACGATGATGGTTCCGATTGAAAGTTGCGAAAGGAAGTTGCCTCCGATACCATTGGATCGCTGATCGAGCTTCTGCTTCCGCTGGCTTAGCCTCTCCAGCACCAATCAACTCCGAGCACGCTTCTGCCATTCTCACGGCGGATTTTGTCGTTCAGAGCTTTGTTCAGAGCAACGCTCATATCGAGTTTTCTCCTTTATGGCTTGCAGAGGATTGCTCTCCTGGAAGTAGATCAACCGATGAATTCGGAAGGGCATCCCGTGGAGAGGTAAACATTGTCGTCGGCCGGAAGGGAGCGGGGAAGACCGCTTTGTTCTCCCAACTGCGGAACGAAAAGCGTTCGAATTCGCAGACCATCGTGGTGGACTTGAAACCTGAAGGTTATCAGCTAATCCGTCTAAAGGAAGATGTCCTCGACTATCTCGCTGAAGGTGCAAAGACACATGTGATAACGGCATTTTTTGAATACGTGTTGTATTTGGAGATTAGCTACAAGGTTCTTGAGAAAGATAAGGATCGTCATGTGAGAGATGGGCGCCTTTACGAACCTTACCGACGCCTGCTTGATGTTTATCAAAGCGGCGACGCAGGAGAAGGTGATTATTCAGAACGACTACTCTCATTGTCGCGAGATCTCGTTATCAAATTCCGGGAGACCTTTGGCACTGCAACTGAGCAGAGACTGACCCCACAACAGGTCACTGAATTAATTTACAAGCACAATATCCGCGAAATCCGCGATGCACTCTCTGCCTATCTCAAGTTTAAGAATGCCATCTGGGTCTTGTTTGCCTCGTTGTACAATCCGAAACGCCGGCACTCGACGATCGGATATTTGAGCCCTATGGAGTTCGAGCGGCAGAATGGATTAGCTTAAGCGGGTGTCAACAGAACCGGGTGCAGCTCAGATTGCTGTTTCTACGTCGAAGCTTCATCATGAGTTTAGCGTGAGATGCACTGCTTGCGAGACCCGTAAACTTTACAAGTTGGTCGACCTTACGCGGTAAAAGCGTTCAACCGCGGCCTATGGGTGTCTCTGGTCCGCGCAGGTAGCGATGTGTCCGCTACACAAAAGTTATTTCGTCGTCTGTGAAGAATATCCTTTTCAGGCCGTCCGGGTATTTGGCGGAGCGGAGAGCACGACCAGGAAGAGGCGCAATAGAATCGTGAGCCACCTGATCAGGCGGCGGAAGTTGTAGCCGGCGGCGGCGAGGACGGCGTTGTTGAGGTCGCCGTGGCGGTGGGCGAGATAGTTGCGGTCCATTCGGTGATCTTCCTTGAGATGGCCGATGACGGGCTCGACGGCGGCGCGGCGTCGCATCAATCGTTTGATCTGTGGGGTCACCCGTCGCTTTTGCTTGGATGTGTAGATTTTGAACGTGTAATCTGGCGGCGCGTTGTGGCCGCGGTATCCGGCATCGGCGTGGAGCCGTTCGATCGTATTGCCGACGAGTTGCTCGATCGCCGGAATGACGCCAGCCAGTGTATGGCCATCATAGGGATTGCCTGGCAGCGCTTGCGCGTGGACGACGAACTGGCCGCCCTTGCTGTGCTTGAGGGTGGTGGCGACGCTGACCTTGACGCCGAACTCGTAAGGCTTGTGTGCCTTGCCTTTGCCGATGCACTCCACCTCGGGCGCATGCAGGCTGTAGATCTTCGGCCCGCGCTGTCCGCGTTCCTGGGTGCGTACGCGCCACGCCAGGCTCAGGAGATGAGCGAACGCCGTCTCGAGCCCGGGATCGCCGTCGATCTTGCGGGCAATGTCGCGGATGACGGGATGACGCGGCCGAGATAGGTCTTGAGCTTGCGCAAAGACCGCCTGGCGCGCTTGAACTGCTTGGCATGGGCGTAACGCTGATGCTGGATCAGGGCGAACTTGCCGACCCGCGTGTAAGACTGCCGTAGCTCCACGCCCAGCTTTTTTGCCAGCCTCACCAGCTTCTCGCGCGCCCGGTTCAACAGCTTGGCGTCCGTCGGGAAGGTAATGTTCTTCGGCTGCACCGTGGTATCGACAATGACGCGGGCGAGATCGCCAGGCTTCATCGCGCCAGTCTTGGTTGCGACTGCCAGGCTCTCCTGCAACAGCGCCTGCAACCGTTCTTCGCCCATGCGATTGCGCCAGTTGGTCATCGAGGAGCGATCAAGCGGCAGCTGGTGCCGGAAAAACTCATTTCTGATCGCCTAGCGTAAAATGCGGCGATGGCCAACCTTCAATAAAAATGAAATCGCTCCGCATTGCGGCGGTTAGCTTGATAACATCCGCATAAGATATGCTAGCGTTATCCCCGTAATGAATACTATAGAGAACATAAAGAACCGTTTCTCGCCGATCGGGGACATCGGGCGGCCAAGACCTGCCTCGATCGCTGTCAGGCATAGGCGGCCGCCGTCAAGGGGCAGTAAGGGCACTAGATTAAACAGCGCGGTAGCAACAGAAAATTCCGCGATCAATCGGACGCCCGTCACCCCCGGCGATCCGATTTCGCTACCATATAGGGCGCAAGTCGTGCAGAGCATCGAAACGACGAGGCCAAACGAAGCCGCAAAAATCAGATTAAAGATTGGTCCCGCCGCGTAGATGACAGCGCGCTGTCGCAACAATTGAGGAAGCAATTTGTTATCAGCTTGCTTTCCCACCGAGTTGTTTTTTGAATTGTAATTATCATCAATAACGCAACTGCCACCAAGCGGGAATGCCCTTAATTTCCAACTGGTCCCGAGACGGTCGGTGAAATTCATCAATGGGGGCCCGAAGCCGACAGACAGACTTAGCACCTTCATTCCATAGTGACGCGCGACCAGGAGATGACCTAGCTCATGAACAAAAAGCACGGCGACGAGGCCCGTTCCCAACAGGAAGAAAAACAGAGCCATCTGATCCATCGGATTGAGTACCCACCTGATAGCTTACAAGTGAAAGGATGCCGGAATCTTGGGAGGCTCCCACCGCGTTAGGGAAAACAAGCCGTAGCCGAAATTGGAATTACGAAAGTTCTAAACCCCACATTCATCGAGTAGTTGATCGACGCGCTCACAGAATTGCCGCAGGTGGCGGTGGCGTATGTAAAGGTAGGCGAAACATTAGGGCCGAAATAGCGGCTTTGGGTATAAGCAACGGTTGATGCCGCATCCGAGCATATCGTGGTTTTGACGGAGGCGCATCGCGCGCCGTCTTCCACGGCAAAGTGAAGGCTGCCAATGAGAAATAGACCAACGCACAAAGTCATCGTTCCGATAAGCAACGCGATAAACACGGGCGCGACAATTGCGAACTCGACGGCCGTAGTTCCATGCTGATCGCGGCGTAAAGATTTCAGAAGGTTTCGCACGGTCAGCCCAATCTCATAATGGCTGTTCTGTTGATCGGTGTTGCGAAAGTACTGGCGACACTGAGACCAGGAAATAATGGCGCGTAGGGAAATGTCGTTTGTACCTGAATATAATCACCTGGCTGCAAGCTCGGCGTGCCTGCGGCCGTGCAATCGGCTGGTTTAGAAGAGACGTTGCTGACGTATTGCAGCGCGTTTGACGAATTGATGCAGTAATATCCCTCTGTCGGTGAGCCAGACACCAGAGAAACGCTCGTTCCAAGCGAGGTACTCTGAATTGCTGTTTGGATAGCATTAACCAGCCCAGGACAATTTGTCGTAGCTGGCAGGTGGGACAAATCACAAGTCTTGAAGGCCGCTTGGACCGCAACTTGCGTTGCGTTCTCCGCCTGCATCCGCTGGTAAATGTAGATTGAGATATCCGTGACGTTCACGAATGCAAGTGATAGAAAAATGGCAAAAAGGCCAAACTCGACTGCAGCCACACCGCGCTGATCGACCCAAATCGCCTTCGTTCTGCCGGCGAACTTAAGCGCAAGCTTCCTCGATGACGGACGACTCAATTGTGCTGCTTGTTTCATTGGACGAGGGCCGTTCTGCCCGGAATCGTAGCTGTTGGCATCGACAATCCCGCTTGAGCGCATTGTCCTATGTCCGTCTTTAAAATGCCGCCGTTGCCGCTGATTTGAAAATTGTCGGCCACCATGACAAGGCAGGATTTGCCGTTGGTTGATTTATCGATTGCGCCTTTAAGGGTGAGGGTCGCATGGGGCATGTAAACCAACCCGGTGATGTTCCAGGTCGGGCTATTTCCCGCGGCAGAAACATCGACACCGGTTGTCAAGCTGGGGTCCTGGTAAATTGCGACACCCGCCCAGGACCCGGTGGTCGGAGGGGTGATGTCGAGGACGCCTCCGGGTCCGTTTGTATTGTCGGTGGGCCCGTGGGTGTATGTTCCGTTGGTTCCGGAAAACACTAACGTCACCGCGGAACCACTGGAGGTCATCAATTTGTGTCCATTGAGATCGAGTTGGCCGTTTTCAACGACGAGAACGGCGGGCTGGCCGATTGGAGTATTAATAATCACGTCGGCAGTGAGCATCTGGTCACCGCACATAAAATTATTGCCAGACGACAAGGATAACGTCCCTGATAACTGGTTTGTGGCAGCCACCGAGTATGAATTGCCATGCTTCGACTCTTGCGGGTAATTTCCGCCACAGCCGCTGGAGCTGAGAGGTGGAATATTGCTTGCTAGATGAGCGTAAGGGTCCTGCAGAGCCGAATTCGGAAGCTGTTTAGCGCCACAGCCGTTGTTGGATCCAGCAGCAAAACTAATACCCAGTCCCAGGTTGGAGCCATTGCACTGAGCCGCGGTATTCGACATGGAGTCACAGCCATTCATGTTGCCGGTAGGCGACCCGTTAGTGCGGATACCCTGAGCGGCTCCGCTCCCGGCGAGCGCCAACAAGCAAAGATTGTCAGGCTGGGTGGTTTGCTTGGCGACTGCGAGAGAACTTAATCTCTTTTCCAAGGTGCCATTCAACGTGGCGTCGCCTTTGAAGCCCACAACCTGTGACAATAGCAGCGGCACATAACCTGAAATTGTCACGCTGTAACATGTGTTGCCGCCGCCAGGACAGGCTGCGGCATTGGAAACCGCTACGCTGACAGTATTGGTTCCATCGACGAAGCCATACGTTGCCGCCACGGCCCTGGCTTCAACATCGTAATTGGACCCGCCGTTGGTCGCAGCCGCGATTACCGCCGCATCGGCAGCGTTTTGCATGCCGCGAGTTGTCAAATACCAGTTGGAAGCCTCAAAGCCGAGGGCCAAGGTTCCTACCAGCGGAATTATCAGAACACCCATTATGATCGCCACGCTGCCCCGTTCATCGGCGCGAAGGCGACGCACGTGATCCACAATCGACAAAAAAATGACAGAGCATCTCATTTTGAAACTCTCCGCGACTAGCAATCATGGTTCCGTTCGCCTCCTAACTCGCACTAATAATTTAAGAATATCTGATGAAGAATGCTAAAAACCGTACGACGGCCCCTCATCCGATGTCTGAGACCGGACATTGGTGCGCGGTGGCCATGAGGGGAGACGGCGTGTTCGGACGCCTAAGCGCCCCTCACAAGCGCGGCGCACCTCCGCCCCCCATGTTTGGGTGCATCCGGGCGAGGAGAGGTAAGCCGGCCGGCTCTGATGGTTTGATGAAAAGCTCGTCCAGCCGAGCAGAGCCGGTCCGCAAAAATTTGCGTGCTGCCTCGCCGACCACGAGACCGTCGCCTCCGGCCCTGCTGGATGCCCTCTAGGCGTGTTCACCGCCATCCGGATCACGGTGAGGCTGAAACCCGCCAAACTTCCGGACGGAGCCTCGTGGCAGCATATTTATGGCGTGGCGCTGTTATGCAGTATCGGCTTCACTATGAGTCTCTTTATCGGTCTGCTCGCGTTCCCCGCCGTCACCTCCTTTCAGGAACAAGTTAAGGTTGGCGTGCTATCGGGCCCGGTTCTATCGGGAGCCAGGCCTGCTGGTACTCTGGTGTGCAGCTCCCGGACAACATCGGCTGGTTTGACATACGCACGCGCTTCCGAATCTTTCGACATCCATCGTCCGCCAATACTGTCTGGCAACCGGTCGCTTTTGACCGCTATTGGGGCGCAAAGCGGCCCACTCATTAGAGCATCCCGTTCAGACCAAACGAAATTATATAGTTATTTCAATAATATAAGAGTTCGTAGTTTTATTCTGAATGGCGCGCCAAATTTCCACCATTCAGAACAAAACTGCGAACATGTGCTGAAGTGCGGGAGGGCGGCGCTAAAATCCTGCGATCGCGACAGCGTCTGCTGCAACGGCGACAGCAGATGATGGCCGGCTGGGTGCGAAATCGATTGCACTCGCTGTCCAAGGCGGCCACGGGGCGCATTTGACGTCGCCCACACACGGTTCATCGCTCCCGCAGGGTCTCCTGCTTGTACCTCAGCAGCGGGGAAAGCAGATAACTCATGATCCGGCGTGACCCCGTCTTGATCTCCACCGTGACCGCCATGCCGGGCGACAGATTGACAGGGTTGTTCTCCACCTGCATCTGCGTGCGGTCCAGCGAGACCCGCGCAGCATAGGCAAGCTCCTGCCCTTTTGGCTCGCTTGTGCTGCGCTCCGCATTCTGGTGCTCGGCCGCTTTATCCTGCGCCGTGTCGCGTGTAATGGCGTCCTGTGACACGCTCACCACTTGGCCGTGCAGCAGGCCGTACCGTGTGAAATTGAAGGTGTCGACCTTGATCTCGGCGGCTTGTCCGGCATGCACGAAGCCGATGTCCCGGTTCGATACCATTGCCTCGATCTCCAGATGGCTGTCCCGCGGCACAACGACGAGCAATGATTGCGCCGGGGTCACGACGCCGCCGACGGTATGGACCGCAAGTTGCTGCACGACGCCATCGACTGGCGCAATGAGCAGCTGAAGCTTGGTTCGCTGCTCCGCCTTGACCAGATCCTGCAACAGTCCTGCGACCTTCCGCTCGGCTTCGACCAGTTCGCCGGACAATGTGCGCCGATACTCCGCCCCGGCCTGAACGCGAGTTTCCGTGATTGCGGCTAACGCTGCGTCCGCCTCGCGGGAGCGGCTCTTCTGGATGATGAGATCCTGCTGCTGGTCGACAAGGGCCTGAAGGATTTCGAGGTAGTTCACCTTTGAACCGGTGTTGTGGTCAAAGAGCGTCTTGCGAATGTCGACCCGCTCCTGGAGGATTGGGATGGCCCGCTCGAACTTGCCAACGGTTGCCGCAATCGTGGCCAGCTCGGCCTCCTTCTGCGTCTTTTGACGGTCAAGCGCGGCCAGTTTGGCGCGATGCTCGGCGGTCTGATCGATCAAGAATTGCCGCTGCGTCGAAATGAGCGCGCGGCTTGCATCACTCGGTTGATGAAAGTCGGTAAGCGGATCGCTGCCATCCGACAGCGCCGCTCTCAAGCGCGCGGCGTCCAGCTGCGCGGCGATGAGATCGCTCCGCAGGTGATTGCGTTCCGCTTCGTTCATCGTTGGGTCGAGTTCGATCAGAACATCGCCAACTTTAACGTTCTGTCCATCACGGACGCGGATGGCGCGCACGACCCCAGTCTCAAAAGGCTGCACGACCTTGGTGCGGCCACTCGGGATGATCCTGCCCGAAGCGGAGGCGACGATATCAATCCGGCCCACGGAGGCCCAAGCCAATGCCAGGCAGAAAACGCCGGCGATCGTCACCGCGATGCCCCGTCCCAGCGGCGAGGGCGGCGTTTCCATGATCTCGAGCGCCGCCGGCAAGAACGCGAGCTCGTCTTTGGCTTGGCGCCGCTGGTCCCGCGGAAATGCAATGACATTCTCAGTGGACTTCATGGATTCCCGCCTGCAGGCGAAAGAGCGCAGCATAGCGCCCGCCTGTCCTGATGAGTTCATCATGGGTGCCGTCTTCGACGAGCCGACCCCGATCTTCGGTCAGGATGCGGTCGGTGCGCCGCACGGTCGAAAGGCGATGGGCGATGATGAAGACCGTCCGTCGCCGGGCGATCTCCGTCATATGCTCCTGGATGATCCGCTCGCTTTCGTAATCGAGCGCGCTCGTCGCTTCGTCGAAGATGACGATGCGCGGGTCGGTGATCAGGGCGCGAGCGATCGCAATACGCTGTTTTTGGCCGCCCGAAAGACCGCTGCCGCGCTCGCCGACAATGGTGTCGTAACCTTCGGGCAGTTCGAGGACGAACTCATGTGCCCCGGCGAGCGAGGCCGCGGCAATGATGCGTTCCATCGGCATCGCCGGGTCGGCGAGCGCGATATTGTCGCGTACGGAACGGTTGAACAGCACGTTCTCCTGCAGGACCATGCCGATCTGCCGGCGCAGCCAGGCGGTATCCACCATGGCGAGATCGACGCCGTCGACAAGCACACGCCCGCTTTCCGGCACATAGAGCCGCTGGATCAGTTTGGCCAGCGTGCTCTTGCCCGATCCGGAGGGCCCGACGATACCGACGATCTGTCCGGCCGGCGCGCCGAAACTGACATCGTGCAGCACTTCCGGGCCGTCGATCCGGTAGCGGAACGTGACGTGCTCGAACACGATATCGCCGCGGATTTGCGGTAGCGCCGCCCGGCCGGGATTGTAGGTCGGTTCGGCCGGCGTGTTGAGGATGTCCCCAAGCCGCGCTACCGACAGGCGCGCCTGATGGAAGTCCTGCCAGATCTGCGCCAGCCGCAGCACGGGCGCGCTCACCCGGCTGGCCAGGATATTGAATGCAACAAGCTCACCGACGGTGAGGTTGCCCTCGATGACAAGCCTTGCCCCAAAATAGAGCACGCCAGCTGTCACCAGCTTGCTCACGAGCTGCACCACCTGGCTTGCCGTGTTGCCGAGGCTGAGCACCCGGAAGCTCGCGGCAACATAGCCTGCAAGCTGTTCCTCCCAGCGGCGCTGCATCTGCGGCTCGACCGCCATCGCCTTGAGCGTCTCGACGCCGGTCACGCTCTCGACCAGGAAGGCCTGGTTCTCGGCCCCGCGCTTGAACTTGTCATCGAGCCGCTTGCGGAACAGCGGCGTCGCTCCGGCGGAAATTGCGATGTAGAAGGGAAAGGCTCCCAAGACGATATAGGTCAGCAACGGCGAGTAGAAGAACATCACGCCCAGGAACACGAAGGTGAAGAACAGATCGATGACGAGCGTCAGCGCCGAGCTCGTGAGAAAGTTACGGATGTTCTCGAGCTCGCGGACCCGTGCCACGGAGTCCCCGACACGTCTCGCCTGGAAATAGGCGACCGGCAATGCGACCAGATGACGAAACAAGCGGGCGCCGAGCTCGACGTCGATGCGATTCGTGGTGTGGGCGAAGAGGTAGGTGCGCATGATGCCGAGGATCGTCTCGAAAATCGCGATGGCAACGAGCCCGATAACCAGCACATCGAGCGTGCTGAGCGTCCGATGCACCAGCACCTTGTCGATAACGACTTGGAAAAACAGCGGCGAGACCAGGGCAAAGAGTTGGAGAAAGAACGAGGCAAGCAGGACCTCGCCGAGCAGGTGGCGATATTTGTGGATCGCGCCCAGGTGGCGCAAACAATACGGCAACGAAATTCTAGCCGCAGTCATCTCTGAAGCTGAGGCGCTTGCAGTCTCAGAGCCCGTCGCATGGATCACCGCAGCACTCAAAACCCGAATAGGAGAAACAGATGGTAGTCGCATTACCCGACCTCACGCCGGATCCGCAACGTCCAATGAAGCCGCCTTCCTTGCCTCGATGGCTAGAGGAGCCATTAAGGTTCTTGAAAAAAGCAACCCGCCGCGATCAAGCGGGGCGACTTCGAGAGTTATTTCTCCTGCCGTCGAGGCAAATGCCCAATCAAAGCCAAAGGCGGGAGATTGAAAGTCATATAGAGGAACTGGTCAGTTTCGATGAGATGACACCAGACCACAATCACCGGTATTCTGCAGTCACATTAATCGCAGTCTCGAAGATGATAATGGCGCTTGGCGGGAAGAAATTTAGCGATCTTACCGGCGAGGCGAAAGGAGAGGCCTACATGGCAGCGCTGAATGACGTTCCGTCCTGGGCTGTCGAGGAAGCGCGGCGAAAATGGTACCGCGGTGAATTCGACAAAGAATATGATTATTCGTTTCCGCCTGCTCCCGCCAACTTAAGAAAACATGCCCGTAAACAACAGTATTTGGTTCGACATCGGGGCCGGCGTCTGCGCGAATTGCTTCAAGCCCAGGCAGAAGATGGGATTTCTTAATGGCTCGGAAAGAGCCAAATCCAAAATTGCCGTCCGCCGCAGCGCTGTGCGTTCAGCGAAATTGACCACGCCAATTACGCGGGCTGATGTCTCGCCGATAGCTGGTCAGCCTCGCGCATTCGTGGGTCCCTCTGGTGATATAGAGCACCGCGGGTGGACCTCGGCATTTCGGTAGCGCCGGACCAAAATAGATAGGTTGACGCGGTTGACATGGTTGACGCTTGCGGTTGACAGCATGCCGAGCCCGAATACTTCTTTTGTCCGCGGAGGGTTCTACAGCTGTCGCACCGAAGGGGGGGTAGGCGCCTCATGGCGCTGGTGAGACCTGAATGAGCGATTAGCCCTTCGCGGGGTGCAGGGTTCATCAAGCTTCACCCTCCCGCCGGACTCCGGGCTCAAGCATGCAAGATCACGACATTTCCACTCCTTCCGTTGGGCAGTGGTGGAATTGTTAGCCGCGTCACGGGTGAGGGCATTTTGCCAGACGGCCCGATCGAATCACGAACTGTCGCCTCCTGTGGCTGACCCTATCTACGGCATAGGGTCAGTCGATCTGATGTGGCTCGCTATTGTTACAGATACCCATAGTGCGAATCGAGCACTCTGTGTATCTGTAACGCATGGCCGCGATAACTTGCGCAGATTGCCAAAGGAGAAGTCTGGCCGACAACGTGAAGGGTCGATGTGCGACCTGTTATGCTCGGTACCTCCGTTCGACAAAGCGAATAAAGTCACTCGCGTGTGATGTTTGTAAGTTTGGCTTTCAGAGCGCCAGACGTGACTCTCGCTTCTGCTCGGACGCTTGCCGCCAATGGTCCTATCGTGAACGTCGTCTTTTGCGGACAGGGGTGGGAGCGGTCAAATCTCTGGCGCGATAAGGGTGCGGACCGGTAGGACTCCTTCATAGGCAAAAAGTCGGAATTAAATACAAAAAGCCACTTATCGAAAATCAGCTTGGCTAGCATTGGTCCATGAGGTCGTCGACCTTTGTTGCTTGAATGTACCGCGCAGGATTCGGTCTCGTCGCCAACGCATGAAAATGTGCCTTGCCACAGGCGATCTTCGCCGCTTCGTTGTCGCGCAAATCGTCAGTGAACAGGCTGCCCTTCGTCTCGACAACAAAGTAGAGACGCTCTTCGCCGTTGACCTCAACGAGGATTGACCGCGCTCACCAAATTATTGGCGCCGACGCCCGCGATATTCGCAGTGCTAATAGACGCCATCGATCTGTCCTTGAGCAAACGCCGCGATCGAGATGCAGAAGCCTGGCAGCGGTCTGCACTATGTACTCGAAGCACTGCGGGCTCACCTGCCGACGACGCAAACGCTCTTGGCACCAACCGGTGTTGCAACCGCGAGTTCAAGTGAACAATCGATCAAGGATCCACAAACGTGAGCCGGCACGCTGCACTATCGCGCGGGTCCTCCCGGCGGGAAACTCGATGCGGGGGGACGAAGCGCACGGGGTCAGCAGTCACAGTGCGAAATCGAAGCCTTAACTCGAAGCCTTAACTCGAAGCCTTAACTCAAGACTTAACTCGATGCCTAAAATCAGAAAATCGCCGCGAAATTCCGGGGGGGGGGTAGGTGATGGCTAATGGAACGGGGATGACAGGCCTGGATCAGGAATCCAGGGAACGTTTGCTGATAAGTTATTGGCCACTCGAGCGGCTCATCCCGTTCGCGCGCAATGCGCGGACCCATAGTCCTTCTCAGATAGCCGAAATTGCCGGCAGTATCCGAAGTTTCGGATTCTCGAATCCAATCCTGGCCTCGGCGCAGGGCGATGTGATTGCTGGGCACGGACGCCTCGCTGCCGCCCGACAGCTCGGGCTCAAGGAAGTCCCCGTCATCGTGCTAGCGGACCTGTCGGAGCCGCAGCGTCGTCAGCTGGTACTGGCCGACAATCGGATCGCTCTCAATGCGGGTTGGGACATGGAGATGCTGAAGCTCGAATTGACCGAGTTGTCTCTGCTGGGGGCCGACTTGTCGGCGCTGGGGTTTAATGAAAGGGAATTGGCGACTGCGTTGAACGGCGCCAGAACCGGGCTCACAGATGAGGATGCAATTCCCGACGTCGCGGAGAGGGCGGTATCCTGCCCAGGGAGCATTTGGTGTCTTGGGCCCCATCGGATTGCCTGTGGCGACAGCACTGACGCAAAGGTGGTTGGGGCGCTGTTGTCAGGCACATCGCCACAGTTGATGGTCACCGACCCTCCCTACGGTGTCGAATACGATCCCGAGTGGCGGCATCGGCGAGGAGTCAACAAATCGGAAAAACGGGGCAAGATCAAAAACGACGAGCAAGCGGATTGGAGCGCGGCCTGGGCGCTATTTCCGGGCGAGATTGCTTACGTCTGGCATGGGGCACTTCGCGCGACGATTGTTGCGGAGAGCCTTTTCAAGAGCGGGTTTTCGATCCGGGCTCAGATCATTTGGGCCAAGGAACGTCTCGTGATGAGTCAAGGCGACTATCATTGGCAGCACGAACCCTGCTGGTACGCCGTCCGTAAAAAGGGCAATTGGACCGGCGATCGCAAGCAGACGACGCTCTGGAATATCCCCACCGGTGGGCAGGACGCCGAGACCAAGCATTCGACGCAGAAGCCGGCGGCGACCCATGCTCAATAACAGTGATCCGGGGCAGGCCATCTACGAGCCATTTCTGGGTAGCGGCACCACCTTGGTGGCGGCGCAATCGACCGGGAGGATGTGTTACGGCGTCGAAATCGATCCGCTCTATGTCGACGTAGCTATTCGCAGATGGCAGGCGTTCACCGGCGAAAAGGCGCGTCGTCTGAATGATGGTCAGTATTTCGACGTGGCCGAGCAATGTGAGCGGACGTCTGACAAAGATGTTTTGGCCGCGGAGGTTACAGCCCTGTGATGCGCGGCCGTCCCCCCAAACCAACAAGGATCAAGTTCTTGACAGGCAACCCTGGCAAACGCGCTCTCAATAAGAGCGAACCGAGACCCGATCCAGTCGTTCCAGCATGTCCGCCGGAGCTCGGTCCCGGCGCTCAGCGGGAATGGAATCGTCTCGTCGGAGATCTTTCGAAGTTAAAACTGATTACAAACCTGGATCGTGCAGCGCTTGCAACCTATTGCGGTGCTTACGCACTCTGGGCGGAAGCGACCGAAGCCATCCAGAAGTTCGGCACCATGGTCAAATCGCCATCGGGCTTCCCTATGCAATCACCCTACATCGCGATTGCGAACCGACAGGCAGAAATCATGATGCGGATCGCATCGGAATTCGGTTTTACACCTGCAAGCAGAAGCAGGATTTCTATGCCGCAGCAGGATGAGCCGACTTTATTCGACGATCCTCTCGAATGAGGGGCGCCAGGCACTCGTTTGCAGACGTGAATTCTGCCGACGTCTGCTTTCGAACGAATACTGTTGAAGAAGTCGAAAATCGAGAGGCTCTGAAAATTCGCGAAGGTCGGTCTTTAGTTGTCTCCGCCGCTGAATGCGTCCGTACCTCACATCGCTGCTAGTGGAACGCACCAGCAGTCGTGAAAAATTTCACTCGTCGACTGGAAAAGACGTTTTCAACAGTATTGGCGTAAAGCGGACGTTCCCGACATCGACGCGTCCTTAGCCTTCTACAAAGACCTGATTGAGCCAGGACGCGCTTGTCGGGGTGAAATGAAATTGCACGTTGGGGTGGGCCTTGAGCCAGTGCTCGTTTTTCTTGTGGGTGTTGAGGTTGTCGAGGATGACGTGAAGCTTCCGGTCCGGAAAAGCCGCGGTGACGCTGTTCATGAAGTCGAGAAACTCGACGCGGCGACGGCGTTTTGAATGCGTCGCGATGATCTTTCCGGTGGCGACTTCGAGCGCCGCAAACAATGTTGTGGTGCCATGCCGCTTGTAATCGTGGCTCTGGCCCGTCAAGGCGCGGCCATTGGGCAACTTCAGATAACCCTGTGCTCGCTCCAAAGCCTGGATCGAGGGCTTCTCGTCCACGCATAGCACAATGGCCTTCGCCGGCGGGGCGACGTAAAGGCCAACAACATCGGCGGCTTTGGCCGTAAAGTTCGGGTCGTTGCTCTCACACCAGGACTTGCGAGCCGCGAGGTCAATCTTGTGGCTGCGCAGGAACCGCCAGACATATTGGACGTCAACATCGCCCAGCGCTCCTGCCAGCAGCGGCCCGGTCCAGCGTGCGAACCCGTCTGGAGGTGGTTTATCCAGCAGCTTCAGAATCCGCTTATCGGTGGCCTTCGTATAGATCGGCTGCTTGCCAGGCTGCGGCTTGTCCTGCAGGCCTTCAAGGCCATGGTCGGCATAGCGATGTCGCCCGAGGCTGACAATCCGCGGCTGGACCCCAACTTCCTTGGCAATCGAGCGGATGCTGCGCCCGGCCGCCGCCAACAGAACTATCCGCGCCCGCTTCAAATCGCGCTGCAATGTCACCGGTGAGCGACAACATGCCTCAAGCACCTCGCGATCTTTCCTCGAAAGGTGGACTTCTCTTGCTTCGGGTATCATCCCGACCTTGAATCACGACTCACGCTCTAAGAAAAGTGGGTACTAGTTGGGTAGCAGCTTTATTTGAAGGCTGGGGCGGCGCGGGGGGAATACTCAGGGGAGGGGCGGCTGATGAATGCATTGCTTTGTCGGGTTGGCGCAGACCTGAGCCGCAGTGGTGGTTCGTGGAACGGCCTCGTCGATACCCAATCGGGTAAATTCATCTACGCCGCCATCCCAGAAGCTCAACCTGTTCATGCGGGGATGGAGAAGTTCTATACCGCTCTGGCGCCGCTGATTTCAGAATTTGGCGGAACGCTGCCGCAACATCTCCTAGCGCGACACATGCACCTCGATCCCGATTTCGATCACTTAACCTACGGCGACCAAGGTGAGCGCGCCAAGCAATTGAGCGCAAATCTTGCCGTAGGCGATCTGCTGGTCTTCTACGCAGGCCTCTCCGATGTTCACGCTAAGAAGCTGGTCTATGCAATTATCGGCCTCTATGTGGTCGAAGGCTTCGTCATGGCGACCGAGCTAACTTCGACGGCGCGCCGCATCAACGCGCACGCTCGTCGCCTCTTGCAGCCTGACGCACAGGATTTGATTGTCCGCGGACGCCCAGGCGTGTCGGGTAGGTTAGAGCGCTGCCTACCGATCGGAAATTACAGGGAGAAAGCCTACCGTGTCTGGCCGGACCTTTTGGAAGAGTGGGGTGGGCTATCTGTCAAGAACGGCTACTTGCAGCGGAGTGCGCGGTTGCCACGATTTCTCTATCCGGATCGCTTTCAGAGCTGGTTTAAAGCGAAAAATCCTGTTTTGCTTCAAACAAACAATTGAGGCCGATCATGGGGCGCATCTATTTCTATAAGCTCATGGTGGACGCGGGGGCAGCACCTTGCGTTCAGAGAGGCATGCTGTCGTTGGCGATATGTAAGCCGATGATACGCAGCGGTGCGGAGGTCGATGATCTTATATTTGGCTTTACCGCCAGCTCACGCGACCCACGCAATCGTTTGATCTATGCGGCGATTATCACGGAGAAGCTCCTCGAGGGTAAATATTATGAGAGAGATAAATACACTTCGAGAGACGACTGCATCTACGAGTGTCGGAAAGGGCGGTACGTTAGACGCAAGGATGCTAAATTTCACAACAACCCCGGCGACCTACCTCACGACCTTGGCGAATACCCTGAATATCCACGGGCCAACGTGCTGTTGAGTACCGATTTCCGATATTTCGGCGCCAACGGCACTGACGAGTATAAATCAAAATACGATTTGGTGCGTAAGGCTGTGGAAAGGCTCGGGCGAGGGCAACGTGTTAATCTCGTGCCGGAATTGAGAGAACAATTTCTCGCAACGAAGAGATGGCTCTGGGGGAAAAGCGACAGTAAGGTGCTGGGACGACCAACCGATGAACCATCAGGCAGCAGCTGCCATCGGACGAGATTTTGTGGGGTGCTGTGACCAGCTTGCCAAGGTCGAGCCTCGCCGTCGACAACTGCACCGCATGGGCTACTGATCTTGAAGTCTCTTATGCGGCGGTCTCTTGGATGGAAGTCGCGTCGCGTCCGAAGCTATTATCTTTGTTATGAGGGTCGCTGCGTCGGATGGTGTCACAATACATCCTCGCGAGTTCCCTTCCGATCCGCTGCATATCACTTTCAAGGAGAGTAACTTTCCCTTGCCAAATTTTCCTGCGCGTCTTGCCCTTTCCCTTAAATTCGGCACATGAAAAGCTGAAGCCGACGAGAAAATTATCGAAGTTAAAAGGTGAGACATTTCGAGCGTCGCCGTGTGCGGTTGCGTCGCGCAAGGCTTTCATAAATTGGAAGGCGCTATATGCTTCGAAATTCTCTGATGCTGGTACAGCCATGGTATGCGAACCGATAGATACAATGCGCGGGGTGGGCAGGACATGCATCCGCCACGGATCATCTTTAATTGGCATTTCAGAAAGTGTTCTGAAGAGTTTGTGCGCGTTTCGATCGTCCTGACTGACGATATCATCCTCAGGAACTCTGATACGCTGCAGGACCCAACAGAGAATGGATGTGAATAACGCGTAAGACTGCGTCACGTTGAACCGTTCGTTGGGGGTCTCCTCAAGCAATAGCCTCAAGCGACCGACGACGGCCCCATTCCACATGGTCATTGGTGATTTGGGTCATGGTATGATGTTTACTCCCGAACACTTTCGGTTACGTCCAACCGCGCTCGTGCACGCTCGCCGCGCGTTCCTTGTGTGATTTAAGCTGGTAGACGCTGTCGCATGCAACAAAAGCTCCCTTTAAGTCCGGCCAACATCCCCGGCAAATCCGGATAAGGCGCCAGTAGTCCTTCGCCGACACCACCAGTTTTGGGATGCTTAGCTTGAGCCCAGCGGGGCACAATCAGCTTAGGTGGATAGCGCTGTGCGTTTTCGATAGCCAGTGTGTTGCGAGGGTTTGTCGGCCACCGGCCCAATTGCGTCATAACATCTGACTTACGAATGACGACGCCTCGCAAGCTTCCGGTCGCAGCCGGTCGGCTCTTGCTTGCAGAGCGGACCAGGTTCGCACGATCTGGCATTTCCTTTTTATGGCTTGTCTTGGACAAATGAAGCCAATTCTTCCTACAATGCAGTCGATTTTGACATTCTTAATGTAGGCACGCCTCAATCCAAAACGCTTTAAGCAGGTTCAGCGATCTCCCCTTTTCAGCGCAAAATGTCGCGATCGAGCAGTTCGCGGCTGTATTTTGAAATAAACAGCTTGACAGCTCTAAGCAGATCGTGGCTTTGCCCGATGTCTATATCGTGCCCTCGATGTACGATGCCGTCTCGAAGGGAAGCTAGCTGGAGGACCTGAACTTTATACCTCATTAGACGCCACGGCTCGAGCCTTCCGTCTTGCTTTAGTTTCTGTTCCAAATTGTCCAGCGCAATTCGCAATCCAATTGTCTCGTCGGCTCTGTTCGGTTTAAAATGTCTCATCCCAAATCGAGGGTGGGTTATTACTCCGTACATGAAAAACTCGATCGCATGAAAGGCAGCAACCGCCGCAAGCCGGCGGCTCGCGCTGCCGCGCTCCTCGTTAAGCTCCTCAGCCTTACGAAAAAAATCGCGACTGAGCCTCCGGAACTGATCTAATGGCGGAGGCGTGTACAAATGCAAGTCCCTAAAATACTCCATAATGGTCGCTGATAGATAGTCTCGATCCCATGCCTGGACTCCCCAGAAGCCGACCGACGATTGTTGGTCCAGAATCCAATTTTGAGCTCTATCAATCTGATGGTGCTCATCGGACTGTCCAGTTCTACGCAGCGCCTCAAGTACGATCACAGTTGTCAGGAGATCTGGCGTCTCATTCCCGTCAACAAATCTGCTCCAATTACCGCCCTTGTCTTGTTGCCATAACCAACCGATCGCCTTTGTCACCGCCTCGGTGTGCCGATCATCGCTGAGTTTCTGGAGGACCAACGTACAAAGGGCGGTCGCGTAAACGGACGGAATGAGTTCGTGGCCGGACGTTCCCGTCAGCATTGTGTCAGTCGGCCAATAACTATCTTCACTTTGCCAGCGTGGAAGCCGATCAAGAACGGGCCTTATCTGCGGCAGCAATGCTCGCGTTAGCCCCTCACTCCGGCTTACGAGCCACAAATGCTCTCCGACGTGCTCGACGGCCGGCCTTATGATGCGGGGCTTCTTCAACAGGTCCCACTCGGCAACGATGTTCGCAAGAAATTCGCGCGCTGCCCATGGCGGCGGTTGCGAGATCGCGGCGGCGGCAGATTTTATCTATGCTTCGGCGGATGCCCGCTTCGCTTTGACGGAAGTGACCCTGGGTATCATGCCCGGAGCCGGCGGAACGCAGAAATTGGCGCGAGCTATCGGCGAGCGTAGGGCCAAGGAGCTCATCCTATCCGGTGTGCCATTTTCGGCCAGCGAGGCGGAAACATGGGGATTGGTCAATCGTGTGCTGCCGCCGGAGCACCTGATGGAGGCGACACTTGCCATCGCCAATCGGATTGCCGGTAACGGACCTCTCGCGGTGCGTCAGGCCAAGCAGGCGGTTCATCATGGCTTGCAAATGTCGCTGGCCGACGGCCTGGCCTTTGAGATTGAAGCTTACAATCGCCTGGTGCCGACGGAGGACCGGCGAGAGGGCGTGCTCGCCTTCAATGAGCGCCGCAAGCCGAACTTTCAGGGCAGGTGATAGATCGACGTGGAAGATCGATCAGACATTTGAATTCATATTTTCCATAATTTTCTTCCATCGTACGAAGCCGTAGGCCTGAATTTTCCTTTTTATAGGCGGGAATTCGCGCATGTCCTGTTATGGCACCATCCCATATGTCCGCTGTTGAAGGATGAGCGGACGTAGTTCAGACGGGACCCCAAGTCCGTTTTTGACCCAACTGAGACATCGGACCTGAAACATGCTGAGGCCGATTGAGTGCCCTTTCCCACTCGCCGGCCGGTCGCAACGTGCTAGTCTTAGCTATTGCAAAAGGCGTGGCCCTTATACTCTGGGGACGGCTCAATGCGACGGCGCGAGTTCATGGCTCTCATTGGTGGCGCTGCGGTCGCGTGGCCGTTTGCATTGCGTGCGCAACAGCCGCAAAAATGGCGCATCGGCGATGTGCTTGGCGGGACGCAGGAGACGATGGGCCACTTGGCGGCGGCGCTTGCCCAGCGATTGGAAGATCTGGGCTATGTTCAAGGAAAAAACATCACCCTTCTCAATCGGTTTGTGCCGCCGGAGGCCGAGGCAATTGAAGATGCTATTGGATCACTGCTTCCTAATATCGATCTACTAGTTGTCCGGGGCACGATCGGCGGAGTTGCCGCAAAGAAACTGGCTTCGTCGGTGCCGGTTATATTTATTGCTGTCCCCGGTTGACATCGGCCTTGTGGGAAGCCTCGCTCACCCGGGCGGCAACATGACCGCGACTACCTTCGAAGCCGCGGCGGAAACTTATGCAAAACGCCTTCAAATTCTCAAAGAGATCATTCCTACTCTCGAACACGTTGCCGTGCTGAGAGCGCAAGGCGACGCGAATGTCCCGTTTGCCATGGCATCGCTGGATAAACTGGCCCCGGCAGTGGGCGTGATATTAAGGCCAATCGACGTCAAGTCTTCGAATGATCTACTCGCAGCATTTGACGAGATGCCACGAAGTCAAATCGAAGGTCTCATTGTTGTCGCAGGAGCGTTGACCTACGCGAATTCAAAGCAAATTGCTAATCTCGCACTAGCTTATCGTCTGCCGTCTTGTCACGCATTCAGGGAAACGGTGATCGCCGGTGGTCTGGTTAGCCTCGGGCCTGATATCGTTGCAATGAGCCGGCAGTGCGCGGCTTACATCGACAAAAATCGTTCGCGGAGCGAAACCCGCTGACCTCCCCGTGGAGCAGCCGGACCGATACGAGATGTTTGTCAACCTCAAGACCGCCAAGGCCCTGGGAGTCACGATCCCGCCCACGCTGCTTGCTAGCGCCGATAAGGTGATAGAATAGGCCCGGTAATGCTGCGGTGCATGAGTCTGTTGCTGGCACTGTGCAGGTTTTCGGATGCCGGCATGCCGAGACCATCCCCACGCTCGGACAGCCGGCGTCCGAGAAGCGCCAAGGCACGAAATCGCGGGGTGTGGGGCACCGACAGTGCAGCGGGTGCTATGGGGATTTGGCGTCGGCG
>WNFH01001117.1_pt1 | contig 23081 bp, 18 predicted proteins | sample 5400411 | NCBI WGS metagenome assembly WNFH01 (sample SAMN13153347, study PRJNA577476) | soil metagenome | isolation source: 200 cm saprolite under Douglas fir tree site 2 hole 3 | place: USA:California | collected 2015-04-18 | reverse complement strand
AGATAGTGACCAGTGCCGCAAAAAGTGCGGCCGTCCCGTTCGTGGGCAGGACGAAATTGAAGTGTGCATGGCGCAAAAGCTCGTTCAACAGACCCACTAGGTATAGGCCTGCCGATACGCCGCTGATCGGTCCAGTCAGGATGTAGTCGAACATGAGGGCCGAAACCGAGAATTTAGCCAATGTCCCACCCATGGCCTCCTTCACGACGCGGTACACGCCGCCGCGCACAAACATGCTGCAACTCTCGATGTAGACCGATCGGACCGCAAAGGACAGCAGCATGATGGCAAGGATGAACCAAGGAGCTGGTTTGCCCACGAAGTGTTCAGCAATCGCGCCCGCGTAGAATGCCGACGAACCCATGTCGTTGAGCACAACGGCTGCGGCCTGCCAGAAAGAGATAAAGGCGAGCATGGCGGTCGTGGCGACCAGGACCCGTTGAGGCCCGGTCGCTGCTACACTTGGCGTGGCTCGTCCAGAAGGATCGCTATGCATTTGCGTCTTCCAATTCCGCGGGCAGACCTTTCCATCGCCAGAAGGTTTTTCCCGGTCGAATCATGGAGAAGCCGGTGAGCGAAGAGGAAGCCCTATCCCAATATCTTCCCTTGATCGCGGGACGTTTGATGTTCTGGACGGATGTAGACATGCTCTTGCGCCCGGAATAGGCGCAACCCTAAAAATTTAACACATTGATGGGCAGAAAACTTCTGGAGTGCGCACTAGGTGTTGGCCGAACTTGCTCGAATTAGGACGCCACCCCGCACTAACTCACGTTCTCGGCGCCATGTACGTTCGGGTGATTCGATCGTGCCAGCAGAGCTCGTCCTCGTCGAGGAAGCACCACGCGTATCCCAGTCCCAGCGACACTCCGGATAGGACCGAGGCCAGTACGCGCCAGCGCCGGATTCGACGATGGACTGGGCTGCCGTCGAACCGGCTCAACTGCAGCTTCGCCAGTCTCAGGCCTGGTGTCGTGGCAGCGTAGACCAGGAGCAGGTACTGGTAAGCCGCCCAGAACACTCCTACAAGAGTGACAGCAATTCCCGCCGCTTGCGGCAGGGGCGGCACTACGTTTGTGATTCTGAAAAAGATGTATGCAAACCCCGTGAATGCCGACAGCACGAGTGCCGCATCAATGATAACCGCTACTAAGCGCCGCGACATCGGCGCTGGCTGCAGCGGCATTTCGAAGCCGGGCCGTTTCTCATCCTCCTTTTCCTCCGCCGGTTCCATCAGAATGCCCCCGAGCGCCGGTGGAGGAGGCACAAGCTCTGGAGCTTCCAGGATTCGCGGGCGGTCCAGCACAGGTTCAGCCAGTTCGTCGAGTGGCCTCGGTGGCCCCGCTGCTGACCGCGGAAACTCCAGCACCTTGGCGGTTGGTTCTGTCGTATTCGTTGGTGCAGGCAGGGTATAAGCCATTCGCTCGGCTGCTCTCACCTCGGGACCAGCGGACACCGAGTGAGCATTTTCCATGGCAAGCGCTTGCCGCGTCGCAAGTGTGAGCACGGTCGGCTCGTTCGTCTCAAACTTAAGCCGCAACGAGGGATAACGCGGCCCACGCGGATGCCTGCGTGCCCGATAGTTGTTGACCCGGGCCGCCACCTCCTGCCGCCACGAAGCCGCGTCCTCTTGGATAAGCTCCGCCTGTACGGGGGGCACTGCCGGTGTTTCCGCTGTCATCGACATTGCCCTTGTTTGCATAGGAGAGGACAACGCCCTTACATCCTGCTCAGCCGGCAAGATCCGATTCTCAGACTGGACTTGTAGTGCGTCCGGTCGGCCAACCGAAGCTTCGGTGCTCTGTGCCTCGATTAGGGAAACGCCAGCGGATTCGATTCTCTCCGCTCCTTCTACCACAAACCTCGGCCGCGACTGCGCAAGGGTCTCCTCGAGGCTGGCAGCAAATTGCTGCTCGCTCGCATCGTATGCTTCGGGATCGATCAGCATCGCCGCAGGACGTGCGCTCACGCCTGCTTCAGCATCGGGTTTGAATCTGGATCTCATGTAGGGACGAGTTTGTGCCCGACCATTTCCGATGGCTCGGCGGCAGGCCTCGCCACAGTGGGCGGGCAAGACATGGGCCGGTCTTTCGAGAAAGCGGCCAGAGCCGGAAAAACAACTGCGGCACTCGGAATGCCTCGCGCTTTGCCACTCGGGCTGGCGCCGTGCTAACGTCACGGGTAGACCAGCGTGGAGTTCCCACGCGGGGTTTCGTGCGCTTCCGATGACTTCCCCCACCCGATTCCTTATCACGGCAGCGTTCGTTTGTCATCTGCTACTCGCGCCTTCATTAGTAACCAGCCAGTTGCTTTCTCCTGGCGGCCGGCCCGTCACCCCGCAAGTCTTGCCTGCCGCACCATCCGCGATGAAAGATGATGAAGAGGTGACTATCCGGGCCCTTGAGCAGGAGAAGGACGGCCCCATGTTCAGTCTGCGTGGCCAAGCCGAGATTCACTATGGTACGTATGTTCTTTATGCAGACAAGGTCGACTACAACTCCGGAACTGGCGACGTCACCGCCGACGGTCACGTTGTGTTCGATGGCGGCCCCAATGACGAGCACGTCGAGGCCAGTCACGGCACCTACAACATCCGGGCTGAAACTGGACGCTTCGAAAACGTGACCGGCACCACCGGCATACGCCGCCGCGCAGCACGGCTCATTCTGACATCGTCAAATCCCTTTGCTTTTACCGGCAAGGTGGTGGAGAAGACTGGTCCCGATCATTACGTTGTCTACGACGGTACGGTCACAACCTGCGAACTGCCCCACCCCAAGTGGGAATTCAACGCACATAGAGTCGTTGTGGATGTCGGCGGAAATGCCAAGATCTACCGCAGCACCTTCCGCATCAAGGGGATTCCGATTCTGTATCTCCCGTTCGCGACCCATCCAGTGGAGCGCTTGCCGCGGCAGACGGGATTCCTCATCCCCAACGTTGGCCGCTCCTCCCGCAAGGGCACGATCCTGGGCGAATCGGTGTTTTGGGCCATCAATCGCAGCATGGACACCACGGTGGGTGCGGAGTATTTTTCCACGCGCGGTTGGGCTCCGAAGGCCGAATTCCGCGCCCGGCCCAGCGACACCTCTTTTGTGGACATCAATTACTTTGGCGTGCTCGACCGCGGCTTTGGACGGCCAAAGGTTGACCAGGGCGGTCACAATGTGCGCCTCGATGCCGAAGGCGCATTCGGGCGCAACTTCCGCGGTGTCGCCAACATTGATTACCTCAGCTCCTATGTGTTCCGCCTCGCCTTCAACGAGGTTTTCACGCAGGCCGTGAACTCAGAGGTGAAATCTCAGGCGTTCCTGTCCAACACCACGCGCGGCTTCTCCTACAATGCGTCCGCACAGCGCTACCAGAACTTCGAAAGCACGACTCCCGGCGATGTCATCACCATCCTGCACGCGCCCAGCTTCGAGTCCTCCAGCGTAGATCGCCAGATCGGACACTCGCATTTTTACTGGTCGTATGAGGCCGCAGCCGAAGGGCTTTCGCGCAAAGAGTGTGAGAACGTGAGCCTGGCAATCTCGCGCTGCACACAGTTTTTTTCGACGGCTCCTCTGGTTGGGCGATTCGACTTAAATCCCAGTCTGTCTCTTCCTCTGGCTTTTGATGGCTGGTCACTCCGCCCGGAGATCGCCCTTCACGATACTTTCTACACCCAACAACTCGAGCCTTCCGGCGGAATCGGTGCAGCATTAAGCGACGTGATCAATCGCAAAGCTTTGGAAGGCTCGGTCGAACTCCGCCCTCCGGCTCTGGACCGCGTTTTCGATCATGAACTGCTAGGACGTAAGTGGAAGCACGTGATTGAGCCCAGAGTCGTTTATCGCTATGTGACGGGTGTAGGCAATTTCGCCGACATCCTGCGTTTTGACGCCCGCGACATCCTTAGCAACACAGACGAAGTTGAATATGGTGTGGTCAACCGCTTCTACGGCAAGCACACGTCCGAGCAGCCGGAAGACTGCGGCCCCACCGGCATGCCGTCCCTCATTATTGGACAGGCTCAAGAGAACCGCATACCGTGGGAACGGGAAAGTGAACCCAAGGAGTTGCCCTGCCACGCCGGTTCCCGAGTGCGGGAGATCGTCACCTGGGAACTGGCACAGAAATATTTCCTTGATCCGACCTTCGGAGGCGCCCTGTTGCCCGGACACAGCAACGTCTTTACCACCACGGCGGACTTTACCGGTATCGCCTTCCTGACCGACGCTCGCCGGCTTTCACCGCTCATCTCCAGGCTTCGTATCCAGACCAGCGACCGCAGCGAGGCCGAGTGGGACCTCGATTACGACATCAAGAAGGGCCGAATCAATACCAGCAACGCATTCGTGAACTATCGCATCGGCCTGTTCACGGTTGGGGGTGGCGATGCATATCTGCGAGCGCCGGGCGAAACTCTGGTTTCCAGTCTCACTGCCGCGCCCCCGGCTTTCAATCAGTTTCGCCTGCTATTTGGCTATGGACATCCCAACAAGCGCGGCTTCAGCGGCGCAACCAATTTCGGCTTTGACGCCAATCTGGGTTTCCTGCAGTACTCGGCCATGCAGGCGGCGTATAACTGGGACTGTTGCGGCCTCAGCCTCGAATACCGGCGCCTTGCTCTGGGCTCCGTCCGTAACGAGAACCAGTTCCGCTTCACGTTTGCCTTGGCCAATATCGGTGCGCTCGGGAACCTCAGGCGTCAGGAAAGATTGTTTTAGGTAAGATAGTCTTATGTCCGTGCCTGACAACCTCGCCGCCAAGCGCGCTACCCTCGATGAACGTCTTCACGCCATGGGCCGCACCCTGGTCGCATATTCCGGCGGCGTGGACTCCGCTTTCCTGGCTTGGGCTGCTTACAAGCGGTTGGGCGCTGACATGATGGCAGTGATCGCCGACTCTCCCAGCCTCGCCCGCACCCACCTTGCCGATGCTATTGTCTTTGCCGGCGAGCATGCAATTCCGCTCGAAGTCATCGCCACCACCGAACTCGACCGTCCGGAATACGTCCGCAATGACGCATCCCGGTGCTTCCATTGCAAAGACGAGTTGTTCACGGTGATGGATGACTTTCGCCGCGCGCACGGCTTCGACTCCATTGCTTATGGCGTTATCTGGGACAAGCCCGCCTCTGCATGCCTATCCTCGCGCATCGAGTATGGACGCCCGGTCACTCGCGAGGCTTTGAGCGTTGTCGAGCAAGGCGAAGACGCGATCCGCGCCCTTGGTTTCCGCCAGTTCCGTGTCCGTCACCACGGCGAGATCGTCCGCATCGAGATCGCCCGCGAGGAACTGTCCCGGGCTTTAAATCCGGCGATGGCTGCCGAATTGACCCGCATATTCAAGACTCTGGGCTTCAAGTTCGTCACCCTCGATCTCGAAGGCTTCCGCTCTGGATCCATGAACTCACTGCTGTCAGTCGATCGACTTACGCGCGACCGATGATACGAAGAATGCCGTCGAATTAGCCGAAATGGCTCGAAACCCGCATAATCAGGCGCGTCCGCCGCGTCCCGTGTGAGATAATCTTCCCAACCCTTCAATGTACAGGCGGTTCTTAGTGACGGCTTTACGACGTTCTATTCTTGTGCTCCTGCTCATTTGCCTGGGCTGTTCCGCCCAGTCGGCGCCCACTGACGTTGCCCAACGGATCGAACGGCAGGTGCGCGCTTATTACACTGTTCCTCCTCACGTAAAGATCACCCTGAGTCCACTCAAGCCGAGTGAATTCCCAAATTACGACGCGCTGACCATCACCTTTGACAGTGGCGATAAGAAGCAGAACTATGACTTCCTGCTTTCCAAGGACGGGAAGACGCTGATCCGGCTGACTAAACTCGACCTCAGCAAGGATCCTTATGCTGAGGTGATGAAAAAGATTGACGTCAGCGGGCGCCCCGCTCGGGGTAACAAAGCGGCCAAGGTGGTCGTTGTCAACTACGATGACTTCCAGTGCCCTTTCTGCTCGCGCATGCACCAGACGCTGTTCCCACAGTTGCTCAAGGAATATGGCGATCGGGTCGTCTTCATCTACAAGGACTTCCCGCTCTCCGAAATTCATCCCTGGGCAATGCACGCCGCCGTGGACGCCAACTGCCTGGCTTCGCAAAACAACGACGCGTACTGGGAGTTTGCCGACCACATCCATAGCAATCAGGGAGAAGTGAATTCAGAGAAAAGCCGCGAGGGCCAGCTTGGAGCACTCGACCGCCTGGCGCTACTGCAGGGGCAGAACCACAGTTTGGACGTAGCAAAACTCCAGTCGTGCATGAAGGCGCAAAATGAGGATGTGGTCAAGGCTTCCCTGCGGGAGGGAGAAACGCTGGGTGTGAATGCCACTCCGACTCTGTTCGTCAACGGACAGGAGGTGGATGGAGCGTTGCCCATCAGCGAACTGCGCGTGGTGTTTGATCGCGCCCTGGAACAGGCTGGCGTGCCAGCGCCAGCGCATCCTGCCGCGCCAGCACCCGCCGCCTCTCAACCGTCCAGCAAGTGATACCAGCATACGCGCAGGCACGACGTCTTCGGAGATGACAACATTTCCCACCGGCGTGTTTTGCGGGGAGGATCCATTGAAAACGAATTCGCTATTTCGCCACAGCCTGGTTGCGGTGTATGCCGCTTTGCTTCTCGTCAACGTCACCGGTTGTGCCTCCAAGCCAAGTAGCGACGACATCGCGGCCATGGTGGACGGCCGCAAGATCAATCGCGCCGAGGTCGAGAAGTATTATGAGAACCAGAGTGCTGGTTCCAATCAGCAGCCGGCCGGTGAGCAGGCTACCAGCATGCGCCTCAGCATTTTGCGCGAGTTAATCGACAATGAGATCCTCATGCGCCGTGCCGAGAAGCTTGGCTTGCTGGCCACCGACGAGGAAGTTGACCGCAAGCTGAACGAAATAAAGTCACCCTATACCAAGGAAGAATTCGACGTCCGCCTCAAGCAAAAGAAGATCACGGTTGACGACTTCAAACGCGATATTCGGCGTTCCCTTACGGTGGACAAGGTGCTGAACAAGGAAATCTCCTCCAAGATCAACATCTCCGATCAGGACATTGCTAACTACTACAACGCGCACAAGTCGGAGTTCAACTTCATCGAACCGCAGTACCACCTGGCGCAGATCTGGGTCACCACGACGCCCAATCCTCAGGTGCACAATCTCAAGAACGATAAGGCACAGAATGAGGCCGAAGCCCGCAAGAAGATTCAGATGATCGAAAACCGGCTCGACAGTGGCGATGACTTCGGCACACTGGCCATGAACTACTCCGAGGACACAGAGACTTCCGGCAACGGCGGCGATCTGGGCTTCACTCCGGAATCTTCGTTACGCAACACCGATGCCACCACCCGCGAAACCGTGACCAAGTTGAAGCCTGGCCAGGACAGTCCCATCATCTCCGTGATCAATCCCATGACCAAGCAGATGGTCGGCTTCCGCATCGTAAAGCTGGTGGCCAAGGAGTCAGCGGGACAGCGTGAGTTGTCTGATCCCAGATTGAGACAGGCAATACGTGCCCAGCTTCAGGACCGCCGCGAGCAGCTCCTCAAAGCAGCGTACTACGAGGTACTGCGCGATCAGGCCAAAGTGGAAAACTACTATGCGCAGAAGGTGCTGGACAGTAACGGGGCGGCGCACTAAAAAGCGTGAGCCACCCCTGAGCTGCGGAATCCTCATTCTAAACGAGCCTTAGCGAAGAACCTTGCCTGAAAAGGAAGCTTCTGTGTATTGGCGGGCTCGTCCAGCCTTCACTCCACGACTGCCAGCACATCTCCCGCGTTGACATTCGCGCCTTCAGCCGCCACGATCTTCTGTACGACTCCCTTCTTTGGCGACTTGATCTCATTCTGCATTTTCATTGCTTCCACGACCACAATGCCCTGTCCCGCCTCGACTTCCGCCTCCTCGTGGACCAATATCCGAACGACTTTGCCGGACATGGGTGCCACCAGTTTCTTCGGACCCTGCTCATCCCCGGCGCCGTCCTTGCGGCTGCGAAGTGAGCGTGGATCACGCAATTCGGCAGCATAGCTCGCGCTGCCTACCCAGAGATGCATATCGGTAGCGGTGCGCTCGCGCTTAATCTCGTACGCCTTGCCCTCGATCAGCACGGAAAGCACGTCACGCCGCGTGAGCACGGCGTCAATCTGGACCTCGCGACCATCCAACCGGCATTGCCAGCGCCCGCCCGCGCGCTCCAGCTCCAGGCGGTAGCTCTTCCCGTCGATCGTAACGTCGTAGACCATGAGAATCAGTTCTGAGTGATTACCGACGGTGGTTGAGAGTCAGCTTATTTCCATCCTGGCACTATTCACTAGCCACTGACCACTTCCTTATCGCAGCGCTTCGACTCTCGCCGCCCTTTTCCAGCCGGAAGCGGCTGAGCCGTTCCCCGCTCCACCCCTGCCATTCTCGGAGACCGTGCCAACGGTCCCGACCACAGATGCCGGGTCCAGCACCGCGAACAATCCCGCTGCGATGGCCGCGATACCTGCATCTTCGCGCTTTACTTCAGCGGGCTTGCACTTTAATAGCCGGTCAAGATAGCCCGTATCCACCCTGCCCTCCTGAAAGTCCTTGTCGCTCAGAATCCGCCGGAACAGCGAAATATTCGTCTTGATGCCGCCTACAAAGTATTCATTTAGGGCACGCACCAGCCGCGAGATCGCCTGCGGCCGATCGGTTCCATAGCCGATCAACTTGGCCAGCAACGGATCGTACTCAATGGGTACTGTCCAGCCTTCGTACATACCGCTATCACGCCGGATCCCCGGTCCCGAAGGCGCCAGTAGCAATGTAATTTTCCCAGGGCTCGGGAAATAATCGTTGTCCGGGTCCTCGGCGTAAATCCGGCATTCAATGGCATGCCCGCGAATGCGAACGTCTTCCTGCGCGAATGACAGCTTTTCTCCCGCCGCAATGCGTATCTGTAGATGCACCAGGTCCAACCCCGTGATCAATTCCGTGACCGGATGCTCCACTTGCAAACGGGTATTCATCTCGAGGAAATAAAAATTCTTCTCCTCATCCACCAGGAACTCAACGGTCCCAGCGTTGGTGTAGCCCGCCGCTTTGGCCACGCGCACTGCGACTTCGCCCATGCGCCGCCGCATGTCCGGATCGACAATTGCGGAGGGGGACTCCTCGAGCACCTTCTGGTGCCGGCGCTGGATCGAGCACTCGCGCTCGCCGAGATAAACGGTGTTGCCGTGCTCATCCGCCAGCACCTGCATTTCGATGTGACGTGGATTGACAATCGCTTTCTCGATGTAAACTTCGCCGTCCCCGAATGACCGCTGGGCCTCGCTCTGGGCCCCTTCCAGCGCCGATTTCAAGTCCTCTCTCCGATGCACCAGGCGCATCCCTTTGCCGCCCCCGCCGGCCGCCGCCTTCAGCATGACGGGATAGCCGATCTTCGCAGCCATCTGCTCCGCTTGCTGCGGCGATTCCAACCCGCGAGAGGTCCCGGGCACCAACGGAACGCCGGCTTTTTCCATCTCCTGACGAGCCCGCGTCTTCGAGCCCATCATTTCCATCGAAGCCGCCGTCGGCCCAATGAATTTCACTTCCGCGTCGAGGCAGGCTTGGGCAAACTTCGCATTCTCCGAGAGAAAGCCGTAGCCGGGATGGATAGCATCTGCGCCGCAACGTTTCGCCACCGTCAGGATTTTCTCGACATTCAGGTACGATTCTGCCGCCGCCGGCGGACCGATGTGGTAAGCCTCATCCGCCTTGCGAACATGCAGTGCCGCCCGATCCACATCCGAGTACACGGCAACCGAGGGAATTCCCAGCTCACGGCAGGCGCGTATCACCCTCACCGCAATTTCCCCCCGGTTGGCGACAAGAATTTTCTTGAACATGCTCAGATGGCGTGGCGGCCTTGCCGCCCGAACCCCCCAATTTTACTGGAGTCTGGAGTGTCCTGGGCGCCTCTTCGCCGTTTCTAATGCAGCAAGGGACGCTGCGCGGCGTGTGCGCTGGGTCACACGCTGGTGTTAGCTTCGGAGGGGCCGAAGTTTCGGATACCATAGACCATCATCGTGAAGACCGCAGGGGTTCCTTCGGATAGCGCCAGCATCCCTTCGACTGGCTCAGGACAGGCTCCATCCTCTGTCAAGCGGGCGCCTTGCCTACGGCCGCAAGCACTTTTCACTTCGCCTCTCGAACTAGGCGTACTTGCACTCATCACTGCCGTCTCAGCCCTCCTCTGCTTCCACTCTCTGGCGGCAAGAACCTTCTGGTTCGACGAAGGGGTAAGCGTCGCGATCGCCCGCCTCGATTGGTCGAACTTTATACGCATCCTGTGGCGGCGCGAAGCCAATATGTCGCTCTACTATCTTCTGCTCCACTTCTGGCTGCACTTGGGAAACAGCGAGTTCTTCGTCCGTACTCTTTCAATCGTTTTCGCACTCGCCACCATACCCGCCCTATATCTGCTGGGGCGCCGGCTGTTCGATTCTCGCGCGGGCCTCATCGCGGCGGCCCTGCTGACAACCAACGCCTACTTCGTTCGCTACTCCCAGGAGGCACGCAGCTATACGCTGATGCTGTTCCTCTGCGTGCTCTCCGGCCTGTATTTTCTCAAGTGCCTCGAGGACCCGTCGCGCCGCAACCGCATCGTCTACATCCTTATCAACGCTCTGGCAGTTTACGCCCATTTTTTTGCCGGGCTGCTTGTACTCACGCTATTGCTGTCGCTGCACTTTCTGGATCGCCAACACATTCCAGAGGAAACCAGGAAAGATTGGCGCTGGATCACACTGGCAGTCTCACCGATCGCGGTTTTCGTCGTCATCACCGGAGCCGGCCCATTGCGCTGGATCAAACGGCCCGGAGCGAAGGAGTTGTGGGACCTTGCCCTTCACCTGACGGGGAACGGCGGCCGGCTCCTGCTCACCGCTTACACTGCGGCTTGCCTGGCTGCGCTGATTCCAGTTGCGTGTCTGGCGGCCAAGCGGGTCTCCGGGGATGTCTGGCGGTACCGCTTTCTTCTGCTCTGGCTGTTTTTCCCCGTGCTACTCACCGTGGCTGTGTCCTTTGCCCGGCCACTGTTTCTCCCACGGTATTTTTTCTTTTGCCTGCCCGCGCTCGTTCTGCTCGCGGCTTCGGGGCTTGCCCGTCTTCGCTCTGCCTGGTTGTTGGCCCCGACTTTCCTGTTCTTCTTCGCACTTTCCCTTCGTGGCACCGCTTCCTATTACCAGCAAGACTTTGATCTGCAACGGGATGACTGGCGCGCGGCCTCGCATTACCTTCTCACCAACGCTCGACCAGGCGACGCGTTGGTGTTCCACATAGCCATGGGCCGCATGCCCTACGAGTACTATCACTCTCTCCTTGGCACAGCTCCCAGCGATCCTGTGGTCCTTTACCCGCATCACGCCGACCGGATTACATTTCTTGATTTCGTGGAAAAACCCGACTACAGCCAGCTCGAGCGCTCATTGCCGCAGTACCAGCGCGTTTGGCTCGTTCTCTCCCAGGTCGAAGGTTCTTCGGGGCCGGACGCGGTCGCTTCCTCTCTAGAAAGCCTGCTCGGTTCTGACTCTGCGGGCGCCGAGCAGCGCAATTTCCCAGGTTTGCATGTTCTCCTTTACAGCAAGCTGAACAAGTGATGTTGAGAACGTACCGTGGAGCCCGAAGTTGAGGCCCGAAGCCCCACGACCGCGACTAGACGACTAACGACCAGAATATGAAAGCCCCTTCCGCGTCCGTGCGGAAGGGGCTTTCATATCTTGAGCGAGAAAAACTATTGCTTCGGCATCATTTTGGCTGATCCATCGTGATGCCTTGGGCCCCCGGCTGTTTTTCAGCCTTGGCCTTCTTCGTGGCCATGGTCTTGTCCACCCACTCGTCGGCGGTCTTCAGGTCCGCCATCCGCGCTGCGGGATCATCGCATTGCACGTCAGCCCGCTCGCGGTACAGGAGGTTCATGTAAGCCATGGCGTCATCGTAATCCGGGCGCAACTGCAGCGCCTTGTCCAGCATGGCGACGCCGTCTTTGATAATGTCCCAGTTCTTAGCCCGAAGCATCATGCAGACTTTCTTGTCCTTCAGCGGTTCTTCCGGCTTCAGGCCCAGTTTGGAGCGCTCTTCCATGCGCGGCTGGTAGGTCTGCGTCCAGTCGATCACCGCCACTGAATAGTAAGGCTCGGGATCATTGGGATCGATTGCGACCGCCTTGCGGTAGTACGCCTTGGCATCCTCGAACCTATGCATATTCAGGTAAAGATAGGCAATGCCCTTGACGCTGTTGATGTTCTTCTTGTCCCGGTCCAGGACTTGCTTGTACGCGTCGATGGCCTGCTCTGCCATGCGGTTGTTTTCCGGCGTATCGACACCGGCGATGTACTGCTGGGCATAAGCCGTTGCCAGGTAGAGGCGGGCATTTATCAGGCTGGGATCCAGCGCCACCGCCTTTTGAAAATGGTCGATCGCCTCTTCGTACCTGGCATTCTTATAAGACTGGACGCCTTTGTTCAGCTGATCGCGTGCCCTGAGCTTGTTGCAGCCCACAGTGGAAAACAAGGCCAGGCCGAGTGCCATCAGTGCGAGCATTCGTACGGTTTTTTTCATTGCGCTGTAAGTCTCCCCGCCACAGAATCGTCAGGATCTGTACAGCCGGACACACTCCGGTGGGCGAAGCTCACAGACCCCCGTCACGCCCACACGTTCCTTGGTCCGCCTTCAGCCGCTGCCAGTCTACCCGCCGGCTTCGATCTTGGCCGTAATCAGACCCACTTTGTCTACGCCTGCGGCGTGCGCAATGTCAATCACGGCAGCCACGTCGGCAAACGGAACATTGTTGTCCCCTTTGACGAACATCACTTTCTCCGCTCGCGTTTTGAAGATATCGGTCAGGCGTCCCTGCAGGTTCTCCCAGGTGGTATCCTCCTGGTTAACCTTCAGGGCGGGCTCCTGACCCGCGCCGCGATCGATCAACTGCACCACGATGGTGCGGTCCGGGGCAACGTTCTTGGGCGCATTCGGCGGTGGTGGTTGCGGCACCAGCGCGTCCAATCCCTTCGGGGTTAACGGCGTGATCACCATGAAGATGATCAGCAGCACCAGCAGCACGTCGATCAGCGGGGTGACGTTGATATCCGCGCTCTGGCCTCCCTTGCCTCCAACTGCCATTCCCATAGTCGTTCTCCTCTAATTCTTTGTTTATTGCCCGCCGCCGGGAGGAGCCGCCGGTGCACCCGGGGTGGTCTTCCTCTGCTCGGTCAACAAACCTAGCTGGTCCACGCCCGCCGCGCGCACGTTGTCCACGACCTCCACGACCGCGCCAAACTTGGCCCGGGCGTCTGCCTTGATATAGACCCTCTTGTCCACTCGGTTGACAATGCGGTCTTTGATCTTGCCGGTCAACTGGTCGACCGGCAGCTTGTCATTTCCGAAAAAGACGCTGCCGTCGCGCATGACCGCTACCAGCAACGCGTCTTCTTTATCCGCGTCGGGCATCGACTCCGGGTTGTTTACTTTCGCCAATTCCACGCTCACGCCACGCTGCAACATGGGCGTGATCACCATAAAGATGATCAGCAAAACCAGCATCACATCCACCATGGGTGTGACATTGATATTGGAGTTGATGTTCGCTCCCTCGTTCCGTTTTGCCAATGCCATAAGCTAATGTCTCCCGCGCGCTGGATTGCGCCGCACCCGCCTTGAAATCATCCTTCGGGGGCCCAAGGCTTCTAGCGCCGGCGGATTTTCTCCGGCGCCAGAGAGCAACTCAAGTCCGCCGATCCCGACCTGGGTTACGGCTTACTAGCGTCGCACTCCCCGCCGCTTCAGGAAGTAATCAATCAGTTCGCTCGAGGAGTTATCCATCTCCACGTCGAAGGCTTCCACGCGGCCGGTCAGATAGTTGAACATCATCACGGCCGGAATGGCCACGAACAGTCCGATGGCAGTAGTCACCAGCGCTTCTGAGATACCACCCGCGACTGCCGCCAAACCAGTGGCCTTTTCGGTCTGAATACCCTTAAAGGCATTCAGAATACCGACCACCGTGCCAAACAGCCCGACGAATGGAGCCGTGGACCCGATGGTTGCCAGGCCACCCAAGCCGCGCTTCAACTCGGCGTGGACGATGGCCTCGGTGCGCTCCAGGGCGCGCTTCGAGGCTTCGATGGTTTCGCCCGGAATCTCACCGCTTTCCTGGTGAGCGCGGAACTCCATCAGTCCAGCCGTGACCACCTTGGCCAGATGGCTCTTCTTGTTGCGCTCCGCCACCTTGATGGCTTCATCAATCTTGCCGTCACGCAGCGCGCCGGCCACGGCGGGGGCAAACGCCCGCGATTGTTTGCGCGCCGCGCTGAAGGCCATGGCGCGATCAATCATCACGCCGATCGACCAGCCGGACATGATGAAAAGAATGATGACCACGACCTTCGCCAAGATACCCATCTGGTGCCATAGCGAAATCGGGTCCCAACCCACCGGCTGCTCTTGGAAAACCCAAATAGCCGCAGTGGACATATTTGTTAGGGTAAGTGCTGCTAAGGTTGCGAACATGAGTTGCTTTTTCCTCCTCAGAATTCGTCAAATTGCGGAATGGCTGTTGTCGCTACTGATCTCTAGAAATCCGATGGCAACGTTCGCCGAGCTATGGGCTTGCATTCCCCCGATCAGTCGGCAAGGCTACGTGGGTAACAGGTGAGGCCGCCTTCGATTCTGCTGGATACATACATAGGCACGTATATGTGTCCAGCACCGTTTACTCGTCCCGCTCCCGGGCCACTGACCAAAGGTGGGATGGGGAAGGCAACCGCCATGAACCCTCTCACAATTTACATCGCTTGCCTACCGAAGTTTAACCCCCGGACAGGGTAAAGTTCACCGTAATCTGTGTCTCCACTTCCACCGGCTCACCGTTCAGGATGTACGGCTTGTACCGCCACTGCTTCACAGCCTCGATGGCTGCCGGCGCCAGCATGGGGTGGCCGCTAATCAGGCGCAGGTTCTCAATCGTACCTTCCTTGCTGATCTCAGCCTGCAGCAGCACCGACCCTTGGATGCGCGCCTGCCGTGCCAGGGGAGGGTAGGTGGGCTGTATCTTGCGTATCAATAGGCCTTGGGTCACGCCCTGAGACACGCGCACGCGTTGTGGCGTGGCCACTTTGGGGACTACAGGAGCGTTACCAAGGATACCCCCGAGCACACCGCCCATCTGTCCGCCCGGAACACCACCCGGAACACCGCCCACCACGCCGCTTGCTGACATCACTGGTGGTGGCGCTTCTTCTTCCTTGATCATCTGTACTTTCTCGGGAATCTTGGTAGGCGTACGGAGCTGCCCATTGATGATATCGGTCTGGACCTGCTTGACCACCTTGACCGGCGCCGCGGCTGGTGGTGGTGGTGGCGGCGGAGGCGGTGGCGCCACCAGGAAGGTCATCAACTGCGTCTTGGGCAGGGCTTCGGTGAAGAGCAGCGGAATCAACACTAGGACTCCGCACAGCATCACCTGCAAAGCAAACGACAGGACCGTGGTCAAGCCCCGCTTCGTTCTTAGCCTGCCACCGGACTCGATAAGGCTGTCTTCAAACATAAGGTTTCTCCTACACAGACCCTACGCGCCTTTAGACACCGCCTGCGTGGTGTTTGCTCCCCAAATCCAACGCAAGCGACTCCGGGCAACCAGCCATATTCAACCTATTGTAACGAAAAGATTTACATCTATCGCATCGAAAACTCGCCCCACACGTCTACCCGTTGCTGGCCAACCCTCGGCCTTTCCCAGGCGCCGCCTTCCCTTTGGTGGCGCCCACCATCACCGGCTGTTTGCCACGGTTCGCCCGCCAATCCTGGTAGGCCACCAAAATGGGCGCCGCAATCGCAATCGACGAATAGGTCCCAATTAGAATGCCGATCACGAGCGCGAAGGAGAAGCCGTGCAACACCTCACCCCCGAACAAATACAAAGCCAATACCGTCAAAAACGTTAAACCCGCTGTCAAGATCGTCCGGCTCAAGGTCTGATTAATGCTGCGGTTGACGATGTCCGAAAGCTTCTCCCGCCGCATTAACTTTATATTCTCGCGAATGCGATCGAAGACCACGATCGTATCGTTGTTGGAATAGCCGATCAGGGTCAGGATCGCTGCAATCACGGTCAGCGAGATGTCCATGTTGGCTAAGGAAAACGCGCCCACCGTGATCAGCGTGTCGTGGAACACGGTCACTACTGCCGCCACCCCGTAGATCCACTCAAAGCGCAACCCCAAGTAGATCAGCATGCCCGCCAACGAGTATAGAACTGCCAGCTTGGCCTGCGTCTGCAATTGCTTGCCGACCTGCGGTCCCACGATCTCCACGTTCCGCACTCCAAAATCGGAAAGATAGAAGCCGTCCGACAACGCCGCGACCACCGCGGGATCGGCCGCGCCCCTCAGTTCGTCAAACGAACTCAGCACGCCGCCTCTGGTCTTGTCGCGATAGCTGACAATGGCTTGCGCCTGCGCCACATATCGCTGGTTGGCGTCCGTCCCTGCATGCAGCGGATCTTTTTCCAGCAAATAATTCGTCAATGTCAAAGAGCTGGTGTTATTCAAGTCCTGCTTACCCGGTGGAGCGTTGCTTTCCAGGGCGTTGATGATCTGAACCTTGCCCTTATCCAGCGCCTGTTCGCTGGTCTCTTTTTCTTCCAAGGCAATCAGCACTTCGTTGTTGGCCGACACTCCGTAGCGCTGGATACGCGCATTGTGCAAGCCCGCACGGTCCATCGCTGCCCGGATGGTGTTGTCATCCGGCGTATGCGAGAACTTCACGTAGACCAGCGTGCCCCCTCGGAAGTCTACGCCTAGCGGGATTCCATGCCAGAACAGCATGGAAAGCACACCCGCCACACTGAATACCAGGGAAAAGGCGAGAAAATACCACTTTTTCCCGAGAAAATCTATGTTTGGATTACGAAAAAATTCCACGCTGCTTGAAACCCCTTATCTTTACTTACTAATACCCACCACTGGCCTCGGGAAACGGCGCCTCGAACCTGCGTCCCGTCAGGCCGCTTCTTGCCCGATGGGGTGGTCGTCCTGTCCAGGCCGAACTTCGCCCGGCAGTGCTAAATACTCAACGCCTCTCCCCGCTGCTTCCGGCTCAGTATCCAGTCAAAAATCATGCGGGACACAAATACGGCCGTAAATAAGTTGGCCAGCAGACCGAAGGTGAGCGTGACCGCAAACCCGCGCACCGGGCCTGTGCCAAAGATGAACAAAATAAACGCTGAAACGATGGTCGTCACGTGCGTGTCCACAATCGTGATCCAGGCATGGCTGAACCCCTGTTCGACTGCCGAAGGCGGCGTCTTTCCATTGCGCAATTCCTCGCGGATGCGTTCAAAAATCAGCACATTGGAGTCCACGCCCATGCCAACCGTTAATATCACCCCAGCGATTCCCGGCAACGTGAGTGTGGCGCCGCTGTAACCCAAAAATCCGAGCAGGATGATCAGGTTTAGGATCAATGCCAAGTCCGCATTGATTCCGGCACCGCGATAGTAGACCAGCATGAAGATCAGCACCGCGAGCATGCCGATCACTGCGGCCTGCACGCCGGCACGGATCGAATCCGACCCCAGCGACGGTCCCACGGTGCGCTCTTCCAGGTATTTGATACCCGCCGGCAAAGCGCCCGAGTTGAGAACCATCGCCAAGTCCTTCGCCTGCTGATCAGTAAACCGGCCGGTGATGCGGCCAGAATCGCCGATCTCCGACTGAATTCGCGCCACGCTCTGCACCTTGTTGTCCAGCACCACTGCCAAGTATTCCTTGAGATGCTCACGGGTGAATACCGAAAAACGGCGCCCCCCTTCTCCGGTCAGGAGGAAATTAACTTCGGGGCGGCCATTCTCATCGCGGCCCACACTGGCTTGTCGCAGGTCGTGGCCGGCAACTGCCGTGCTGCGCGAAACAAAATAGACGGCGTCCTCGGTTCCATTGCCGCCCTGAGACTTGCCATGCATCATGACCGTATCTGGGGGCAGAACGCCTCCCTTGGCAGCGAGTGCGCTCTGTTCATCTGGATATTCCTGGCCGTCGTCCATCGCCTGCCGGATTTCCAGCATGGCCGTCGACTGCATGATCTCTTTGACGCGCGCCGGATCATCAACGCCGGGCAACTGCACCAGGATCTGGTATTGTCCCAGCCCATGCTCCTGGATCACGGGTTCGCTCACGCCCAACTGGTCGATTCGGTTGCGAATGGTTTCAATCGCCTGCGCTACAGCCTGATTCTTCAGCGCCGACAGTGCCTGCGGCTTCATCGACATCGCCCAGTTGTTCTCCGCCCCCGACGTCAGGATGTACTCGGGCAGGCGGTCATTCACGATCGAGCGCAGATCAGAACTCGAGTCCGGCGGCACACCTTTGATGGCAATCATGTCCGGATTGTTCGTGGGATCAGGCTTGCTGATTTCGGTGTAAGTGATCTTCCGGGTGCGCAACGCGTCTTTGAGCCGCTCGACGGCGCGGTCGGAGTCAGCATTAACGGCGTCATTCACCTGCACCTGAAGGATCAGGTGGGTTCCGCCCTTGAGGTCCAGTCCCAGATGAATGCGGTCCTGCAAGGATGCCAGCAGTCCCTTGCGCGACCAGTCCTTCGGGATCCCGAAGATGCCGCACAGGAAAACCAGCAATGTTCCGACGCTGAGTCCGAGTTTCCAGCCCAAATTCTTATTCATGACCTGACTGTTGATTTGCCGTTGGACTTAGATGCATTCTCCGCCCAGTGCGCTACCTGGCACTCGACACTACTTGCTCGCCATTTCCTCTCCCGTCCCAACTGACACTATCGACGCGCGGCTCACTTCGATTCGCAGATTATCCGGCGGCACCCGCAGGTGAAGGTAATCGTCCTTCAGCGCGATGATGGTTCCGCGAAGCCCGCCGCTGGTCACAACTTTGTCACCCGCTTTCAGTTCGCTCAACATCTGCTGCCACTTTTTCTGGCGGCGCTGTTGCGGCATGATCAGGAGAAAATAGAAGATGGCAAAAATGAAGATGAGCGGAGCAAATCCCAGCCAGCCCATCGGTCCGCCACTGGTTTGCAGTGCCAACAGGTATTGAACGCTCATGAAAAACCTGGAAACCCATTTTCCGCTAACCACCGGGCCCGCGCCTGCCAGCGCTCCTGGCCCCGTGCAATTTACCGCGGGAGTTCTCGTGTATTCAGGCCGGATATCCTTCAGCTTCAGGCATGAACAGGGGATGCCGAGCTAGGGTTTCAGTCGAGACCGCACACAGTAAAGAGAACAAGCCCTTACCCAAGTTTAATAGAATGACGCACCGCCCGCATGGTGTCAAGGTAGAAGCTGAGGTTGTGGACCGTATTCAAAACCTGCGCCAACACCTCGTTCGACGCATAGAGATGCCGCAGGTAGGCCCGCGAGTAGCGCGCGCACACCCGGCAGCCACAGTTGGGGTCCAGCGGCCCTGCGTCCGCCGCGTAGCGGGCCTGCTTGATGGAAATCTTTCCTTCTGATGTAAACAGCAATCCGTGCCGCGCCGCACGCGTGGGCAAGACGCAGTCCATCATGTCGATGCCCAGTTTGGCGTATTCAGTGATCTCTTCCGGTGTACCCACACCCATCAGGTAGCGCGGCTTGTCGGCCGGCAGATGTTGAACGGTGCCCTCCACAATCTCCCGCGTCAGGGCCCGCGGCTCTCCCACGCTCAACCCGCCAATGCCGTAACCGAAAAAACCGATTTCGATGGTTCGTTCGACTGATTCTTTGCGCAGCGCCGGCTCCATACCTCCTTGCACGATGCCGAACAGGGCTTGGTGTTTACCTTCCAGTGCGCTCAACTCCTTGTCATCCCGAGCGGAGCGGTTGGGCCCGCTCGCGGGCTGGACGGCGGAGTCGAGGGACCTTGAGTTTTCTTTGTCATTGTGAGCGGGATTCATCCCGCAAGGAATCTGCTCTTCCCGACGGCTGGTGGCTGACGGCTGACGGCTCCAATTTACTTGGTCCTTATGTTCCTCAAAATACCTCTTGCTGCGCTCCGCCCAGCGGAGCGTCAACGCCATGGATGCCTGCACGCGCTCGCGCTCCGTCGGATACTCTGTGCACTCGTCGAACGCCATGATGATGTCCGCGCCCAGCGCGATCTGCGCCTCTGTCGCGCTCTCGGGACTGAAGAAGTGGGAGGAACCATCCAAGTGCGAGCGAAAGGTCACACCTTCTTCCGTGACCTTCCTTAGATCGTTCAGGCTGAAGACCTGAAACCCGCCCGAGTCGGTGAGAATCGCGCGTGGCCAGGCCATGAAGCGGTGGAGCCCGCCCAGCCGCCGAATCTGCTCAACCCCCGGTCTCAGGTAGAGGTGGTATGTGTTCCCCAGCAGGATCTGCACGCCCAATTCTTCAAGCAAGTCCTGAGAAACACCCTTCACCGAAGCCAGTGTCCCTACCGGCATGAAGACAGGGGTTTCGACCTCGCCGTGAGGCGTGATCAACCGGCCGCTGCGGGCCGCGCCGGAGGTGGCCTCGATCTGAAATTGGATGGACACTTGGGGATTGTATCGAACCACGTAGGGGCGCGTGCCCACACCCGCCCGGCGGAGCGCCGTTCCGCAAAACTGGCGAGCCGGTGCTCGCCTGCTTGGATGAGGGCGCCCAGGCCTGCGTGGCCTGTGGTGGACTAAGGCAGAACTTGGATGATCTCGCCTCGGACGCCCTGGAGGCTGACGACAAGTTGCCCAACGCTCACGGGAAGGTTGAACCTCCTCGGCCCGGCGCCGCCCGGATTGAAATAGAGTACGCCGTTCTTCATTTCCTGCTTGGGCATGTGGCTGTGCCCGGACACGACGACGGCAAACCCCGCTGCTTCCGGCTTCAGGCCGAGCTCCTGCAGATTGTGCAGCACGTAGATCGAGACGCTGCCTGCCTCAAGCACATTGGTCGTCGGAATGTTCCTCGCCCAGGCGCCGCGGTCCACATTCCCGCGCACCGCAGTCACGGGCGCGATCTCGCCCAGCTTGTTCAGGATTTTCGGGTCGCCAATGTCCCCGGCATGGATGATCGAGTCCACTCCTTCCAGTGCGGCGATAGCCTCCGGCCGCAGCAGTCCATGCGTGTCAGCGATGACACCAACCCTGATCTCTCTCACAGATGCCTCTCAGCTCGTTTTTACCGTAGTCTTTCATTCAGCGGAAAGTTTGTTTCGACGCCGGCAGGCGTTAAGCTGGGCTTGTTTATGCGGTTGTCCCTGATCCAATTCCAGATCGGGAAGGCAGGCCGGATACGAGATCCTGTGAGCTACGCTCGCCCTGACGGCCGAGGGCGGCGGTTACAGGGTCGGGCTCTTCTCCGCGATCAGCTGCTTGATCTTCTCCACGAACTCCGCCGCCGGCATGTCTTCCGTCTTTTCTTTGCCGCGGGTGCGGACGTTGACCCTGCCCGCCTCGACTTCTTTGTCGCCGACCACCAGCAGAAACGGAACTTTCTGCAGCGCATGTTCGCGGATCTTGGCGTTCATCTTTTCGTTGCGAGCGTCCACTTCAACCCGCACGCCGACGGATTTGAGTTGATCCGCAACTTTGTTTGCATACTCGGCGTGGCGCTCGCTGATGGGAATCATCACGACCTGCACCGGCGCGAGCCATAGCGGGAACGCGCCCGCGTAGTGTTCGATGAGCACGCCGAAGAAGCGCTCGACCGAGCCGTAAAGGGCGCGATGCACCATCAGCGGCTGCTTGCGCGAGCCGTCTTCGGCGACGTACTCCAGCCCGAAGCGCGCGGGCAGGTTGAAGTCGAACTGCACAGTCGAAAGCTGCCAGGGCCGGCCGATCGAGTCCACGAGCTTGACGTCAATCTTGGGTCCATAGAACACAGCCTCGCCGGGCATAGTTTTGTATGACATGTTTCGGCGTTGCAGTGCCCTCTCCAGAGAACCGATGGCAAGATGCCAGTTTTCGTCGCTGCCTGCCCAGGCACGGCGATCCTTTTCGTCCCAAACCGAAAGCTCAGCATGGTAGTCGCTGAAACCAAAAGCATCGAGTACGGCCACGGCAAAATCGAGGCAGCCGTCGATTTCGCCTCCAATCTGCTCCGGTGTGCAGAAAATGTGTGCATCGTCCTGGGTGAATCCGCGCACGCGCAACAGGCCATGCATTACGCCTGAGCGCTCGTAGCGATAGACCGTTCCCAACTCTCCCAGCCGCACTGGCAGATCGCGGTACGACCTAAGCGAGTCTTTGTAAATCAGGATGTGGAAGGGGCAGTTCATGGGCTTCATACGGTACTTCGCATCGTCCATGTCCATGGGCGTAAACATGTTTTGCGCATAGAAGCCTTCGTGCCCGCTGGTCTTCCATAGATCCACCCGCGCCACGTGCGGCGTGTAGACCAGCGAGTAGCCTCGTTTCAGGTACTCATCACGCATCCAGTCTTCCATGGTCTTGCGGATGATTCCGCCCTTGGGGTGCCAGAAAATCAGCCCTGGCCCGGCCAGATCCTGGATAGAAAACAGATCAAGCTGCTTTCCCAGCACGCGGTGGTCACGCTTCTTGGCTTCTTCTTGCTTGTGCAGGAAATCGTCCAGGTCTTTTTTCGAGAAAAACGAGGTCCCGTAGATGCGCTGCAGTTGCGGGTTTTTCTCGTCCCCCAACCAGTATGCCCCCGCGATGTTGAGTAGCTTGAAAGCCTTGATCTTGCCGGTCGATGGTATATGCGGCCCGCGGCAGAAGTCGGTGAACTTTCCGGTGCGGTAGATCGAAATCTTTTCATCGGGCTTGGTGAACTGCTCGATGAAATGGCACTTCATGAAGTCGCCTTCTTTTTTGAACTCCGCCAGCCCTTGCTCACGGGGTAGAAACTCACGCGCATAGGGGATGTTCTGCTGCACAAGCTCATGCATCTTCTTTTCGATCTTTTCCAGATCCTCCGGAGTAAACGGAGTTGGGCGACAAAAGTCGTAGAAGAATCCGCTGTCGGTCGCAGGGCCGTGGCCGAGCTTGGTCTCGGGGAATAACTCCAGCACCGCCGCTGCGAGCAAGTGTGCAGACGAATGCCGGTAAACTTCCAGTGCTTCAGGATCGCGATCGGTAAGGATGCGAAGATCGGTGTCTTTTTCCAGCGGC
>WNFH01001689.1_pt1 | contig 23099 bp, 20 predicted proteins | sample 5400411 | NCBI WGS metagenome assembly WNFH01 (sample SAMN13153347, study PRJNA577476) | soil metagenome | isolation source: 200 cm saprolite under Douglas fir tree site 2 hole 3 | place: USA:California | collected 2015-04-18 | reverse complement strand
CCCTGGGTGAGGGTCCGGCCCCAGTGGTGCCGGTAGACGTCTCCGACCTGGAAGTCCTCGTAGTAGCGCCCGCGCTGGAACGTCCGCCGCGGGCCCTTCGCATCGGAGGTCACTTCGGGCATGACTACCGGGTTAGGGCTCTGGACGCAGAACGTCAAGCGGTGCGCGGCCGCGGAGCGTCGGACAGGAGACGCGTGCGCTGCCGGACGCCGGCCGCGGCGCTGAAAAATGGACGGGGGATCGCCCGGGGCGCATGGTCCGCGCGAGAAAGGCCCATGGACTTTTCCGAAGAGTCTGGAGCGCAGCGCCGCCGCCACCGGCGAAGCCGGGTGCAGCTCGCCGCGCGCATCAAGTTCGAGCGGACCGAGGTGGCGGCCGTCGCGGAGAACATCTCGCCGGGCGGCGCTTTCCTCCGCGTGGCGCTGCCCGACGGAGCCGAGTGGCTGGTGGCCGAGATCGACCTCCCCGAGGGCAAGACGGTCTCGGTGAAGGCGCACGTCCGCTGGCGCCGCCAGAGCCCCCCCGGAGTCGGCGTCGAGTTCCACTCCTTCCTGGAGCGGTGGGGTTAGAGCTCGAGCGCCATCTGCGCCGGCTGGGCACCGTCGATCGCGCTCTCGGCGGCGATGGTGGCGCAGCGGACCTTCTCGGGAGGCGTGCGCACGTCCCAGACCAGGCCGAGCGCCTGGAAGAGGCGGATCAGGTAGTAGCTGGGGTCGAATTCCCACCAGAAGAAGCCCTGGTTCGCCGAGCTCATGTAGTGGTGGTGGTTGTTGTGCCAGCCCTCGCCCATGGTGAGGAGCGCGAGCACGGCGTTGTTGCGGCTGGTGTCGGTGGTCGCGTAGCGGCGCGAGCCCCAGACGTGGTTGAGCGAGTTCACCACGAAGGTGCCGTGCCAGAGCAGCACGGTGGAGACGAAGAAGCCCCACACCAGCCACGACCAGCCGCCCAGGAGGAACAGCCCCGTCCCGAGCAGCACCGGGGGGACCAGGTGGAACCGGTTCAGGAACCGCAGCTCGGGATACGAGGACAGGTCCTGGATCCTACCGGTCGCCGCGTAGCGCTGGCAGAGGATCCAACCCACGTGGCTCCACCAGAAGCCGCGCTGCGGGCTGTGCACGTCCTCCGGCTGGTCCGAGTACTTGTGGTGGTTCCGGTGGTGCGCGGCCCACCAGAGCATGCCCTTCTGCGCGCTGGTCTGGGCCCAGAAGGCGAGCACGAACTGGAAGACGCGGCTGGTCTTGAACCCGCGGTGCGAGGCGTAGCGGTGATAGCCGATGGTCGTCCCCGCCATGCGCGCGTAGTAGAGCAGCACCGCGAGCCCGACCAGCTTCCAGGAGAACGGGAGGAAGAAGGGCGCGACGATCGCCACCGCGTGGACGGCGAAGAAGGGGATCGAGTTCCACAGGTCCAGCTTCTCGTCCTCGCCTCTCGCGAGGGCGCTCGCTTCCGTCATCTCGGGGATCTCCGGGGTGGGCCGCAAGGCGGCGGCGTCCCGGAGAGGAATAAGCAGGGCGTGTCACCATGCGGTCATGATCTTCAATTTTCTCAGCCGCCGCCTCCAGGGCGGCGCTGCGCTCTTGGAGAGCGGCTCTCGGATGTTCGACCACTACCAAGGACGCCCCGATCGGCGACAATTCCGCGCATGATCTCCCTGCGCGCGGTCTTCCCCACCCTGCTCTTCGCAGCGGCCTGTTCGACCACTGCGCCGCGGCTCGAGCAGCCGGGCCGCGCCCACGAGAAGCGCGCCGGGCTGCGGCGCCTCGCGATCGTCGGGATCAACGACGTGCACGGCGCGCTCCTCGCCGCGCCGGGTCCGCGCTCGCTGGCCGCCTGGACGAGCGACCCTCTGGGGGGCGCCGAGTGGCTGGGCGGCTGGATGGACGCCATCCGCCGGGACGCGCGCGACCGCGGGGGCGAGGCGCTGCTCATCGACGCGGGCGACGAGCTCCAGGGCACGCTCATCTCCAACCAGTTCCAGGGCCGGTCGGTGGTGGACGCGTTCAACGCGCTGGGAGTCGCGGCCGCCGCCGTCGGGAACCACGAGTTCGACTTCGGCCTGCCGGTGCTGCTCGAGCGCATGCAGCAGGCGCGCTACCCCATGCTCGCCGCGAACGTCTTCGAGAAGGGGACGCGAAATCGGCCCGCCTGGGCGAAGCCCTCGGCGCTCCTGGACGTGCGCGGCCTCAAGGTGGGCGTGGTGGGCCTCACCACGGTCGACACGCCCACGGTCACCAACCCGCTGAACGTCGCCGGCCTGGATTTCGCGCCGGGCGGCCCGGTGGCGGCGCAAGAGGCCGACGCGCTGCGCGCCCGGGGCGCCACCGTGGTGATCGTGACCGCGCACGCGGGGCCCTTCCCGCCCTCGGGCGAGATCCAGCGCATCGCCGAGTCGGTCGCCGGGAAGGTGGACGCGATCGTCAGCGGGCACCACCACACCACGATCGGCCCGCCGCCGCTGGTGGTGGCCGGCATCCCCATCGTCCAGGCCGGGACCAAGCTGCAGTACTTCTCGGTCATCGAGCTGATCCTGGACGAAGCGGGCCGGGTGAGCGGGTTCGCCGTGAACGACGGCACGTTCCCCAGGCCGGGAGGGCCGCAGCCGATCTTCCACACGGTCCAGGGACGGCCGCCCGAATGGCGCGGCAAGGAGGTGGTTCCAGACGCGAAGGTGGCGGCGCTCCTTTCGCGATACGACGAGCAGGTGCGGAGGCTGCGCGAGACCCGCATCGGGTCGAGCGAGGTGGACCTGCGCAAGGGGAGGGACGGCTCTCTGGGGAACCTGGTGGCCGACGCGCTGCGCTCGGGCGCGGGCGGCGGGCTCCGGGCCGAGTTCGCCCTGCAGAACTCCGGCGGGCTGCGGGTCCCGGAAGTGCCCGCAGGACCCATCACCTTTGGCCAGATCTTCGACCTGTACCCCTTCGACAACCTCCAGGTCGTGGTCCAGGTGCCCGCGGAGGCGATCCGGGACGCGCTGGAGACGGTGCTGCGCGCAGGCAAGCTGCCCCTGCAAGTGTCGGGGCTGCGCTACACGATCGACTGGGACCGCTTCGCGCAGCTCGGCGCCGACCGCCGCGCGTGGCCTTCGGGGGCGCTCGTGACCGAGGTGACCGACGACGCGGGCAAGACGCTGTGCCGGACGCGGAGCTGCTCGCCTTCGGCCTGCGATGCTTCCTGCGCGCAGGGGAACTTCGCGGTCTCGGTATCCGACTTCCTCGCCAACGGCGGCGACGGGCTCTCCATGCTGAAGGACGCGCCCCGGCAGACGGGTTCGGTGCTCACGCGCGACATGGTGATGAGCTACGTCAAGCTGCACGACCCGATCACCGCCGCGCTCGTCGACAGCGGGCGCCCGCGCGTCCGGGTGAACGGCACGCCGCTGCGCGCGCAGGCCGAGTGAATGGTCGCGGGCGCGCTCACCGACGCGCTGCGGGACCTGTGGGGGCCTGGGCTCGTGTTCCTGGCGCTCTGCGGCTGGCTCGTCCGGCGGGCGTTTCGCGCGGCGCGCAACGAGAGCATCCTCGAGGAACAGCGCTTGCGGGACGCGTTCGGCCAGGTCGGCATGGGCGACGACACGACGTCGACCTCGACCTCGACCTCGACCCCGACCCCGACCTCGACCTCGGCCCCGACCTCGACCACGACCCCAGCCCCGCCCTCTCCCGTGCGCGTCCCTCCGCAGCTGTTCCGGGCCGACGTGCGCGGCGCCCTGCAAGAGCACCTCGACGTCGTCGCGCGCCTCCAGGCGGAACGGGAGGCGGCGACGGGCGGAACGCGCCCCGACGTGCTGTGGGTGCGGTCCAACCCCACGCACGTGGCGTGGGCGGAACTGCGTCCCGGCAACCGCGAGGTGATCTGCGTGGCGCAGATCGACGATGGCGCCGTCGTGGCGCGGTGGCAATTCGGGTAGCGGAAGGGGGCCGCCGGCGGGGGGAGAGGTCCGGTCCGCGGCCCTGTACAGCTGGTACATGTCAGTTCTGGGGGTATCCCTCCCTGGCTCTGCCGTGTCGCCTCAGCACCCTGGCAGCCGGTACTCCCGGTACTTCTCCCGGAGCGCCGACTTGAGGAACTTGCCCGTCGAGGTGCGCGGGATGGCGTCGATGAACTCGAACGCGTCCGGCACCCAGTACGAGTGCACGCGGCCGGCGAGGAACCCGCGCAGCTCGTCGGCGCTCGCGCGCGCGCCGTCGCGCAGCACGACCACCGCGAGAGGCCGTTCGACCCACTTGGGATGCGGCACCGCGACGACCGCCGCCTCCTTCACGGCGGGGTGGCCCATCAGGGCGTTCTCCACCGCCACCGAGCTGATCCACTCGCCGCCCGACTTGATCAGGTCCTTGGTGCGGTCGGTCAGGTTCAGGTACCCGTGCGGGTCGATGGTGACCACGTCGCCGGTCTTGAACCAGCCGTCCTTCGTCCAGCGGTCCTCCGACCCCTCCATGTCCGTATACGACGAGGCGACCCAGGGACCCCGCACCTGGAGCTCGCCCTGGGTCTGGCCGTCCCACGGCACCTCGCGGCCGCTCTCGTCCACGCCGCGCACCTGCACCAGCCCGGCAGGGAGGCCCTGCTTGGCGCGGACGCGGACCTGCTCGTCATAGGGCAGGTCGAGCATGCCCGCCTTGAGCCACGAGCAGGAGCCCAGGGGAGACATCTCCGTCATGCCCCAGGCGTGGACGAGCCGCAGCCCGTGCTTGTCGAACCCGCGGATGAGGGCCTCGGGCGCGGCGGAGCCGCCCACGATCATCCGCAGCCCCGGCTGCAGCTTCCAGCGGCCCGGCTCTTTCTCCAGCGCGTCGAGGATGCCCATCCAGATGGTGGGGACGCCGGCCGCCACGGTGACGCGCTCGCGCTCGAGCAGGTCGAGCAGGCTCTGCGCGTCGAGGTGCGGGCCGGGGAAGACCAGCTTCGCGCCGGTCAGCGCGCAGCCGTAAGGCAGGCCCCAGGCGTTGACGTGGAACATGGGGACGACCGGCAGCAGCGTGTCCGAGTTGCGCAGCGAGAGCCCATCCGTGAAGGGCACGAACATCGTGTGCAGCACGGTGGACCTGTGCGTGTACACGACGCCCTTCGGCCTGCCGGTGGTGCCCGAGGTGTAGCAGAGGCCGCACGGATCCTGCTCGGAGAGCTCGGGCGGATCGAACCGGCCGCCGGCCGAGCTGACGAACGTCTCGTAGTCGATGCACCCGGCGGGCGCCTCGCGCGGCGTGTGGCGGACCACGATGATCTTCTCGAACGGCGCCCGGGCGCGGAACTTGTCGAGCAGCGGGAGGAGCACGTCGTCCACGACGAGGAAGCGGTCTTCCGCATGCGTCGCGATGTACGACAGGTCGTCGGGGGAGAGCCGCAGGTTGAGCGTGTGCACCACGCCTCCCGCGAGCGGCGCGCCGAAGTACGTCTCCAGGTGCGGCGCGTGGTTCCACATCAGCGTCGCGACGCGATCGCCCTTCCGCATCCCCGCGTTCAGGAGCGCGCCGGCCAGGGCGCGCGCGCGCCCGATGACGGAGCCCCAGGTGGTCCGGTGCAGCGCGCGGTCCGGCTGGCGCGAAACCACCTCGACGTCCGGGAAGTAGCGGGCTGCCCGGTCCGCGAGGAGCGAAACGGTCAAGGGAACGTCCATCATTGTGCCGCGCATCCGCACCCCCGGTCGAAGGCCGGACCAGTGTACTTCCAGGTGCGTGCGCGATCGAGCCGCCTTCAGGCCGGGTCGGGCGGAAGGACCGGCGCGGGCGTCCCCACCAGGGGCCGCAGCAGGAAGGTGCGCCCGAAGTACCGCGGCCACGAGCGCTCGAGGAGCGACGGGTGGATGCGGGCCGCGTATTGCGCATGGAGCTGGGGCAGCTCCGACCAGTGCACGCCGGGCTTCAGGTGGTGGACCGTGTGGTAGCCGTTGTTGAAGAGCAGCCCGTTGAGCACCGGGCCGACGAAATTGCGCGAGTGGTTCCACTCGCTGTCCGCGTCGGTCTCGACGTGCTGCTGGTAGTTCACGCACTGGATGGCGAACAGGGCGACCTGCTGCGGGATGACGAAGAAGAGCAGCGCCTTGCGCCAGTCGAGGGCGAAGAGCAGCGCCATGGTCCCGAAGAAAACCACGTACTCGGACGCAGCCGCGCGGAAGGCCGGCCGGTCGCGCTTCCACAGGTCCTTCAGGAAAGCGTTGATGTCCCGCGTCTGCGCCAGGTTGGTGAGCGTCGGATAGACGAGCAGCGCCGCCAGGTGGTTGCCGGAGAACCACTTGGGTGAGCGCGAGCTGTCGCCGGGCCCGTTGTTCAGCTTGTGGTGGACCTGGTTGTGGGTCGGCACCCAGGCGACGGCGGGATGGCCGTAGAACAAGGCGATGACGTAGCTTGTCAGCAAATTCAGCCACTTGGACCGCCAGACGCCCAGGTGGTTGTGGTTGTGGCTGATCACCGCCGTGGTGAAGAACATGAACAGCGTCACGGGGTAGAGGACGGGGTGCACGCGCCCGAGCTGCCAGTTCGCAACGGACAAGAGCGCCGTCACCGCGAGGTACCCCAGCGTCCGCCAGTCGGCGGCATAGCGAAGCATCGGCACCTCCAGTCCTGGTGAGGAAACGGAGGCACCCTAGTTCAGGGCGTGTCACGGAATTGTCAGCGATCCGACCCGGCCGTCCGGCGGACGGGTCGGGGCCGGTTTGGCTTGGACTTCCGGCCCCGTCTGGGTTACACGACCCCTGCCGCTGCAGCGACAGCGGTCTCGCGGCAGCCGCCGCGAGCACATGAAAGAAGTGCATCGAATGGCAACCGGTACCGTGAAGTGGTTCAACGACGCGAAGGGATTCGGGTTCATCGTGCAGGACAACGGCGGACCCGACGTCTTCTGCCATCACACTGCCATCGTGGCGGACGGCTTCCGCAGCCTGGCCGAAGGACAGAAGGTGGAGTTCGAGACCAAGAAGGGGCCCAAGGGCCTGCAAGCGGCCAACGTCAAGCCAATCGCCTGACCGCCGCGCAGTGGCAGTAGGATGGAGCCCGGCCTGACCTAGAGGCCGGGCTTCGTTCGTCCGGGAGGCGAGGACTCGTGCAGACGCGCTCGAACAAGCGACAGAAAGAGCTGGCGCGCAAGGAGAAGCAACGCGCCAAGCAGGAGCGCCGCGAGGAGCGCAAGCGCGAGCGGGAGACCCGCGCGCCGCGCCCCGAAGGCGAGGAAGACCCTGACCTCGCGGGAATCGTCCCGGGCCCGCAACCGCGGCCGGAGGACGAGGAACCGCAGGAGGCTTAGCCGCCGGACTCGGCGGCCAGGGCCGCTTCCGTCGCCCGCAGCAGGGGCTCCGCCGCGACCGGCACGCCCGTCGCGTGCTGCATCCAGAGATCCGGAGTGACCCGCCCGTAGGAGGCCGCGCGCTCGAACTCCGCGCCGAAGCGGGGCCCGTGCAGCTTTTCCTCCAGCTGGAACGCGATCAGATGACCCATCGGATAATCCGGCAGGTAGAGGAACGCGCTGACCATGTGCGAGTAGATGGCGAGGAGCGGCGAGCCCTTCCCCCCCAGCACGGGCGCGTAGTAGCGGTCCCAAAGGTCGCGCGCGATCCCGAGGGTCGCCTCGCGAAGCTGCTCGGGCCCGGCGTCCGGGTGCGCGTACATCCAGCGCCACACCGCCATGTCGACCAGCGCCACGCCGCTGATCTCCCACGTCGCCCAGAAATCGTTGAGCACGCGCAGCCGCTCGCTCCGCTCATCGGGCTTCGAGAGTCCCAAGAGCTCCAGGTCGCGGTTCTGGAAGGTGAACGCCAGCGCCTCGGTGAAGGCGGTGTTGGGGACTCCCGAGAGGAGCGTGTGGTCCACCTCGTACAACGAGCAGATCTGCTCGACGTTGTGCCCCATCTCGTGGACCGCGATGTTGTAGCCCTTGTAGTCCATCCCGTCCGGGTTCACCCGGGTGCGCAGGTGCGGGTCGTCCCCGCGCCGCGCCGAGGGCATGGCGTGGCCCGCGCCGCGCGCCGGGTCGACCACGATGTGCGAATCGAAGAACCGCGCCCGCTCGGGAGAGAAGTTCAGCGCCTCGAGCAGCCGCGGGATGTCCTTCTTGTAGGCGGCGGCGGTCGGGTACTTCGCGCGAGTGAGCCGCGACAGCTCGGCCTCGGGGTACTTCGCGCGAGGGAGGAAGCCGCTGTACCAGACGTCGTGCGGCTCGAGCGGGCGGCCCAACCGCTTGCGGATCAGCGCGGCCACCCGCGGCGCCAGCGGCGAGCCGGCGATGCTCTCCAGCAGCTGCTTCACCCGAGCTTCCGGGATCTCCCGATCGAACTGGAACCGGCGGTCGATCTCGGTGGGCGCGAGCGGCGAGTCCGCGTCGGTTCGCCGCGCGGCGCGGAAGTCCTCGAGGATGACCGCGTAGCGCTTGTCCTCCTCGCGATCCGGGGCCGCCACTGCCTGCGCGGGCCGCTTTCCCTGCCGGCTCATCTGCTCCGTCTCGATCTCCTCCGCCGGCGCGGCCGTCACCCGGCCCGTGTCCGGGTACCAGTCGAGACGCGGATCGTCGATCACCGAGCGCGGGATGGTCTGCACGACGATCTGCTCCATCACCGTGCGGATGAGCCGCTGGCGCTCGAGCGCCAGCGCCTTGTCCGGCTCGCCATACTCCGCCTTGATCTGGTCGCGCAGGTTCCAGTGGCTGATCAGCCGCACTCCCTTGGGGAACAGCCGCGTGCCGCCGCGCGTGAGCACGTGGTGCATCCACAGGTTGTACCCGGCGATGTACGCCTCGGCGGCGGCCGACGCCCTGGCGCGCGCCTGCAGCGCCTCGCCGCTGGGACGCAGCGCGAAGCGCCGCGTGAGGCGCACCGCGGCCCACTCCTCGCGCGACCACTTCCCGGCCTGCGCGAGCATCTCGTCCAGCGTGGGCAAGGGGAAGTTCAGCAGGGCGACGAAGGCCAGCTTGGACTGGAAGAGGTCCTCGGAGGAGTGGGCCGACAGATCGAGCCCCGCGAACTGCTCGTCGATGGGCAGCTCGGGTCCCAGCTCCAGTTCGCTCCAGCGGCGCAGCTCGCGCCCGATGTCGAGGAAGTAGCCGTCGACCTGTTCCAGCGCGTACTCGAACCTGCCGAGCAGCGCGGACAGCTTGCGCGGATCGGACTCGAACCACTGCTCCACGAACGCGCGGCGCGCGCGGTCGTCGCCGTCCTGCGGCCGCCACATCGCCGCGACTTGCTTCAGCCCCCGCTCGATCCGCGTGCGCTGCGCCTCCCCGTGCTTCGCGACCAGGAGGTCCCGGAGCTCGCGGTCGCTGGAGCTCTGCGGCCAGCCGGGCAACGTGCGCGACCCGAGCTGGCGGTCGCTGGGCGTCACCGCGCCTTCGCGCGCGTCGAGAGGCTCGGTGGCATTGGGCGGTTTCATCGAGGCACAGGCGGCCAGCAGCACGGCGGGCAGTGTTCTTCGCATGGGGGCGGGTTTGTAGCACGCAATCGCCGCGACCCAACCAGGCTCGACCTCGCCCGCCGGATGGTTACGCTACGCGCCATGAAGCGCCTCGCCCTCCTCTGCGCCGTGGCGGGCAAGCAGCTGGTCGCCGGCAAGCCGGCCACCCACCTTTTCCTCGGAGCTTCGATCGATGCATGACACCACTCCTCCTTCCTTCTTCCCGCGCCTGTGGCTCGCGGTCGTCTGCTTCTTCCGCGCGATCTTCGACCCCCGCTTCGCGGCTCGCGTCGCGGCCGTGCGCCAGGAGCTCGACGCCGCTCGGCAGCGGCCCGCGCTCGCCGGCGCCCGCCCGGACGGCACGCTGCACCTGATCGCCCTGCTGCAGCGCGAAGGCCGGCTGCTCGACTTCTGCGAGGAGGACGTCGCGACGTACAGCGACGCCGAGGTGGGCGCCGCCGCCCGGACCGTGCACGCCGGCTGCCGGAAGGTGCTGCGGAGCGCGCTCGCCCTGGAGCCGGTCCGCGCCGAGGCCGAGGGCGCGCAGGTGCAGGTGCCGCCGGGCTTCGATCCCGGCGCGGTCCGCCTCACCGGGAACGTGGTCGGCAACCCGCCGTTCACCGGCACGCTGCGCCACCACGGCTGGAAGGCGCGCGAGGTGCGCCTGCCGCCCGCGCCCGCCGGGCAGGATGCGACGATGCTCGCGCCCGCCGAGGTGGAGCTGCCGTGACGCCGCGGTACTCGGTGGGCATCGACCTGGGGACCACCAACAGCGCGCTGGCCGAGGTGGATCTCGCCATCGAGCCGGCCGGCCCCGGAGAGCCGCTCCCCGGCGCGCTCGCGCTGGAGGTGCCGCAGATCGCCGCCCCGGGCGAGGTCGTGCCGCGCCCGCTCCTGCCCTCCTTCGTCTACCTGCCCTCTCCGGTCGAAGCGCCGAAAGGCGCGTTCGACGTCCCGTGGGGCGATTCGGCCGATTCCGTGGTCGGCCAGTTCGCGCGCGACCGCGGCGCCCTGGTCCCGGGACGGCTGATCTCCTCGGCGAAGAGCTGGCTGTCGCACCCGGGCGTCGATCGGCGCGGGCAGCTCCTTCCCCCCGGCGCCGACCCGGAGGTGCCGCGGCTCTCTCCGGTCGAGGCGAGCGCGCGCATCCTGCGGCACCTGCGCGCCGCCTGGGACGCGCTGCACGAGCCCGAAGGGCTGAGGCTGGCCGACCAGGCCGTGACGCTCACCGTGCCCGCCTCGTTCGACGCGGTCGCGCGCGAGCTGACGGTGCAGGCCGCCGCCCAGGCCGGGCTGCCGCAGCTCACGCTGCTCGAGGAGCCGCAGGCCGCGCTGTACGCGTGGGTGCAGGCCGCGGGCGACTCCTGGCGCAAGTTCGTGCGCCCGGGCGACGTGATCCTGGTGGTGGACGTGGGCGGCGGCACCAGCGACTTCAGCCTCATCGCGGTGGGCGAGGAGGACGGCCGGCTGGCCCTCTCGCGGCTGGCGGTGGGCGACCACATCCTGCTCGGCGGCGACAACGTCGACCTCGCGCTCGCGCACCTCGTCCAGGAGAGGCTGCGCGGCGAGGGGCGCAAGCTGGACGCGTGGCAGTTCGCCGCGCTCACCCACGCCTGCCGGCAGGCGAAAGAGCACCCCGAGCTGCAGAGCAAGGGCGTGGTGCCGCTCGCCATCCCGGGTCGCGGCAGCGGGCTGGTGGGCGGAACCATCCGCACCGAGCTGTCGTGGCGCGAGCTGCGCAACGTGGTGGAAGGGTTCTTCCCCGAGACGCAGGTCGACGCGGCCCCCGCCGCCCAGCGCCGCATCGGGCTCACCAGCCTCGGGCTTCCCTACGCGCAGGACCCCGCGGTGACGCGCCACCTGGCCGCCTTCCTGCGGCGCGCCGGCGGCGCTCCCAAGCGGCCCGGCGCCACGTTCGTCCACCCGACCGCCATCCTCTTCAACGGCGGCGTGTTCAAGGACGAGGGGCTCCGGGAGCGCGTCGCCTCCCAGGTCGATCGATGGGTGACGGCCGAGGGCGGCGCGAAACTCAAGCGGCTCGCCTCCGGGAGCCTCGACCTGGCCGTTGCGGAAGGCGCCGCGTACAGCGGCCTGGCGCGGCGCGGCCGCGGCATCCGCATCCGGGGCGGCACCGCGCGCGCGTACTACGTCGGCGTCGAGTCCGCCGCTCCCGCGGTCCCCGGCTACGCGCCGCCGCTCCGCGCGGTGTGCCTGGCGCCCTTCGGGATGGAGGAAGGCAGCGCCGTGGAGGTCCCGGCGCTGGAAGTCGGGGCGGTGGTGGGAGAGCGCACCTCGTTCCGTTTCTTCGCCTCCTCCTCGCGGCGCGACGACCAGCCCGGCACGGTGGTCGACGATCTGGACGAGCTCGTGGAGCTGCCCGCGATCGAAGCGGAGCTGCCGGCCCGCGAGGGATCGGCCGGCGAGGTGCTGCCGGTCGGGCTGCGGGCCTCCGCGACCGAGGTGGGCACCCTGGAGCTGACGCTCCTGGCGCGCGACCCCGCCCACGCGGGCGGCGCCTGGAAGCTGGAGTTCTCGGTGCGCGGCGAGGACGAGCCGGGCGCCGCGGCGGGCGGCTGATGGCGCTGCGCTACTGCGTCGGCATCGACCTGGGCACCTCCAACTCGGCGCTCGGGTACGCGGACCTCGAGGCGCGGGATCCGGGCGCGTCGGTGAGCGTCTTCGAGGTCCCCCAGTTGGTCGGCCCTGGAGACGTTGCCCCGCGCCCGCTCTTGCCGTCGCACCTGTACGTGCCCGGGCCGCACGAGCTGCCCGACGGAGCGCTCGCGCTCCCCTGGGACCCGGCGCATCCGGGCCCGGCGGTGGGCGGGTTCGCCCGGGACCAGGGCGCGCGCGTGCCCGGCCGTCACGTGGCCTCGGCGAAGAGCTGGCTCTGCCATCCGGCCGTGGACCGGACGGCCGCGATCCTTCCCTGGGGCGCGCCTCCCGAGGTCCCGCGCCTCTCGCCGGTCGCGGCCAGCGCCCGGATCCTCCAGCACCTGAAGGGCGCGTGGGACGCGGCGCATCCGCGCAACCCGCTGGCGGAGCAGGACGTGGTGGTCACCGTGCCCGCCTCGTTCGACGAAGGCGCGCGCGCCCTCACCCTGCGGGCGGCCGCGGAAGCCGGGTTGCCGCGGCTCGCGCTGCTCGAGGAGCCGCAAGCCGCCTTCTACGACTTCACGCGCGTGCATCGGGGGACGCTCGGGCAGGAGCTGTCCGGGGTCCGGCTGGTCCTGGTCTGCGACATCGGCGGCGGCACCACCGACTTCACGCTCATCGCTGTGGACGCGCCGGGGGAGGAGCCCGTCCTGCGCCGGCTCGCGGTCGGCGACCACCTGCTCCTGGGCGGCGACAACATGGACATCGCGCTCGCCCGGCGCGCCGAGGCGGAGCTGGGCGTGAAGCTCGCGGCCGGACAGTGGGGCGCGCTGGTGCAGGCCTGCCGCGCGGCCAAGGAGCGGCTGCTCGCGCCCGAGGCGCCGCCGCAGGTGGCCGTGACGGTCCCCGGGCAGGGCTCCCGGCTGGTCGGCGGGGCGCTCACCGCGCAGCTCTCGCGCGAGGCCGCCCGGGAGCAGGTCCTGGAGGGCTTCTTCCCGCGCGTCCCTCGGGCCGGGCTGCCGTCGCGCGGCGCCCGGGCGGCGGGGCTCGCGGAGCTGGGTCTTCCGTACGCGTCGGATCCGGCCATCACCCGCCACGCCGCCGGGTTCCTGCACCGCCACCAGCGCACCGTCTCCGAGGCGCTCGGTCCCGGGGCCTGCATCGACGCGGTGCTCTACAACGGGGGCGCGCTGCGGTCCGAGCTGCTCGCGCGTCGCCTCGACGAGGTGCTGCAGGGCTGGCAGGGAACGGAGCTGCGGCGCCTGCGCAACGAAGCGCCCGATCTCGCCGTGGCGCGCGGCGCCGCCACCTACGCCCTGGTGCGGCGTGGGCTCGGCCTGCGCATCGGCGGGGGCAGCCCGCGCACGTACTACGTCGGCGTCGCCTCGGGCGATCGCACGGATGCGCTCTGCGTCGTCCCCCGCGGCGCGCCCGAGGGAATCGAGCAGGAGGTGCAAGGCCGCAGCTTCGGCCTGGCCCTGGGGCGGCCGGTGCGCTTCCGGCTCTTCGCCGCCAGCGGCTACCGCCCGGAAAAGCCGGGCGACCTGGTGCCGCTCGACGACGAGCTGGCCGAGCTGCCGCCGCTGCAGTCCGTCGTGCAGGGCGAAGGCGTGGCGCAGGTCCGGCTGCGCTCGGCGCTGACCGAGATCGGCACGCTCGAGCTGTCCTGCGTCGCCGAGGCAGGAGCGCGCTGGAAGCTCGAGTTCCAGCTGCGGCAGGCCCCCGACGACGAGAGCTCTGGCGCCGTCTCCGCGCTGCCTCGCGGCATCGAGCCAGCCCGGGAAGCCGTGCAGCTCGTCTACGGCAAGAAGCCGCAGCCCGTGGCCGGGCGCGAGGTGAAGGACCTCTGGCGAAATCTCGAACGATCACTGGGCGACCGAACGGGATGGACGCTGGCGGTGAACCGCGACCTGTGGGGCGTCCTGTGGGCCGGCGCGCAGAAGCGCCGGCGCAGCCCCGATCACGAGCGGCTCTTCCTGCAGCTGTGCGGGTTCGCTTTGCGGCCCGGGTTCGGCGCGCCGCTCGACGCCTGGCGGTGCGAGCAGACCTTCACGCTCTTCTCGCAGGGAGTCACGCACCACAAGGAAGCGGCGGTGTGGGCGGCGTGGTGGATCCTCTGGCGCCGCATCGCCGCGGGCTTGAGCGAGGCGGAGCACGCGGCGATCTTCGCCGCCATCGAGCCCCACCTGCGCCCCGCGCCGAAGGGCCGAGTCGCCAATCCCGGCAAGAAGGCGCCGGGGCTGGCCGTGGACGAGATGGTCCGCCTGCTCGGCGCGCTGGAGCGGCTGGCGCCGGCGGCGAAGGTGGAAGCGGGGTCGTGGCTGGTCGAGCGGCTGCGCGCCGGGGCCGCCCCGGGAGTCGCCTGGGCGCTCGGCCGCCTCGGCGCGCGCGTGCCGCTCGCGGGGGCAGCGCACCAGGCGGTGCCGCCCGAGATGGCCGCGGAATGGCTGCAGCTCTTGCTCGGGCTCGATCTGCGGACCCACGCCGAGGCGCCGTTCGCCATCGCCCAGCTGGCGCGCCTGTCTGGAGATCGGGCCCGCGATCTCGACCAGGACCTCCGGGCCCGGGCCTCTGCGGCGCTGGAGGAGGCGCGGGCGCCCGCGGAGTGGGCGCGGGGCATCCGCGAAGTCCGCGCGCTGGGCGAGAAGGACGAGCAGCGCGTGTTCGGGGAGGCGCTGCCGCTGGGGCTGCACCTGGCATAGGTCGACCGCGACCCCGACCTCGACCCCGACCGCCCGGGAATGCGGCGGAAGTACTTCACCGAATCCAACAACTCGCTTTCCGCGACGGTCGGGGCGCCGCGGATAGCGTCTAGCGCGCCATTTGCAGGCGCAACGGCCACCACGCCGGTGGCGGCCAGCCGCTTCATCCCATCTATCGCCGGCGCGGAAGCAAGGGGGTCGAGCATGATTCGAATATCTGACGCGGCCAGCAGAGGAGCTGGCCAATCTGCATCGGAGCCGGCGGTGCAGGAGAAGTACGAGGGTTGCGTCCAGCGGATGAAGGGAGGCGACCGCGAAGCGGCGCTGCAGTGCTTCACGGAAGTGGTCAAGGCTAGTCCCCCGGAAACGAAGTTCCTAGAAAAAGCGCAGCGGGTGTGATCTAAGCTGGCCATGGGAAAGCCGGGACGGCCCGTGGCGGAACTGAAGCTGTCGGCAGACGAGCCTTGAACTTGCCCGACTTACGAGGAGGGCGAGCGTCAATCGCAGCCTGGCGTTTCGCGCGCGGCTCATCATCGCCTGCGGTTCGGGAATGACGAACACTGCGGTGGCGCACCGTTATCGAACGACGATTCAGACCGTGGGGAAATGGAGAAAGCGGTTCGTCGAAGAGCGGTTCGACGGTCTCTACGACGAACCCCGAGTCGGAGCGCCGCGGACGATCGGCGACGACGCGGTCGAGGCGGTCTTGGTGAAGACCCTCGAGGAGAAACCGAAGGGGAAAACCCACTGGAGCACGCGGAGTATGGCCGCGCACGTCGGCATGAGCCACGCGACGATCGGCCGGATGTGGCGGACGTTCGGCCTCAAGCCGCACATCACCCGGTCCTTCAAGATCTCGGAGGACCCGCAATTCATCGCCAAGGTGCGTGACGTGGTCGGGCTCTACATGAATCCGCCCGACCACGCGGTGGTGTTCTCCTTCGACGAGAAATCGCAGATCCAGGCGCTGGAGCGCGCACAGCCGATCCTGCCGATGGACCTCGGGCAGCCGGAACGACGCACTCACAATTACGTCCGACACGGCACGCTCGATCTCTTCGCTGCTCTCAACGTCGCGACCGGCGAAATCATCGCGGCCTGCAAGAAGCAGCACCGCGCGAAGGACTTCGTCGGCTTTCTCGCCGCGATTGACCAGAGTGTTGAACCGAGTCTCGCGGTCCGTGGTGCTCGACAACCTATCGGCGCACAAGGCGCCGGCCGTGCACTGGTGGCTGCTGCGCCATCCGCGCTTCGTTCTTCATTTCACGCCGACGTACTCGTCGTGGCTCAACCTCGTGGAACGTTTCTTCGGCCTCCTCACGCAGCAGGCGCTGCAGCGCGGATCGCATACCTCCCTGCCGCAGCTCCGGCAGGCAATCATCGAGTACGTCGAAGTGCACAACGAGATCGGCAAGCCCTTCAAGTGGTCCAAGACTGCCGACGAGATCCTCGCCAAGGTGCAGCGCTTCGGCCAGCGAACGCTGCAGGCGCATCGTCCATGAGGCGAGTTTTTCTAGGAATCAAGGATCCGGGGGACTAGGGAGTCCCACCGAAGAACGGCAGCGGTCCCGCCATGCGAAAAGCAACGAATCGAGAGGCGCGGCCCGTCGCGTCAAGGACGGACGTCGCGGTCGCCACCTTTCGGTGCTGCTGGCGCGCCATCTGAGCGCGCGGCCCGCTCGAGGCAGCGCTTGACTACATCGTGAAGTTGGCCGTGTTCGGCGTCGGCGGCGCGATCATCACCGACTGAAATGCCGAGCACGTCGTCGTTCCCAACTGGCACGAGCGCACGCTGTAGGTGCCGCCCGGCAGGTTGGTCGCATAGCTCCCGTCACCCCTGTTTTGACTATTGACGAAGAAATTCCCCGCCGCAGTCCCGCCGTTGAATACCTGAATGTTGTAGTTTCCTCCCGCGGGCGGCAGACCGTTCGTAGTCACCGTGACCGTGCCGCTCAGCGTCGCGCCCGTAGGCAAGGTGACGTTTCCCAGGCTTGTGCCGTCGAAACGCACGTTGGTTCCCGCCCCGAGACTGAGCGCGCCCGAGTACACACCCGAGCCGATCCCTGAGGTGTTGACGGTGGCCGTCAGCTTCTTGTTTGTGTTGTTGGCCGAGGTCGTGAAGACCGTGATCGAACCGTCTCCGTTGCTGACTTCAAAGCCCTCGAAAGCCGCACCCGCGTTCGTTGCCGCGGTGGTCGCGTCGAAAACCTTCACAACGACTTGACCGACGGGATTACTTGCGCCGTCGACCAACGTCGCCGACTTTGAGTTCACCGCCGCTACGAAGTTGTCTGTTACCGGCGTGCCTGCCGACAGATCGGCGCTCAGCGCCTGGCCGCGCGAACGCACGACATAGGCGGTAGCGGGTGATGGGTTAGGCTGGAGCCAGATGCGGTACAGGCCGGCGAGGTCGCTTGACTCTCCAGTGACGAAGGCGCCAGTACCATCGAAGAATCTAACCGGAGCGCCGGGAACGGGTGTAGCCAACGCGGTCGGACCGACTGTGACGATGCCGGCGACCTTCTGGCCCGTGACGAGTCCGAAGTTCGCCGCGATCGCGAGGCCGGCGCTCGGCGCTTTCAAGACGGTTCCTCGATTGAAGCCGGTTGCACCGCCTCCCGTCGTGCTCCCGCCGCCCGCGGGACCGTTATAGGCGGCAGTAGCGAAAGCCTGCAACGTGAAATTATCGGCGATGAGAACAAAGGAGGTGTTGATCGGGCCGTTGAGGGTGAAGCTCCCATCCGCACGCGTGCGCATCGAGGCCATCGGCGCCCCGATCGTCAGCTCGCGGGCCATCACGCGTATACCGGGCAGCGGGGTCGTGGCTGCGTTTGGCGTCACGGTGCCGGTGACGCGCGCGCCATCGGCCAGCTGCATGTTCACCGTAGCGGGCGTTCCCGCCGCAACGGTCACCCGGTCAGCCTGGTAAGGCGTAATGCCGTGCCCGCCCGACTTCAACCACTCGGAAGCGGCGAAGGTCGCAGTCGTAAAATTCATCGCGCCGACCGCATAACCCTGAACGGGACTCGGCGGCACGTGCAACGCGTAATTGCCGTTTGCGTCGGTCAGGGTCGCGGCGCGCAGGACCCAATTGTTGTAGTCGAGCGCCCGGATCACGATGTTCGCGAGGCCCGCGCCCTTGGCATCCGTGATGCGGCCAGTAACTACGCCCGACTGGGCGAGGCTCGTCACCTGGTCAAGGACTTCTGCGTCGTTCTGGATCGCGGTCTTGATCGCAGTCGCCATCGCAGTGGCCGTAAGGGCCGCGCTAAGATCGACATCGTTGACAAGCCCCGCGACCGCCGTCGCAAATTCCGCGACGGACCCGACGCTCATCGCGGCAAGCGTGGTGGTGTTGCCGCCGGCCTGCGTGAGCACGAGCGCCTTGACGGCCTCGGTGGAGGGATCGACATTGACCGTTGCGCCGGTAATGATCGCATCCAGCGTCGCCGTGCTCCCTGACGCCCGAACGACGAAGTTCACCGCGGGCGTAAAGCCGGCGGGGGCCCTGAGCGAATAGTTGCCGCTCGCATCGGTGGTGGCAGTGGCAACGGCGCTGCCGACCTGGGCGCCGTTTGCGTCGATCTGGATGAGAGTGACGGACACACCTGCGACGGGCGACGTTCCGCTTATCGCGGCGTTTGCCGGACCGCCGATCCGCAACGCGAGCAAGCGGTCGGTGAGCGTCGGCCCGTTGAATGCAATCGAACCCGAGGGCGCTGACACCGTGCCCGTGATCGTGACCGCGGGACTCCCGCCTCCACCCCCTCCGCATCCAGCCAGCATTGCGGTTGCCACGACGAGCATTTTCAGGGAATGACTTACCGTCCTCATGTCAGCATCTCCCATAAGAATCGCCTCGAACGAAGCTGCGCTGAAATTTGCGCGGCGCGCTCTATTTTTCCTGAGTGTAGAGAAGCTTGCCTGACAGCTTGCTGACTGTACCACGGAGAGACGCAGTGGAAGGTCGCGATCGGGATCCGGCTCACGGGGGATGCCCGGGTTCGCGAGACGTTTGACGGATCTCGAGATCTGGCTCCTTCCACCGGCGGGCCTGCTCTTCAGCCGCACGTTGCTGCCGTTCCAGGGCGTCTGCAGCGCGAACGAGCGCGCGCACGAAGGAGTTGAGGCAATCCTCTGCTGCCGCCGCTGCGGCCTGCGGAAGCGGGCAGAGCTCCATACTCACCGACCAAGCGAGCATCGAGGCACAACTCGCCGACCAACTGGCGCAGTCCGGCGTGCAGTGCGCGCCGCAGACGCCGCCCGAGGCGGTGCAGGCCTGCGTGGGCAAGAGCGCGGGCGATTCGTGCACGCTGACCCACGAGGGCAAGACCTTCACGGGCGTGTGCCGCGCGACGGCCGACGGGAAGCTCGCGTGCGCGCCGCCGGCTCCCCCGCCGCCGTCCGACGCCGCCGTGCAGGCCTGCAACGGCAAGCAGGCCGGCGATGCCTGCCAGTTCACGCACGACGACGACACCATCGGCGGCACCTGCCGCCAGTTCGCTTCGGGCGTGCTGGCCTGCGTCCCGAACCCGCCTCCGCCGCCTCCCCCGGTCGAGGCTTGCAGCGGGCTGCACGCAGGCGACGCCTGCCACTTCTCCGACGACGGCCGCACCATCGATGGCCTCTGCCATGCGCTCCCGGAGAAGGGAGTGCTGGTGTGCGTTCCGCCGGCCCCTCCTCCGCCGCCGCCGTTCATCCAGGCCTGCGACGGGAAGCAGGCGGGCGATTCCTGCACCGTCACCAGCGGCGACCGGACGCTGAACGGCGTCTGCCAGCAGATCCCGGGCGGGCCCCTCGTGTGCCTGCCGCCGCAGTCCCCGCCGCCTCCTCCGGTGCAGGCCTGCTCGGGTAAGAGCGCGGGTGACTCGTGCTCGTTCATGGTGGACGGCAAGACGGTGAGTGGCGTCTGCCGCGACCTGCCCGAGCGCAACCTGCTCGTGTGCGTCCCGCCACCGCCGCTCGCGCTCATCCAGGCCTGCAGCGGGAAGAATGCTGGCGATGCGTGCACGGTGACCGAAGGCGACAAGACTTTCACCGGCACCTGCCAGCAGCTCCCCGACAACGGTCTGCTCGCGTGCCTGCCGTCGCGTCCTCCGCCGCCCCCTCCGGTGCAGGCCTGCTCGGGCAAGAGCGCGGGTAACTCGTGCTCGTTCACCGTTGGCGACAAGACGGTGAGCGGGATCTGCCGCGCCATCGGCGACGGCGACAGCGACGACGACGACCTGTTGGCGTGCCTGCCTCCGCCTCCTTCCCCGCCGCCCGCGCCGCAGATCCAGGCGTGCGTCAGCAAGAACGCGGGAGATGCGTGCAGTATCTCGCGCGCCGGCAAGACGCTAGACGGCGTCTGCCACCAGCTCCCGAACGGCGGGCCGCTGGTGTGCCTGCCGCCGCCGCCCCGGCCGCCGCAGGAGGCGATCGACGCCTGCACCGGCCACGCCGCGGGCGACGCGTGCTCGTTCACCTTCAAGGACCACACGGTGAGCGGGGCGTGCGAGTCGATGCCCGACGGGACGACCCTGGTATGCGCGCCGGTCTGCCGGCCGCACAAGTCCGATGATCACTGATCACCTCTTGTCTCGTAGCGTTGTGAATTCGGGGGCCGGGTCGGTACCCGTTCGGTTCCGATTCGGTACCGATCGGCCGCCATCGGACCGCCGCTCGATCGCGCTGCGTCTACGGAAGGCCGATGGCGCCTGGCGTGCCACCAGGGTCTAGAGCGTATTTCATAACCTCGGGAGGGGATCGAGGTCGTGTCCCGCTTGATGTGGAAAATAGATTGGCGCGTTCGTCCGGCTCAATCAGTTCTCCTCGTGTAGCACACCTCTCTGACATCATGCCGCCCGCCGCATCCGCAGGCTGAGCACGTCGGCGATCCGGCGGAAGCCATCGAGCTTGCGCAGCTTGATCTGGCCGCTCGCCACCAGACCGAAGAGCAGCACCAGGGCGGCGTTCTCTCCTGGCAGCGAGCCCTGGGTCTTCACCCGCCGGCGAAACTCGCCGTTCAGCCGCTCGATGACGTTGGTGGTGCGGATGGTCTTCCACTGGCTCTTCGGGTAGCGGAAGAAGGTGAGCAACTCGTCGCCACCCTCGGCCAGGCTCTTCACCGCTCCGGGGCAGCGCGGCCTCCACTTCTTCTCGAAGGCCGTCCAGGCTACTCGCGCTGCGGCCTCGCTCTCGGCGTCGACGACGCGGTGGAAGTCGTCAGCGATCTCCTCTCGCGCGTGCTTGGGAGCCTTGCGCTGCAGGTTGCGCACCGCGACCGCACGCTCCGAGTTCAGTTCGCTGTCCGGCGGGACGCCGTGCCGCTGTTCCCGCGCGACCCGTAACCCTAGCGTAACTGCGAAGCAGCTAGACCGGACGACTTGCGGCGAAGCGGGAGAACGCCGCAACACCGAACCCCGCGGGATCGCTCGCGCTGGTCTCCCGCGTTCGCAGGCGTTCGTCATCCAAGGGGGATTTCAAGACCGCCGCCTTCAGCCGCAGCCAAGCAGAGACATCCTGGCTCGCCTTTCTTCAGCTTGCACGGCGCAGCGGCGCCACGACACGGAATCCGAACGGGATTACTGAAAATGGTCCAGAGAGGTCGCTCCACGAGACCATGGCCGCCGTGGACCTGGCTGCCGGAATCGGGGCGCTGGACCTGGCAACGGCAAGCCGCATCCAGCACCTGGCGCTCCGCTTCAAGCGGATGCTCGGGAAGCTCCGCGCCGGATGAGCGCGGTCAGCATCGCGACCAGCCGGTGGGTCAGTTGGGCCACCAGCCGGGCGTCTTCAGCCGAAGCGTCACCACACAGAGCAGCGACCTCGACTGCAGCCGCCGCCTCACAGGCCTCGCCCCGGGCGATGGTAAATGCCCGCGCCTTGTCCGGCAGCGAGACCCGCCCGGCGCCCTCCGCGCAATTCAGGCAAGCGCTCTTCGCAGACCGCAGCGCCTCGTCCCTCAGCTTCGCATCCCTCACCTGCGCAGCGCGCACCGCGAGCAACAGGTCCCTCGCGACCCCAAAGGCGATCAGCTTGTGGTGGGGCAATTTCGGCATCTCCGTCATCGGCGTTTCTCCTTTCACGACCTGCGAAGGAGAAACGCCGATGACGGGAGACGACCGGGCACCGCCCCCACGCAAACGGGACCTGCCAGACATCGAGCAAGCGCCAGTGCCGGCGCGCAGCGCTGGCGCGCGCTTGCCTCGCGACGGATCTTGAAAGGGGACTAATCCGCCGCGACCCCGACCGCGACCCCGACCCCGACCGCGACCCCGACCGCGACCCCTACCTCGACCTCGACCTGGCCCGCGACTCGACCTACAAAGACCGGGCATGCCCCGGTACATCCACGGCGAGACCGACCCGGCCGAGGTGGCGCGCCTCGAGACGCAGGCGCGCTTCCTCTCCCGCTGGATCCTCGACGGGGTCGAGGTCGGCCCTTCCGCGCGCCTGCTCGATCTCGCCTGCGGCACCGGCGCGATGTCCCGGCGGCTCCGCGCGCGCTTCCCGGATGCCAAGCTGGTCGGCTCGGACCTCTCCCTCGACCAGCTGCGCGCCGCGCGCGACGAGCAGATCCGCCTGCGCGACCCCATCCCCCTCGTGCAGAGCACCGCCGCCGTCCTGCCCTTCGCGGACCGCACCTTCGACGCGGTGCACGCATCGTGGTTCCTGGAGCACGTCGCGGGCCGCGACGTGGTGCCGATCCTGCGCGAGGCCCGCCGCGTGCTGCGGCGGAACGGCACGCTCTACCTGTGCGAGGTCGAGAACGACAGCCTCTTCCTCTGGCCGCGGCAGCCGCTCGCCGAGGACGCCTTCCGCGCACTCTGGGAAGCCCAGGCCGCCGGCGGTGGCGACCCGATGGTCGGGCGCAAGCTCCAGGGCCTGTGTACCGCGGCCGGCTTCTCGCACGTGGAGGTGCTGCCGACCACGCTGCACATGCACGCGGGCTCGCCGGCAGGATACCTGCACAGCGCGTTGCACGAGTTCGGTGAGATCCTGCGGAGCGCGCAGGACTCGCTGCCCGAGCGGCTGCGCGGCAGGGTCGACGAGGCGATCGCGCAGCTGGTCTCGATCGAGCGCGCCCCGGAAGGCTCGTTCACGTACACCATGTTCCGCGTCCGCGCCCGCCCCTGAGCAAGCCCCCCGGGAGCGCTCCGCCTCCACGGCGGCGGCTGGTTTGACCCACCGATGCGACTTTTGATACCGGATCCGGGCCGGCCGCGCGGGCCGGCAAAAACACCGGGCGGGGGGACCGCCCGCTAGCAAAGAAGGTCTTCGACATGGCGCAGGGTACCGTGAAATGGTTCAACGACAGCAAGGGCTACGGCTTCATCTCCCAGGAGGGGGGAGAGGACGTGTTCGTCCACCACACCGCCATCCAGATGGACGGTTTCCGATCGCTCTCGGAGGGAGACAAGGTCGAGTTCGAGGTGGCCAAGGGCCC
>WNFH01000983.1_pt1 | contig 23110 bp, 16 predicted proteins | sample 5400411 | NCBI WGS metagenome assembly WNFH01 (sample SAMN13153347, study PRJNA577476) | soil metagenome | isolation source: 200 cm saprolite under Douglas fir tree site 2 hole 3 | place: USA:California | collected 2015-04-18 | reverse complement strand
ATGATTTTTCCCAGCGGCCTTCGCGCAACGCCGCGTCTACTTTGGGAACTTGCCGCGCCAGTGCCAGCATCAGCGCGAAAGTATGCTCGGCGACGCTGACTGCATTTCCGCCGGGCGTGCTCATCACCAGCACGCCGCGCTTGGTAGCTTCGGGCAAATCGATATTGTCGACTCCCACGCCGGCGCGGCCCACCGCGCGCAACTTCGGCGCTTTGTCCAGCAATTCCGCTGTTACCCGCGTGGCGCTGCGCACGATCAGCCCATCCGCGTCCGCCAACTCCGCTGCGATGGTGTCCTTGGTAGTCAGCACGGTATTCAGTCCCGACTTCTTCAACAACTCGACTCCGCGCTCGCTGATCTTGTCCGCGACGATGACTTTCATTACTCCCCTTCTGTGCTGTGAGTAGCCGGCAGCTCGGGTGGCTGAGAATCGGCAGACAAGTATTGTAGAGGAAGCGGAGGAGGTTGAGGAAGTTGAGGAGGCAGAGGAAGTAAAGGAACGGGTGGTTGGGGCGGCCGAGTTTCGAAATGGGACGGGAAATTGAAAATTTGAAAATGTGTGGCAGCTAAAAGACTTACACGCGCGTTTTTCGGAAGTGTGGCAAGGAAAGGGGTTACAGATGTATTTTTCGTAGGTGTGGCAAGGTAAGAGGTTAGTCGATTTTGCATGCTGGGCGAGAAGTTGGCGAGATGCCGGAAGGCGTATCGGAACCGTCGCGCTAACCACTAAAACGTCTATATCATGTTAGTTACTAGGAAGTCGGGGAAAATCGGCGAAACTGGCGCGTAGATCGTTCGGGAGCAAGTTGAACTTCAGACTCACTGCTGAGGCAGGGTTTATCCTCGGAACGGACGAGGAGTGCAAAGGGGGAGTGACTAAATGAACTGCGCAAATTTTGGTCGTTATCGGTGGCGAGTTCTGGCCCTCTCGATGTCACTTCTGAACGCCAGGGGAGCTTGCGGTTATGATTTCCCGCTATCCGAGAGTGCGATACGCGACGCTTACTTTTTGGGGACAAGAGGGCCGAGCCAGGGCAGCATATTTCTGGGCCAGTACTCTCACGCGGTAAATCAGCTCAAGGTGGGAGCATGCACGTCAGCGATCAGCCTGGAAACGCCGTTCGCTCACGTCGCGCTCCATGCCAATAAGGCTGTTAACTACAGCGCGCAAGACGCGCTCAAAGAGTTCCTCGGCAAACCAGCTGTTTTCCGGGCGCATCTTGAAATTTGTTATCTGGCGGGAGCTCCGGAGAACGCCATAAAAATCACGGTGCAACAGAACAAGAAGACAATTCAACGGACGTCCGAAAATCGTTCGGCTTACTTCCCGCCAAGCGATGAATCTACTCAAGTGTCGAATAACGGCGAGCGCATCGACTTGGAATTTCCCGCTGACCGTATCGATTTGTCCGAACTAACCATCCGTATTGACGCCAGACGGCCAGCGTGCCAAGGCGGTCTTCGCTCTGGAATCTTTACGCTAGTAGTGTGGCAGTCATGATCTCGTCCAAACGTTCCCTCGCTTCCTTGCCTCCCCGAATTCAGAAAAAATAATCCCGACTGCGGCGGTCAGGGCCGATCGCGGTCATCTCCGCCGAGTCGTGAAGCCTTTTGCAAAAGGAAACTGGGCGGAATTTCTAGGCCGCCGACTGAGGTGGGTTTCAGGTGGCACACTCTCAGGAAATCCGCCCAGACATTTTCAAGATCAATGGAAAGGGCGTAGGCGAGATTGCTGACGGAAAGGCTGGGCGTCCAGTTCGGCCGCATTAGCCGATGGAATTTGTCCAATTCGACAGCGGTCAGGAATTGACGGAAGCCTTCAAGCTGGTCCAATCGTTCGCGTCCGAGCCGAGTAGGAGTGCGAAGAAGCCGTGCCGGAAGCGCGATATTGAGCAGGGTGACGAGGATTAGAGCGTAGTACCCCGAGGGAGTCTCCGTGAATAGAAAAGCCAGAAAACAGAGGTAGCCGTACAACAGCGCAACCATAATCTTTACATCGCCGGTGGCGTGCACGCGGCCGCGAAGGAGTTCGTCGGCGCGAGGCAGATAGCCAATGAGCAGGATGACGGCGACCACGCTGGCAGTCACGATCAGCAATCCGAGGAACGGCGCGGAGGGCTCTCCCATGCGGATTGCTTGCGCACGAGCCACGGCAAGAACAAGCAGAAAAGTGGACAGGGCAACACCGGGCAGCACGATCGCCAGATTTCTGGTGAAATATTTGCCCTCCATCTGACTGCGGAGTGAATGTTGGACTGCGAAACCCAGTTCCGCCGCATTCGTTCCTTCGACAGGCTCGAAAAGGAAGTTGTCGCACGGGGGCGCAGGCTGTTCAAAGACCGCGCCGGTCAGAACCGACTTGTACTGCACAACGCCGTTAAACATGGCATCGAGCGCGGCGCGCTCCTCTTCGGGCAAATCGCCGGGTAAGGTGTTAGTGCGTTTGGTGATGGAAAAACTGAAGGTCTGCGGTTCCATGGAAACCAGTCCGCGCGAGGCAAGATCAACCAGCACCGCAGCAAGGGTCTTGTTGTCCGAATTACCAGTCAACAGATAGCGGACCGCGCCGGGTGACATGCCGTCGGGCGGCAAATATTGCGGAAGGATAACGTCGGGGGAATTCTTGCGCCGCAGCCACCATGAGGCGCCCGAGTAATAGAAAACCAAGAGACCAACAATAAGCATGAAAGAGCGAGCTTCTCCCATGTTGACCGCCAGTTGCGATGCCGCGAGCAGGGTGATCAGCATGAGTGCGACGCGTGTGAACTCCAAGACATTGCTTGCAAAGACCTTCTTGCAGCTTAGCACCGGTACAAATTGATTCACGGGTATGCGCCAAGCAGCATGGCGAATGGATACCTGTACGGAAGGGCAAAGGTCCCGAGATGACTTTAGTGAGTTGCAGGCCGTTGGATTCGCTGCGGTCCTGCGAGCAGGAGACGCTCTTGCACTAAGAGGCGTAAATTCTTCGCGAGGGTCATATGAAACTGGCGCTCGACGCGACTCGCTGGCCTTCGCTTCCTCGCCGCTGCTATATTTGATTTAGGGGAAATTCGATGACGCTTGCAGAACAAATCCAGACTGACATTGTGGTGGCGATGAAGGCACGCGACGATTTCAAACTCAGCGTGTTGCGCATGGTGAAGTCCGCGATTCAGCTGAAGGAAGTAGAAAAACTTCGCAAACTTGACGAGCCGGAATCTATTCAGCTGCTGCAGACCATTTTGAAGCAGCGCAAGGAGTCCATCGACCAGTTCACAAAAGGCAATCGGCCGGAGCTGGCGGAAAAAGAATCCAGAGAAGCCGCGCTGATCGAGCAGTATCTTCCGGCGGGAGCCTCAGCAGAGGAAATGAACGCCGCCATCGACAAAGCGGTTGCGGAAACCGGAGCCAATTCCATCAAGCAGATGGGTGCGGTGGTGAAAGCGGCCAAGTCCGCGCTGGAAGGGAAAACTGTGGATGGTAAAGCGCTGAGTGATCTGGTGCGTGAACGGCTTGCCAAACTCGGCTAGTCTTCGCGCCGGCAATTTTTGTTACCAAGCGATTTTTCCTACCAGCCGAAAATGAAATCCGCGACTGATTCACAATTCACGAATGCAAGAGCGATGGCGTTCCTGCGCATCTCGGTAGGAACTCTGTTTTTGATTTTTGGGCAATATAAAGTGTTCGGAACGCAATTCACGCTGCACGGCGGATTTCAGTTCTGGATCAATAAATTTCTGGAAGATGGCGCTTATCCATTCATGATTCCCGTACTGCGAGGGTTCGTACTTCCTCATGCTACGGCAATCGCGTTCCTGGTGGCGTACGGCGAGCTGGCTATCGGCATGGGGCTTGTCTTCGGAGTGCTTGTAAGGCCAGCCAGCGCCTTCGGACTGCTGTATATGCTTACCTTGCTGTTCTCCGCAAATTATCCCGGCGCCCACGCGCCGTTCTGGCAATACTTCGGCGCCTCGCTCGATCACTCCGTGTTAGCGCTGTGCTTCCTCAGTTTTTTGATTGGAAATCCCAGCGCCGCATGGTCGCTGCTCGGCTGGCGCCCGCAACGGAAAAATCAATCCTGATTGGCTGACGGGTTCCTTAGGCAATTCTTCGGTTCGATTATTAGTGGGCAACCGGCTTCAACACCGCGGTATTGCGTTCGTCGCTGGCAATAATTCGGTAGAATTTTTTCAAGTCACCAGTCTTAGCCAACGGAACGCTGAGCTCCGTGATTTCGAACGTCCTGGTATATTTCAGAACATTTCCCGTAGCTTCCGTCTTGCTGTGATAACTCGCAAAACCGTAATCCACATCGACGGGCGGCGGCAAATCGTCCACCTCATATCCAGCAGGCAAGATAATTTCAAATCTGTCCGTGTTTTTCGCTGGGCCCTCAAATTCAGCGGCATATTTTCGTGGTTCTTTGGTCTCGAGCAAAGCAAGAGCGTCCGAACCCATCACCCGTGGCCGAACCAGTAACAAGTCGCCGGCAGTTTTCGCGTAGCCGGGCGCGGTCAACGAATATTGATATCCGAGCGGCAGTTCATAAATGTCCAGATTACTGATAGAAGCCTTGGTGATCTGAAAGGTAGCCAGTGATGGAGACACTGACTTCTCAATGGGCTTGATGCGGTCAGCAGTTTGCGTCACCGATTTCATACTCGAACGCTGAAACGTTGCGAAGTCTCCGCGCCGTTCCTCAACGAAATCGCCACTCAAGGTTCCGGCAGCGGTCAGTACAAGTCTCGCGGTCCTATTGACGCCGTTAAGAGATTGATCCAGTTGCGGCAATTTCACCAGTTCGCCGCCGCCATGCGATACCAGCAATCCGTAGTTCGCTTGCAACTCCCCGCGCAGTTGGCCGAATGGAGTCCATTCATCGGTCGGGTCGAAAATCAGCAAGCGCCCCAGCTTCGAATTGTCCAGCAATGCTTGCAACGACGGATCATTTGCACTGGCTGGAAGCCTCACAGCCAGAATCACGTGATTGAACCATCGTGTGGCCGGCGTGTTCGGGCTTACGGTACCGCGGGTAGTGTTTATTCCGATGAAATACGATTCAACCCCGACTTCCTTCAGCATGGCATTCATCAGGGCGGCTTTGTCTTTGCAATCGCCGTAGCGATGGGTGAAAATTTCCGAAGCCAAGTGTGGTTGCCAACCGCCAATTCCTAATTGGATCGCTACATACCGCACGTCGCGCTGCACAAATTGCGCAAGTGCCCGCATCTTGGCCACGTCCGTGGCACCGGTCCTTGTCAGCTCCGCAACCTTTTGCTTGATTTCCGGTGATGCATCGGTTCTTCCTTTATTCAGCCCTTCTTGCCAGCGCCCCATATCGGCCCAATCCCTGAATCCGCCGGTCGCGCCGCCGGGTGGAAAAATGGATACCACCATTGCACCGGCAATGCTTTCAAAGGGAGGCATGGCCTCTTCGGGACGAATCGCTTCTATATCGCTGATAACCCACTCGTGCTGACCGGCGCCCGCCTCACTCGATTTCACTTCACCGTGATTGAGCCAGGCGGCCTTAAATTCCCAGTTTGATGGCAATAGCAGTTTGTAATGAGCTTCACGAACCGGAACGAACTGTTGTTGAAAATCCCAAATGTCCTGCATTACATAGGGCCGCACCTGGTGCTCGATTTCGTAGCCAATCACATTTCCGGGATCAGCTGCGGGGATTATCAGCACTTTGGTTCGTAAATCGCTGACCAGCTCGCCATTTTGGACACCAAACAGCGAAGTTTCTAGAGCATCCTTGTCCTTAACTTCGAAATCTTTTCCCTGTGCCGGTATGCACCAGCCGTGAATGCTGTTGATCCTGGATTCTGCGTCAAAACTAGCGTACACCGTGCCATAGCTGCGCCCGGCCGGCCGCAAAATCCGGTATACCTGTCGTTCGATTCGCTTGATCTTCCCATCTCCCTGCACGCTAAAAATAATTTCTGAATACAAATTCACCGCATCGGTTTTCTCATCGTGCGGCGGCAACGGCGCATTCACCACGTTATGCATCCACGCCGGGGCATCGGCCTTCACGGTGGGCACGCATACAGGCGCCAAAATTACAAGAATCACTGTGATGATCTTAGGGCTGTTCATCTTAATTCCCCGCCGATGAACTACCGGGCTGCAGAACCACCTGCTCTTCGTCGCCGGTTCTTACCATCTGAAAAAACGCGCGCAACGCGCTATAGTTTGCTTTGGGCACCATCATCAAGTCGCTGCGAATCATGCGCGTCAGGTGTAAGCTCCCCGCCTGATCTTCCGTTTTCATGGTATAGGCCGCGGCCTTGGCATCCTGCTCCACCGGTTTTGCCAGTGATCCCAGTTTCCAGCCGAGCGGCAGTTGAATCGAGACATCATCAACCTTGCGGTATGGGTAATGGAAATACACCGAGTACACTCGTCCCTCGTGTTCGAAAACGTTTTTCTCCGCGGCGGAAAAAAGACCCACAGGAAGCAGCGCGCGCTTGCCAGCTCCCGCCACCCAACCCGGCACCTTGAACGAATACTCGCTCACCAGCGCGGGCGAAGAACTTTTCCAGTCCGGCAGGTTCTGCAATTCCACATCAATCGCCGCTGGCACCGATTCTCGAACCATATCCTCGAGAATTTTTTTCCGACTGGTGGCGTCTTCGCCGCGTTCTTCCATTCGCAAAGTCTGGGCCTCAACACCGTAGTATGTAACGGTGAGTTTTCCTTCCAGCGTGCCTTCTGAATCGAGCTTGAGGTCCGCTTTGCGCTCAACTCGAGTAAGGTTGCTATCCGGCAGGGGCGTATCCACCCATGCGCCTCCGTCTTTCGTCAACTTAAGGCCGGTCACGCTGGTCTCCCACCATGGCAAGCTGCCGTACGGGGTGAAGGCTGTTCCAGGATCAAAATAGAGTTCCTTGCCGTTTACTTTCACCTGCACGACGTTGTCATTGAGCTCCCGCTCGTTCATCACTCCTGGATTAAAGAAGAAGTCGCTACGTCGCGATACCAGCACCGGAGCGGCCTCAAAACCCGCAGCCCGGACCATCGCCAAAAAAAGCCAGGTAATCTGCCGGCCATCACCGTAGCCGCGCTTTAAGATGTCCTCGACATTCCCTGCTGGCTTCTCCTTTTCGCGTTTCTGCTCCTGTTCGGTTTTTTCCAGCTCGAACGATGTGTTGCGCATCTGCTGCACTCGCGCGTAAATCTTCTGCAGCTTTACTTCTGGCGGATCTCCGGCGCCTACAGTCTGCTGCACCGCTTGTTCCATGGCCTTCTTTTTGTTGACGAAGCTTTCCACTCGGTCATTCTGCTTTTTCGCGACCGACTTCCAATACTTGGCCGGATCTTTCTCGACGACCGTATCCTCGCTGTAAATAAAGTCGACACGGAATTTCAAGGACCTCTCCGGTGGCATGTAATCTTCCACTTGAAACGCCGGAACGTTCGCGGCAGTCATGCGAATTGTGCCGTGTTCATCCTTGGGTGGTTCGGTTCCAGTTGGCAGGCCCTGTGGCCAGCTCCAACGCAACGCGTAGTCAATATCCGGCTTCAACGAAAATTTCGCTTTCCTGGTAAACAATTCATCGCTTAAAACCCATCTTGACGAATCGTAGACCCCGTTAAAATCCTGCGTGTACCGGTATTCGATAATGCTGCCGACTTGCACGTCGGGAAGCGTGAAAGTCTTTGCGAGATATTTCAATCCTTTTGCCTTGACGATGGTCTGCTCGTACACTTTGCCGTCAAACGGTACGATCGACCCATTTGGCCGTACGGTCCGCGCTTTGATTGCAGTCATGCCGCCATATTCTTTGAAGTACGGAATCTCGACGTTCGCGTATTTGCGGCCTTCCTCCGTCAAAACCTTTATGCGTATATACGTGTCTTCATGTGGAGTTCTGCCGTCATCGCGGTCCACTTGGCGGTAAAGAATCACCGCGGGCGCACCCGGGGCCTCCGGCACGCTGGTCATTTTCAGTTCTTCCGGCGAGATCGGTTGCCAGTCATCGCCGCTGACGGTTCCCGCTTTCCACAGGCCCGTCGCGACAACCATCAGAGCGAACGTGCACCCCACTGCCACTCGCCGTTTGTTCACTGGTTTTCTCCTGGGATCTTGACCAGCTTCCGCGCACACCCGTTTGCTGAGGACAAAATGGCGTTCGTAGCGCGATTCCGGACTGGGTGCGGCATCGTACTTAGTAATAAGCTGGGTACCTGATATCGCGAGAAACTATCGTGTTAGCAAGCGGCTGTCAAGAGAACCGCTAGCCACTGCTTTCCTTAACGACGCCCTTCCCCAAGCGGCTCTACTGCGGCATAATCCCCGCGCACCTTTTTTCATCTCAGAACTCAGTGGCACCACTTGGAGGCTTTTGTGACCGATCGTCCCTGGAGTTCCACTGCGCCTCCCGGCGAATTCCGCACTTACATTTCCGCCGAAGAATCTCTCGCGGAATTCACCGTTCGCGCCATCATTCTCGGCGCGCTGTTCGGACTCCTTTTCGGCGCGGTCACGGTTTATGTCGGCCTCCGCGCAGGCCTCACGGTCTCCGCATCCATCCCCATCTCGGTTCTCTCCATCAGTATTCTTCGCGCCTTCGGTCGCTCCACCATTCTTGAAAACAACATCGTGCAAACCACCGGCTCCGCGGGCGAATCGCTCGCTGCAGGGGTCATGTTCACTATCCCAGCACTGATCTTTCTCGGCTTCGGCAAAGAGTTCACTTTCTGGCGTATCTTCCCTTTGGCTCTTCTCGGCGGATGGCTCGGCGTTTTGTTCATGGTGCCCATTCGCCGCCAGCTGATCGTCAAAGAACACGGCAACCTTTCGTTCCCCGAAGGCACGGCGTGCGCTGACGTGCTTGTGGCCGGCGAACGCGGCGGCTCTTTCGCGGGTCGTGTTTTCTGGGGACTCGGCCTCGGCGGCATTTACACATTCCTGATGAAGACCTGTCTTGCCTGGACCGAACAGCCCGAAGGCCGTCCCAGTTGGTTCCCCGGCGCAAGTTTCCGCGCCAACATCACTTCCGAATATTTGGGCGTCGGCTACATTATCGGTTCGCGTGTTTCCGGCATTCTGTTTGCGGGAGGAATTATTTCCTGGCTGGTGATCATGCCGGCCATCAAATTCTACGGGCAGCTCTCTGGCAACACTCCGATTTATCCCTCCACGGTCCCGATTCCCCTGATGTCACCTGATGATCTCTGGCGCAGCTACATTCGCCCGATGGGTGCGGGCGCAGTGGCGGCCGCCGGTCTTATCACGCTTCTGCGCACCATGCCCACTATCATTTCCGCGTTGCGCGCAGGATTGAAGGACGTTCGCGCCGAAGGCGCTGGCCAATCTACTTCTGCAAATCGAATCGATCGCGATATTCCCATGCGCACCGTGGTGATCGGCTCCATCGTCATCATCGCCATGATGTGGGTGCTGCTCACCTTCCACCCTATCGAAGGTGCCGCCACCCGCTGGTACCAAAATCTTTTCGCTGCCGTCTTCGTCGTCGTTTTCGGCTTTCTCTTCGTCACTGTGGCCGGTCGCATCAGCGGCTTACTCGGCAACTCTTCTAATCCCATCAGCGGCATGAGTATCGCCACATTGATGGCCACCTGCGCGATTTTCTTCGTCGCGGGCTGGACTGCTTCTAACTACGCCGTGCTTGCCCTGATGATCGGCGGGGTGGTTTGCATTGCCGCCGCGATCGCCGGTGCCACTTCGCAGGACTTGAAAACCGGCTACCTGGTTGGCGCAACTCCGGTTCGCCAGCAGTACGCGTTGCTGATCGGCGTCACCGTCTCAACGCTCGCCATTGGCGCGACTCTGAATTTAATGAACAAAGGTCTGGAGAAATATATTCCTTCGCAAATTCCAGTTAACATTCAGTCTTTGCCCTCGGGCGTCAAGATCGAAGAAAACTCGTTTACCTACAAAGGCAAGTCGTACACGCTCATCAATTCGCTCGGTTCGCATGAGATCGCCGACGGCGAATATCTCTACGATTCCGGTTCGCAGCGAATTGAATACCAGTGGGCGCAAGGCATCGGCAGCGACAAAGCGCCCGCGCCGCAAGCTCGCCTGATGGCCAGCGTCATCAGCGGAATTCTGAATCAGCGCCTGCCCTGGCGGCTGGTACTGATGGGAGTTGCTCTGGTAGTTGCGGTCGAAGTTCTAGGCGTGCGCTCGCTGGCTTTTGCTACTGGCTCGTATCTTCCCCTCGGCACAACGGCGGCAATGTTTGCCGGAGGATTGTTGCGTATGCTGGTCGAAGCCACGACTAAGAAAAAAGACGAAAGTGAAGCCAGTCCCGGCGCTCTTTACTCCTCCGGCCTGATCGCCGCAGGTGGCGTCTTCGGCTTGCTCGGCATCATCATCAATCTTTTTCAAGATCCGGAAATTTCCAACAACGTTCCACACTGGCTCACCGCAACTCTTCGCTTGCCCTGGCGCCCCGACCTCTTCGCTTTCGGCCCCAAAATCTTTGGCCACCTCGCCACCAGCAATCTCTTCGGCGTCTTCATGTTCCTGATGCTGGGCGCTTCCGTCTTCTACTTCGCCCGCAAAAAACTCGACTGAGACGAAATCGCACTCCCCTTTTGCCGTAATAGCGCGACCCTCAGGCCGCGGCCTTCCTTTACTCCTCCTGCTTTCCCTCGTAAACTGGCCTCAGCATGGCTTCGCGCACCGCCGTACGCACTCACCGCATCAGTTTCGATTTCTACATCACTCCGGGTGTGCAACTGCTCATCATTGGCAACGTCGCCGTTTACATCCTGGAAGCTTTCATTCATTACTTCGGCGGCGTCAACGGCTACAACTGGCTCCTCAAATGGTTTGGCCTGGTTCCTGCCGGAGTTATCCCGCTGCTGCGTGTCTGGCAGCCTTTTACTTATCTTTTTCTTCACGACATCAACAGCATCTGGCACATCGTTCTGAATATGTTCACGCTGTGGATGTTCGGGCGCGAAGTGGAGCTGGTGTGGGGCCGCAATCGTTTCCTGCGCTACTATTTTTTGACTGGCGTAGGTGCGGGCATTCTAAACGTAATCGTCAAGACGGTTCCGATGTTGTGGGGGCAAGGCAACTCTTTTACGCCAACCATCGGCGCGTCTGGCGCTATTTTCGGAATTCTCATCGCCTGCGCCATTCTCTTTCCAGACCGCCGCGCTTATATCATCCCTATTCCCATTCCGATAAAAATGAAATGGATTGTCGCGGGAATGGCGTTCATTACGTTCCTTGGCACTTTTGGTCTTGGCGACGACAAAGTCAGCCACATCTGCCATCTGGGCGGCATGCTGATCGGCTATCTCTATCTGCGCCGCGATTCCTACCTCTTCCGCCTGCGCAACGAAGTCTCCGACTGGAAATACCAGCGCAACCGCAAGAAATTCGACGTGTACATCAACAAGAACAAAAACGAGCCGCCATCCCGCCCTGACCGCTGGGTCAACTGATAGTTCTCGCGGTTCAGCTTGCAATTCCAAAATGCGTCGTTTCACGATGTATTTTATTTTCTTGCATATTACAGCCCCCCGTATATAGTCTCTTCGCAAATTTCACATTTCCAAGCGGCTCGTCTGCCTCACATGTTTGAGCTCACTTCGGGCTGTCTCAACGATTTGTGATTCGGCCACGCACGGTCACTCATCAAAAGCACAAATTTCAAAAAGGAAAGGCTTCGCAAAATGAAAAAACTTTTATCCTGTTTTGGCGTCATGTTGCTTGCCGGAATGTCCAGTTTGGCCCAGGAGAAACCCGGCACCATCGCATCACTCGAATTTCAAACTCCAAAGAGCGGTATGGCACAACAGTACCAGGCAGGCCGCAAACAAAAGGTGGCTTGGCATAACCAGCAAAAAGATTCCCAACCCTTGATGGTCTGGGAAACCGTCGCCGGCGACAACACGGGCACTTATATCGTCGGCAGGCTTGGACAGCACTGGGCCGATCTCGACAAACCCTCGGTTCCCGATCAAGCCGATCTCGACGAGTACAACAAGGTTATCGGTTCATATGTGCAATCGCTTGTCACTCGCTACTACGAATTTTTGCCCAAGGTCAGCAAACCGCTCGATTCTTCTACTCCTTCTAAATTTGCTGAGATTAACACCTACGTGCTGCGTCCCGGAAAAAGCGAGGAATTCCGCGCCGCCATCGGCAAAATTACCGAGGCCATCGAGAAAACCAAGTGGCCTGTGCACTACGAATGGTATTCGCTCGCCAGCGGCGGCCGCGCTGGCACCTTTGTCCTGGTGATTCCGCATGCCAATTGGGCTGATTTCGAAGACAAACCCGACATGAAGCCGTTTCCGGAAATGCTCAAGGAAGCGTTTGGACAGGCGGAAGCCGAGTCGCTAACGAAGCAGGTTAGCTCTTCGACCGAAACCGAAACCTCGGAAATTGTCCAGTTCCGCCCGGATCTAAGCTATCTCCCGAAGAAGTAACCCTTATCCGTAGTCGCTCCGTCCGCTTCTAGCCCGGAGCACGTGACCCTCTTAACTCGCCGCGCCGCCCATCGTGCGGCGAGTTCTCTTTGCCTTTCAGAAAATCGCAAAACCCTCGGAATTAGGCAGCCGCCTAGCGCGCCCGGTTCGAACTGTCAACGTTGCTTCACCAGCCCGCCCTGCTCACATCCGTCGCGTTTTGGGAATGGCCTAGGCTATTGACATGGATGGTATAATACTTTCTGGGTACTTCCGCGATTCTCGCTCGTTACCGCCTTGCAGTACGCGAAACCGACCGCAGCCTACGCCTCGAACGTCCAACGGCCGCCGGCCATAGTTCGTTCTACAGGAATCGAAACCAGCGAGGAAGGATCCTCGTTCAGCGGATCCCGTCCCAATACCACCAGATCGGCAACCTTCCCGGCTTCCAGCGATCCCTTCAAATTTTCTTCGTACGAAGAAAAAGCCCCGTTGATCGTTCCCACCCGAATCGCTTCTTCCACCGTAATCTTCTGTTTTGGTCCCCAAACATTTCCCTTCATGTCGGTGCGCGTCACTTCCGATTGCAGCGCCATCATTGGAATGAATTCCCCGGGCGGATAGTCGGAAGCCTGCGTCGCGCGGATTCCCGCATCCAGGAAACTGCGCAGCGCAAACATATGGTTCAGCCGCTCTGCCCCGTAATACTTCATCTTTTCGCCGTGATAATAAACGTAAGTGGAAAAGGGCGTTGGAATCGCGCCCAGCGCTTTGATTCTCCGCACCAGGTCATCATTGATGACGGTGCAGTGTTCCAGCCGGAATCGCGGATCGTGTCTCGGATTTTCCCGCTGCAACCGTTCGTAAACCCGCAAAGTAGTAGCAATCCCCACATCGCCGTTCGCGTGCGTGCCGATTTGCCAGCCGGCTAGATGTGCTTTACGTCCGTAGGAATAAAGCTCGTCCTCGGTCATCACCAGAATGCCAAAATCATTGGGACGCCCTTCATACGCAGTCGAGAGACGAGCGGTGCGTTCTGAAATCGAGCCGTCACAGACGAGCTTCATCGCACCCACTCGCACCCAGTCATCGCCCAGCCCGGTTCGAACTCCCGCAGCGATCATCGCATCGATGTAGCGATAATTGATGAAGCAGTACGCGCGATACAGTAACTCTCCTGCTTCATGCGCGTCCTGATATGCCAGCAGATCTGTCGGTGTTCCCTGCGCTTCATGCGCGGAGGTGATGCCCGTCTTTGCCAACATTTTCGAAATCAGCTTGACGCCTTCTCGATGGTCATCACGAGTCAATGTCTGAGGGATTGCTTTGTCCAATATGTCGCGCGCACTTTCCGCAACCCGTCCGTTTAATTTTCCCGTCGCTGGATCGTGGTCAATCTTCCCGCCGGCGGGATCAGGCGTCTTGTCGCTGATGCCGGCCTTTTGGAACGCCAGCGAATTGCAATACGCCGTGTGCCCGCCACGATGTTCGATCTGGACGGGATGATCCGGGACGGCGGCGTCCAGATCGCTGATGCTCAGTGGGCGGCCATCGCTGGTCTTTGTGTCGTCGTACTTGAAGCCGAGAACCCATTCGCCTGCTGGGGTTTTGGTTGCGCGCTCCCGCAATGCCGCCTGAATCGCGGAGATCGACCGCAAATCGCAATCCACCATCCGCAGATGCATCCCTCCGGCCATTGCGGGATGCGAGTGTGCATCAATAAAGCCCGGCAGCACCGTTTTCCCGCCAAGATTGATCTTCCTCGAACCCGCCGTGGCCAGATGCAAAACGTCCGCGTCGCTCCCGACCGCCAAAATCCTGCCGCGGGAAATCGCCACCGCCTGCGCGCGCGGCTCCCGAGTATTCACGGTCACTATATTTCCGTTGTGCAGTATTAGTTCCGGCTTCTCCTCTTCCAATGGAAACAGCGAAACCGCCGCGATTGAAGCAAGAAATTCCCGCCGACCAGGATTGATAGCCATGTTTTCCTTTGTGAAAAAGTAGAGGAATCCCGCAAATGCTACGCCGCCGTCCATACTGGCGTCAATTTCGTAAGCCAGATGCACTTCATCCCGCGATCATCGCTCCTGTCTTTTCGGCGGGCCGCATAGGTATTGCTATTTTTTCAGCACCGCTCCTGCGATTGGCGCTGCCAGATATGGAATCGCAGCCAACCCGTAAATGCCGGCCAGCAACAACAGGCCACGCCTGCCACGAGTCCGCAACAAATAATATGGAAGGACGAAAATCCACGCGAAAAACATGAACGCGTCAAACTCAAAAGGCGCACTGAATTCGCTCGCTCGCCTGTCAAAGTAGACCCACCTGACCAGTATGATGCGAAACTCGAACCACCAAATGAATTCGGCCGATTTGGTAGGGACCAGCCCGTAAAGATCAAGAATTGAGCGTCCGGCTGTATAGATTGCCGTGACCAAAACCAGCGGAACCAGGCATTGCCAGACCGACATGGCATGCCCGTTCAAGGTTCGAGATGTCAATTCTGATTCACCAGAATAGTCTGCACCAGAGTCCGCTGAGAAACGAAATCCGGGGAAATTCAGAACATCTTTGCGACTTTAGCGAACTCCGATGGGTCTGTACCGACAGCAGAAACTTATTCCGGCGCGCCGCCAATTACATGGAACTTCATGAAATTCGTGGTGCCGCGTACGCCCATCGGAGTCCCGGCCACAATCGCAATCACGTCGCCTTTACGTACCAATTTTTCTTCCAGCAATCGTTTTTCGGAAATTTCCGCCAACTGGTCCACTTTGCGCAGATCCGGAATTGCCAGCGGCGCAACTCCCCAAACCAGCGCCAGCCGCCGCCGTGTTTCCGGGTCCGGAGAAAACGCCGCAATCGGCACCAGCGGCCGGTAGCGCGAAATCAGCCGCGCGGTAAATCCGCTGTGCGTAAAAACCACAATCCACTTCATGTGCAATTCGCGCGAAGCGTGGCACACCAGTTCCGCCACCGTTTCAGCCACTTGCAATTTTTCCTGCGACGCCGGCCGCGTGAATTCCGGGATGCTGGCTTCCGCTTCTTCGATGATTCGGGCCATCATGCTGACCGCTGCCACCGGATATTTTCCGCTGGCGGTCTCCGCTGAGAGCATCACTGCGTCCGAGCCGTCGAAAATCGCATTCGCCACATCGGAGGCTTCGGCGCGCGTCGGCCGTGGATTTTCCGTCATTGATTCCAGCATCTGCGTTGCGGTAATCACCGGCCGGCGAAATTCCCGTGCGCGAGCGATAATATTTTTTTGCACCACCGGCACGCGCTCTGGATTCATCTCCACGCCCAGATCACCGCGCGCCACCATCACGCCGTCCGATACCCGCAAGATTCCTTCCAAGTTTTCGATCGCTTCCGGCTTTTCCAGTTTTGCGATCACTGGAGTTTCTTTTCTTGCGCGCCGGATCAACCTTTTTGCCAGCAGCACATCTTCCGGACGGCGCACAAAACTTACCGCGATGTAGTCTACTCCCTGCCCCAAAGCGAATTTCAAATCCGCTTTGTCTTTCGGCGTGAGTGCGGGCACGCGCAACTGCACTCCCGGCAAATTGATTCCCTTGTGCTCGCCCAATGCGCCGCCATTCACCACCCGGCAATTCACATCTTGCAAGCGGACCGACTCGACGCGCAACTCGATCAATCCATCTGACAACAGGATTCGGTCGCCGCGGTGTACTTCCCTGGGGAGCGGCAGAAATATGGTGCTTACGCGCGTCGAATCGCCCAAAATTTTTCGAGTTGTAATAGCAAAGTCCTGGCCGGTGCGCAGCATTACCGGAACGCCGCCGGCCAGAGCACCGGTACGTATCTTTGGCCCTTGCAAGTCGGCAAGGATCGCAATCGTCTTGCCGAGTTTATTGGCCGCCGCGCGCAACAATTGAATGCAACTCAAATGATCGGCATGGCTGCCGTGCGAAAAATTCAGGCGCGCCACATCCATGCCCGCTTCCAGCAGCCGCTTTAGAATTCGCGGATGGCGCGATGCCGGTCCAATCGTGCACACGATTTTTGAATGTCGAAAACTCATTGCGATAACCAAAACCCAGAAGGAGAGATTCCTCGTTGCGCCCGCCTGCGGCAGGCAGGCGCGGAATGACGGTGGAAGCGTTTTCCGAGCAGGCCAGACAAGTCAGTGCGAAACCGCGAATTCATTCACCAGCCGCACCATCAGGTCCACACCTTTCGCGAAAGCCGCCGCGGGAATTCGCTCGTCATCGCCATGCATCCGCTTGATGTCTTCTTCGGTCAGGGGAAACGGCACCAGCCCGTAGGCCTGCACATTATGCAATCTCAATTGCGCTGAATCCGTCGCCCAAGTCGATTGAAATGGCACCACCGGCACTCCGGCAAATTCTTCCGCCGACGCTTTCACGATAGCCGCGTAGAAATCTGATTCCAGTGAAGAATCCGGCGCCGCCAGCCCCGCATCCGGCTGCACTTCCAGCTTCACTTGCGGATCGTTCACGATTTTGTTCAGCTCGCCGAGCAACGCGGTAATAGTGTTTCCCGGCAACAGCCGTATGTTGAGTGTCGCAGTGGCTACCGACGGAATCACGTTGGCGCGGACACCGGCGTTGAGCATGGTCGGCGAAATGGTATCGCGTAACATGGCGTTCCACATCGGATTGCTGTCGGATATCACGCGCGTCGCGTGCTCGCCACGGTCCGCGGTATCCAGCGAACGGATCCATTTTGAGATTTCGTCGTCTTGCAATGGCGCGATCCCTTCAAAATATCGCCGCACGATGGTGGTGAAATGTACTGGCGCGTTATAGTTGGCAATTTTTTCCACCGCCGCGCACAGATGCGTCACCGCATTGTCTCCCAGCGGAATGGAGGCATGCCCGGACTTCCCGTTCGCGGTCACTGTGACGTTGACAGAGACTTTCTCGCTGGCCTGCACCGCCACATATTGCACTTTCCCGCTTTTTACAAAAACATTTCCGCCTTCATTGATCGCATATTTTGCCGCAACCTTATCCCAGTATTTCGAGATGAGCATTCGGATACTGGCGTCGCTGGCGCCTTCCTCGCTCGCTGTGGCCAGGAAAATTACGTCGCGGTTCAGGCGCGCGTTCGCGCGTTTCAGCGCGACAAATGCCGCCAGGTTCGCCGCCAACATTCCCTTGTCATCGACTGCGCCGCGTCCGTAAATGTAGCCGTCCTTAGGCACCGCGCCGAATGGATCGACCGTCCACTTCGCGCGTTCCACGCCTACCACATCCAGGTGCGCCACCAACAGCAAGGCCTTGGAAGGATCGGAGAACGCCGAATTCTTCAGCCGCGCCACCAGCGCGCTGCGACCCGGTGCCAACGGCAGCAATTCCGCCGTGATTCCTTCTTTTTGTAAAATTGCTGCAATATATTTCGCTGCAGCTTCTTCATTGCCGGGAGGATTCGTGGTGTTGATCTTGATCAGGTCCGCGAGCCATCCGGTCGCTTCGCGCGCCAGCGCCGAATTGTCGCCGAGCGGCGCGCTGGTTTGCGCGGTCGATGGTGGCGGCATGCCCGGGATCTGCGCGCTCGCCCAGGGAAGCAAAATTCCCAGTGACAGCGTACAAAATACCAGTTTCTTCACAAGTCGCGTGCGAATCACCGTTTAATCTCCTCGTTAGGCCGGAATCGCGCATCTGCGCAATCAATTAGCAAACGTTTTGCGGCATTTCTGCTTCATACTAACATGCCACTAGAGACCGCCCAGCCGCTGCCATCGCTGTGCGTTCCTAAGTTCCACCGTCGGCTACTGGCGCGCCGCACGCGAAGTATATGGGGGATGGAATGAACGGGATTGTCGCTCACAATGTTGCGAACACTTTTCGTCGTTTGCTATTTGCCGGATGGATGGTTACGCTCTGCGCCGGTTTGGCTGCTGCACAGGCGCCTACCGGGCCACAGTCCGGCGGCCAGCCGCAGCCGACGCCGCCTCCAACGCAAACTCCGCCCACGCAAAAGCCCCAGGAAGGCGGCCTCTCGATCGCCGTGGAAGTTCCGGTGGTCACGATGGACGTTGTGGCCACCACCAGTCACGGCGATATCCTTACCGGGCTGAAGCGCGAGAATTTTCGCCTGTTCGAAGACGGCGTTCCACAAACCGTGACCAACTTCGGTCCGACCGACGCTCCCATCACTATGGTTATTGTGATGGAATTCAGCGCACGCTATTACAGCCAGTTTTCGTATCTGGCGAAGTATTGGACCGACGCGTTGTTCCCAAATTTAAAGCCGCAGGACTACGTGGCTCTGGTGACGTTCGACATGAAGCCCAAAATGGAAGTGGATTTCACGCAAAATAAAGACGAAGTCCGTAACGCCCTTTATCACTTGTATTTCCCTGGCTTCAGCGAATCGAATGTGTACGCTTTTTCGAAACACAATTACGATCAGACCATGAAGGCGCTGCACCAGACTGACGTTCCGATTTTTATCGTTGGCATGAGCCAGGTAGTGATGCTAACGCAAGAGATGCGTGGCCGCACCGGAAGCGAAATCGATTTCCTCCAGGATGAAAATCAGATGAAAACATTTGCGAAAGAAACGGGCGGATTTGCCTGGTTCCCGAGATTCAGCGGTGAAATTCCAGGAATTTTCCAGCAAGTGGCGGCCTTTCTGCGCAATCAGTACAGCCTGACCTATAGCCCCACCAATCGCAATCGTGACGGAAAATTTCGCAAAGTGAAAATTGATCTGGTCGCTCCGGACGGCGCTCCGCTTACAGTCCTGGACCAAAAAGGTAAGAAACAAAAATATGTGGTGTACGCGCGCGAAGGCTATGTTGCCCCAAAGGCGGGCATCGACTGAATAGTTTCCTTAGTAATACACCAAACTGCCGGGAATTTCCCTTAGGGCGCACACGCTGCGCCCTGGTTATGCAAGCTGGATTCACGTTGCACTCGCTGACGATCGCAAAGCTGCAAGAGCCGCGGCTACAAAGACTTTCTTTTGGACGATCAGTAGCCGCGGGAAAAATCGACGTGATTTGAAAGCCCTTTCCCGCTGAACCATTCGTCGAGCAATTTCAAGAACAATTCCGTTTCGCGCAGCCACAGCCGCTCGCTGATCGCGCTGGTATGCGGCGTAATGAACAGATTTGGTGTCTTCCACAACGGAGATTCCGGCGGCAAAGGCTCCGCTCCAGTTACATCGAGCGCCGCGCCGCCCAGAGCGCCACTTTGTAGTGCGCTTATCAACGCTGCCTCATCCAGCAACGAACCACGTGCCACGTTGATCAGCCGAGCCCCGCGCTTCATCCGCGCAATCTGTTCGGCGCCGATCAGATGCTTAGTTTCGGCAGTTTCCGGCGCGGCGACCACAACGTAGTCGGCATGCGGCAGTGCTTCGTTCAGTTGCGAAACGGGCAGAATCTTTTCCACATGCGTTGAATCGCCGTTACCCGAGCGCGTCACTCCCCATACGCGCATGGCAAATGCTTTCGCTCGCTGCGCTAATTCGCGTCCGATCGATCCATATCCAACGATCAGCAGCACGCTGCCGTTTATTTCCGTTAGATGTTGCGGCTTGTCCCACAAGTCCTGCACGGACCACTTCGATCCGTCCTGGTAGCGAACCGAGTCTGGAAAATTGCGCGCCATCGCTAAAATCAGGCCCATGGTGTGTTCCGCCACCGGCACGGAAAAAATGCCGCTGGCATTGGTCACGGTGATGCCGGAGCGTTGCAGCTCCGGATACATCAGCTGCGCCACGCCTGCCGCAGTAGAGTGAATCCATTTCAGCTCGCGTGCGTGTACCAATTGCTCCGCGCGCAGCGAGTAGCCGACAAAAATAGTTGTGTCCGGCAACTCTTGCGGAAGCGTGTCGTAGTTCGGCAGGTGCAACACGCGCATTTTTGGATAGCGCGCACGAATCGATTCCGCCAGCAGCGGCTTCGGCCGCCACTCCGTGAACGGGTGCCATACACAAATAACGAGTTTCGTTTTTTCCGGCGACGGTCTCACGGCGGTTGACGCTGACATCACGGCAGGATGCGTAGGTCCGTGCCGGTCATGTCCGCTGGTTGCTTCTGGCCGAGTACACCGAGCAGAGTTGGCGCGATGTCGCGCAGCGCGCCGCCCGTCTTCAATTGCAACTTTTCGTCTTCAGTCGCCAGAATAAGGGGGACAGGATTGGTGGTGTGATACGTGTGTGGGCCGCCGGTCCGCGGATCGATCATGGTTTCCGCATTGCCGTGATCCGCGGTGATGATCCAAGCTCCGCCGCGCGGCTTCAGGGTCTGAAAAATCGTGCCGAGTCCGGCATCCACCGCTTCCACTGCCTTGATCGCGGCTTCCAGTTTTCCGGAGTGCCCGACCATATCGGCATTGGCGTAATTCATGATGATGGCGTCGAAATCGCTCTTCTCGATCGCGTTTACGACCGTATCCGTAATTCCCTGTGCGGACATTTCCGGCTTCAAATCGTACGTCGCGACCTTCGGCGAAGGCACCAGGATTCGTTCTTCGCCAAGGAAAGGTTTTTCGACTCCGCCGTTGAAGAAATACGTCACGTGCGCGTATTTCTCGGTTTCCGCGGTGCGCAGGTTTTTGTAATTCAGATCGGCAAACACCTGCGCGAGAATTTGTTCGAGCTTGTCCGGCTTAATCACCGATTGCAGCCAGGGCCAGTTTTTGTCGTACTGCGTCATTGCAACGTAAAAAAGATTCTTGGGCCGCTTGGCGTCGGCGAACTTGTCGAAATCGGGCGCAGCCAGTGCGTAGGTCATTTGCCGCGCGCGATCCGCTCGAAAATTATAGAAAATAATGGCGTGGTCATCGCGAATCAAGCCGACGGGCTTTCCCGCAGCACCCTCTTCATTCACAACGACGATCGGTTTCACGAATTCGTCGGTCACTCCGGTTTCGTAACTGGCGTTTAGTGCGGCGACAGGATCGACGGTGCGGGTTTCGGCTTCGCCGTGCACCATCGCGCGATAGGCAAGTTCGATGCGTTCCCAGCGGTTGTCGCGATCCATCGCGTAGTAGCGCCCGACCAGCGTGGCGATCTTGCCGACGCCCAGTTCGCGCATTTTCTGCTGCAGTTGCTGCACGAATTCGCGACCGCTATGAGGCGGAGTGTCGCGGCCATCCAGAAAGCAGTGCACAAAAACGTTTTGCACTCTGTGCTGCTTGGCCATTTCGAGCAGCGCAAAAAGATGTTGGATGTGCGAGTGCACGCCGCCATCGCTCAGCAGCCCGAGAAAATGCAGCTGCCGCTGGCGGCCACGCTCCATCGCTTTTTGGAACAGTGCAACCTCATCCAGCGTTTTGTTGGCTACCATCAGATCGATTTTCGTGATGTCCATGTGCACCACGCGCCCGGCGCCAATATTCATGTGGCCCACTTCGCTGTTGCCCATCTGCCCGTCCGGCAGACCGACAGCAGGCCCCGAAGTCTGAATTAAAGTATTGGGAAAATCTTTAATGAGCCGGTCGTAGTGTGGCTTGCGCGCAAGAGCGATGGCGTTGCCTTTCGTTTCCGCGCGATATCCCCAGCCATCCAGCACAGTCAATACAATCGGTTTCGGTCGTTTGCTCATTTTTCCCCAAAGAATTTGTTTACGAAGCACAGAATGCATTCAGCGCAGTAAGCAGGCGATCCACTTCCTCGACTGTGTTGTAGTGCACCAGGCCAACGCGCAGGACGCCGCCGGATTTTTCCACGCCGAGGCGTTCAGTCAGATTGAGCGCGTAGAAGTTTCCGTCCCAGGTGAAGATGCCACGGTCGCCCAAGAATACTGCGGCGTCGGTTGGCGTACCTGTCGGCAGGCGGAATGAAACTGTGGAGCAACGGTCGCTGAAACGCGTTGGATCGGTGATGCCGAAGAATTGCAGGCCAGGAATTGCCAGCAAGCCCACAATCAATTTTGCCACTAGCACGCGTTCGTAGGCGACCGTCGAACGATACGCCGCGAGCAGCGCTTCACGCCGACTTCTTACGGATGGATCACAGCGCCGCCCTAATTCAGCGAGGTATTCAACAGCCGCGTAAATTGCCGCGATTAACTCCTGTACTTGTGTTCCGGTTTCCCAGCATTCAGGCACCGCATCGGCCGCGGGACGGACTTTGTATGGCTTGAATCGCTCGAGGTGTTCTTTTTTTCCGTACAGCGTGCCCATGTGCGGGCCGAAAAACTTGTAGGGCGAACACACCAGAAAATCGCAATCGAGCGCTTGCACGTCAATCGGGCCGTGCGGAGCGTAGTGAACCGCGTCCACGTAAATCAGCGCACCGGCTGCGTGTGCGAGCTTGGTAATCTCCGCTATTGGATTAATCGTGCCAACGATGTTGGACGCGTAGCCCACTGCGACGACCCTGGTTTTCGAACTGAGCTTGCTCTTGAGGTCGTCCAGATCGAGCGTGCAGTCGGATTCGCGAATATCCACGGTGCGAATCACAAGGCCCTCTTCTTGCAAGACCTTCCAGGGCGAATAATTTGCATCGTGATCGAGCACGGTCAGCAGGATTTCGTCGCCAGGGTTGAGTTCGCGGCCAATCGCACGCGCTAGCCCCAGCGTGATGGTGGTCATGTTCTGCCCGAAGACCACTTCTTCCGGTGTACAGTTGAAAAGATCGGCCATCGCCGCGCGCGTGTTGGCAATCATTTCATTGGTGCGGCGGCTGGTGAGAAACGCTCCGTAGGTGTTCGCGTTCGCGTCGAGAAAATATTTCTGCACCGCGCCCATCACCTGCCGCGGCACCTGCGTTCCTGCGG